>Ga0074195_1003808_pt1 | contig 13454 bp, 11 predicted proteins | sample EPASupsiteHSE623_FD_64525 | JGI IMG/M metagenome (GOLD analysis project Ga0074195, IMG submission 64525) | Bioremediated contaminated groundwater from EPA Superfund site, New Mexico - Sample HSE6-23 | ecosystem: Environmental > Aquatic > Deep subsurface > Groundwater > Contaminated ...
TAGCGGGGGGCGGAGATCAGGATCGGAAAGGCCATGTTCAACACGGAATAGCCATCGCCGAACATCACGATATTTCGCCATGCCACGGTTTGGGTGTCCCATACCACCCGTAGCTTCTGGAACAACTCATGAAATTGATGACGCTCACTGCTCTCGGCATGGATCAGCGCGATGGCCTGGCTGTTTTCCTGCGCTTCCAACAGACTGGCGCGAAAGTCCGCTTCCGCCGACTGCCGGGCGTTGGTGGCGCCGGTCAGAGGCCGGCTCACCAGCCAGCCGAGCCAGGAGGCTAGCGCCGAGTAGATGATCGCGATCCAGATGAGATGCCCATAAATGGGGAGTTGGGCAAATCCCAGGTCGAGGGTCACCACTCCGGAGCGCGACCAGAGCACTTGGGTGAAGCCGATTAAGAGCAAAATGCTGTAAAATAAGGTGTGGCCCATGACGACCGCCGACTCGGCGGCGACACGGCAATCCTCGGCGATGCGGCCATCCGGATTGTCGTGCTCGCCCGGCAGATGGGAGATCAGATAGTGGCGGCCATCCCGCATCCAACGGGAGAAGACATACTCTGTGAGCCAGTCGCGCCAATAAATCTGCAGATTGCGCTTGATGACCAGATGCGACCCGGTCAGGATCATGTCGGTGACCAAGAGGATCGCCAGCAGGCCGGCCTGGGTCATGAGGCCGCTCATGGAGTGCTGCTCCAGGGCATTGAACAGACCCGCGCTCCACTGCGTCATCAACACTGCCATGACCATTTGCATCAGGGTCAGGGCCGCGAAAAGGAAGGTGGTGCCCCGAATCTTCACCTTTCGATTCGAGCACCAAAACTGCTTGGTCAGGTAAAAAAATTCGATGAAAAAATTACGGGATTGAGGCATCGGTGATCAAGGTGCAATGAGTGAAGTGACGCCAATCGGCGGCGCGCTGTGGTGAGCGGGTTGCATCAGTACGGCCGGGAAAGGCGATGGCTGTGGCATGGGCGTGAGTTATTTTGTCTGGCGCGGCAAGGTGGGCAAGGTATCCAAATACTGTCGCACCGTCTCCCCGCTGAAGCCATTTTCCCGGATGATCTCCTGGTAAAAAAAGGCGCTGGGTTTCGGCGTGCGCCGGAAAGTCTGGAAATCCACCTCCACCAGGCCGAAACGGGGGACGAAGGAGGTCCACTCGTAATTATCCATGAGCGACCAGTAGAAGTAGCCGTGCACATCCACGCCGCGTTCCATCGCCTCCCGCAACGCGGAGAGGTGCAGCGCCAGGTAGACGATGCGAAAGCGGTCATCATCGGCGGCGCAGCCATTCTCGGTGATGAAGACCGGATAGTCGCCCAGGCGTTCGAGGTTGGCGATCAGCCCCTCGGGATACATCTCCTCCAGATAGAACGGCATCGGGATCATCCGCAGTTCTTTGTGGTGGAAGCGAGGACCGTCCAGGTCGGCTGCGCGGGCATCGATCATGTGGCGGGTGTAGTAATTGATCGCCCAGCAGTCGAGCGCGCCCTTGACATCCGGATCAAACTCGGCATCGACGCCCGGATAAACCAGTTCGCCGGTGCGCAGGGCATGGAAGAAGAACTCATTGGTGGTGAAGTCGGCAAGCGCGGTCATGCGCCGGTCCAAGGTGTCATGGAAACGGCGCGGGAACCAGTGGCAGAAGGCGTGGGCGCTGCTCACCGGAGCGGCCGAGTGGAGTTTGATCAGATGGTAGCCGAGGGCATGCACCCGCAGCATGTTGAACTTGAGGGAGGCGATCGATGGTCCGGCCGTGAGCCCACCCCATTGATTGAACTCGTTAATCACGTTCCAGCCGCTGACATAGGCGCTGATCTGGGGCAGGAGAAAGGTGAGATAGCGCTCAAAGAAACGGCGGTTGCCGGCCTGACTGAATCCCCCCAGCCGCTCGAACCAGAGGGGATGGGTGAAGTGATGCAGGGTGACGAAGACCCGGATGCCCCGCTGCGCCAGGCGCTCCAGAAGATCACGGTAGTGGGCCACGGCTCCGTGATCCCACTGCCCTTCCAGTGGCTCGATCCGGCTCCACTCGATGGACATGCGGTAGGCCTGGTGGCTTAAGCCGGCGATCAGATCCACATCGTCGCGATAGAGCCGGTAGTGATCGCAGGCCTTGCCGGAGGGGGCGCGGATCGTGCGCTCCGGATCGTCCCGGTAGAAGTCCGGCAGCTGCTCCAGGTGCCATGCCTGGGAGTGGATGTTGTCGCCCTCGATCTGGTGCCCGGCGGTGGCGCTGCCCCACAAAAAGCCTTCAGGGAAGCGGACGGGCGGCAGGCTGAAGACATCGTACATAAAAAATAATCCCGGATTATCTCGGCCAGCCGAAGCTGCCGGCACAGGTTATACCGCGAGCAGGAATCACTTTTCTGGCATGCGGTGAGAAAAACAGGAGGAAGCTGCGGGGGAAAGCGGGCGGGGTTGTCCGGTCCGATTTCGTTCCCGTCGCGATCACCGCGATGCCGCCGATCTCAGGGACATTCCGCAGGAATTGCTCCAAGGCCTCCAATCCGCCGGCAGAGACACCGATCCCGGCAATGGAGAAGTCAGCAGTACTGGTTTTGACCGTTTCTTGCACCTCGGCGGCTTTTACACCAACCTCTTGATCCTCGGCGATCTGAGCTTTGACGGCTTTCTTTGATTTCATGATGCCCGATGCCAACACGGTTTTGCATTCGTCTTCCTGGCCACATGAGCGTTACGGAATTCCTTGCTGGAGATGCGGAATCTTCAATTCTTCTCATATTCCTGCACATTAATCAACATGTTTACCGCAAAATATATCGCATCTTTTGGACCGATAGCACACTGCCCTTATAGCGGTTCCCTTTATCGTGGGCGCAGAAATAGGATCAATTGAGCGATCAAGGGGGTGGCCGATGCAAGACGGGAGGCGCAGAAGAGCATACGAGGCGGAGTGTGGGCAGGCAAGGAGATCAAATCAGAAAAGAAAAACCCCGAAATCCTTATCAGGACTCGGGGTTTTTATATATGCCGGATCGCTCCGGTCTTAGAAATGGTGGCGATGCAGGGACTTGAACCCCGGACACCACGGATATGAGCCGTGCGCTCTGACCAACTGAGCTACATCGCCAGTATCTGAAAAAGCCGGGTGGCTTGAACCGGGCCACTATTCTCAATTTCCCGATGTTTGTCAACAGGAAATATCCCGGAAAAGGCCCTGCCAGCTCTTTTTTCCTTGCAAAACACAAGCGCCCTTTCTTGCGCAATATCAGCAAGAAAGGGCGCTTTATCCAGCGTTATCGGGCTGAACAACCGGCCAGCTTACATCATGCCGCCCATGCCGCCCATGCCACCCATGCCGCCCGGAGGCATACCGGCACCACCGCCCTTATCTTCATCCGGCATCTCAGCGATCATGCACTCGGTGGTGAGCAACAGGCCGGAAACCGAGGCTGCATTCTGCAGTGCGTACCGGGTAACCTTGGCCGGATCGATAACACCCGCTTCGATCAGGTCCTCGTATTTCTCGGTGGCAGCATTGAAGCCCATGGGGCCTTCCAAATTCTTGACGTGCTCGACGATGACCGAACCCTCGCGACCCGCATTGGCTGCAATCTGGCGGACCGGCTCCTCGAGAGCGCGACGGACAATGTTGATGCCCAAGGCCTGCTCGCCTTCAAGCTTGAGGCTGTCCAGTACCTTGAGGCAGCGCAGATAGGCAACACCGCCGCCAGGAACAACACCCTCTTCGACCGCTGCTCGGGTTGCATTGAGTGCATCCTCGACGCGGGCCTTCTTCTCCTTCATCTCCACCTCGGTGGCGGCGCCGACATTGATGACGGCAACACCGCCGATCAGTTTGGCCAGCCGCTCCTGCAGCTTCTCGCGATCGTAATCAGAGGTGGTGTCCTCGACCTGAGCGCGAATCTGCTTAACGCGGGCGGCCAGCTTTTCTTTGTCGCCGGCGCCGTCGATAATGGTGGTGTTGTCCTTGTCAACCACGATACGCTTGGCGGTTCCAAGATCATTGATGGTGATGTTCTCCAACTTGATTCCCAGGTCTTCGGTGATGACCTGGCCACCGGTGAGAGTGGCGATATCTTCAAGCATTGCCTTGCGACGATCACCAAAACCAGGCGCCTTGACGGCGGCAACATTGAGGGTGCCGCGCAGCTTGTTGACAACCAAGGTTGCCAAAGCCTCACCGTCGACATCTTCGGCGATGATGAACAGCGGCTTGCCCATTTTGGCAACGGACTCGAGGATCGGCAGCAGGTCTTTCATGCTGGAGATCTTCTTCTCGTTGATCAGGATCAGCGGCTCGTCCATGCTGACTTCCATCCGCTCCGGATCGGTCACAAAATAGGGAGAGAGGTAACCACGGTCAAACTGCATACCTTCAACCACATCCAACGAGGTCTCCATGGATTTTGCTTCTTCCACGGTGATAACACCCTCTTTACCAACCTTGTCCATGGCCTCGGCAATGATATTGCCGATGGTCTCGTCGTTGTTGGCGGAGATGGTGCCGACCTGGGCGATTTCCTTCTGCTCCTTGGTGGGGCTGGCGATTTTGCCGAGTTCGGCAACAACGGCGGCCACGGAGGCGTCAATGCCGCGCTTGATCTCCATCGGATTGTTACCGGCGGCAACCAGCTTGGCACCCTCGGTGTAGATGGCCTGGGCAAGCACGGTGGCAGTGGTGGTGCCGTCGCCGGCAACATCGGAGGTCTTGGAAGCAACTTCCTTGACCATCTGGGCGCCCATGTTCTCAAATTTGTCCTTCAGCTCGATCTCCTTGGCAACGGTGACGCCGTCCTTGGTGATGACGGGCGCGCCAAAGGATTTCTCGATCAGAACATTGCGACCCTTGGGTCCAAGGGTCACTTTGACAGCATTTGCCAGGGTGTTGACGCCAGCCAGCATTTTCTCACGGGCCTTATCACCATATTTCAATTCTTTTGAAGCCATTATTTCTATCTCCTAATAAACGAATGGATTGATATCTATTTTTTACGCCTGAATCACACCAAGGATATCATCCTCGCGCATAATAAGAAAATCCTCGCCGTCCAGCTTCACCTCGGTGCCGCCGTATTTGGAAAAAAGCACACGATCGCCCACCGCCAGATCAATGACAACACGCTCACCGGCATCGTTGAGCTTGCCCGGACCAACGGCGACGATCTCGCCCTCGGCCGGTTTTTCCTTGGCGGAATCGGGAATGATGATGCCGCCGGCGGTTTTCTCTTCTCCTTCCAATCGCTTGACCAGAATCCGGTCATTCAACGGGCGAATCTTCATGAATACTCCTCCTGTTTGTAAGTTTTTGAAATAAAATAAAAAAAGTTCGAACCGATGGGGGTAGTTTGGTTGTCCGACGGTCGGCTCAAACCGCAGTACTGGACGAAAACGAAGCTTCTGTCTTCAAACTGCGCAAAATAATAGGTTCGGTTCTTGAAAAATCAAGGGCGGGTTGGGCGAAAAAAAAATCTGCCCAACCCGTTGAAATGACAGGAGCGAATAAGAGAAGGCACCCTTTTGCAGGGCTTCAGCCGACCCGGACGCGCCATTTATGGGGGTCTTCGCCCGCGCCGAACTGGATGGACTGCAACTCCTCGAAAAGCCGTTTCGCCAGTTCACCGGCGGCACCGCCGTTAATCTGAATATGTTCGTCACGGTAGCAGAATTCGCCCACCGGGGAGATGACGGCCGCCGTGCCGGTGCCAAAACTCTCCCGCAAGGTTCCACTCTTACCGGCTTTGATGATCTCGTCGATGGTGATGCGGCGTTCGTTGACCGCATATCCCCAATCGCGGGCCAACTGGAGCACGGAATCCCTGGTGATTCCAGGCAGGATGGATCCTTCGAGCGGCGGGGTCACTAATTCGCCGTCGATCAGGAAAAAAATATTGGAGGTCCCCACTTCCTCGACATACCGGTGCTCCACCGCATCCAGCCACAAGACCTGGGTATAGCCCTTGTCGTGGGCCTGGGTCTGAGCCTTGAGGCTGGCCGCATAGTTACCGGCGGTCTTGGCGTTGCCGACCCCGCCCGGAACCGCCCGGACATAGGTGTCCTCAACATAGATTTTCGTGGGGCTGAACCCCCCGGTGTAATAGGCTCCCACCGGGCAGCAGATAATGAAAAAGAGATATTCCTCGGCCGCTCGCAACCCAAGGGCCGGCTCGGTGGCGATCATGGTCGGCCGGATGTAGAGGGTGGCCCCCGGCGCCCTGGGTACCCACTCCTGATCGAGATAGACCATGGCCCGCAAGGCCTGGAGCACTCGATCCTGGGGGAAACGGGGCATGCACATCCGCTCCGCCGATTGGTTCATGCGGGTGAAATTGTCCTGGGGCCGGAACAAAAAGATCTGATCGTCCTTGCCGCGATAGGCCTTCATGCCTTCGAAAATCGCCTGGCCGTAATGAAACACCATGGCCGCCGGGTCCATGACAAAGGACCCATACGGCTCGATGGCGGCATCGTGCCAGCCGTCCTGCCGGGTCCAGCGCATGGTGAACATGTGATCGGTAAAAAACTGGCCGAACCCCAGCTTGCTCTGGTCCGGTTTCGGTTTCAACTGATCGGCCGATGCCTTTTGCAGCGTTACTTCAAGGTCCTTGTTGAACATCTTTCCACCCTGCTTGCGCCGGTTGCATGCAACCGGGCTCCGTTTTCGTGAGATGGGCGATACCGTCCTCGCCGTGAATGTGCCGGAAACTCCGGATGCCGCCGCTTGTACCCTGGTGCCGCGACGGTTCCGGGAAGATAATCTATTGACCGCCTGGAGACAAGCAGTTGTCAGGTTGTCCCGAGGAATTTTCACTTCCCCGAGCTGCGCGGCAAAGGCGGGGAAAAACGTCGATCAAGCCAACAGGGTTCGCAGGCGGCGGAGGTTTTCGACGTCCTCGGCCAGATCGTCTCCCTTGTCGGTCTCCAGGGTCATGGGGTGGTGACGGAAACGGGAATCGTTGAGGAGCAAACGAAAGCCCTCCAGCCCGATCCGGCCCTCGCCGATGTGCTCATGCCGGTCGACCCGGCTGCCACGATCTTTTTTGGAGTCGTTGAGGTGGAAGAAATGGACGCGGCCACAACCGACATGCTGCTCCAACTGGGCCATGGTGTGCGCATAGCCGGCAGCGGTCCCCAGGTCATAGGCGGCGGCAAAGAGGTGGCAGGTGTCGACGCAGACGCCGACATGGGCGGGGTAACGGCTCTGGCCGAGCAGCCAGCCCAGTTCCTCGAAGCGGCTGCCCAGCGAGGTGCCCTGACCGGCGGTGGTTTCCAGCAGGACCTTGAGGTTGGCATCGAGGGCGCCCGAACGCTCCAGGGCCAGATCGAGATGATGCGCCACCCGGGCTAGCCCCGCCTCGATGCCGGCGCCGCCATGGCTGCCGGGATGAATGACCACCCATGCGATGCCCAGCATGAGGCAGCGTTGGAGTTCCTCGGTAAAAGCGGCTACCGATTTCGTTGCCTTATCCTCTTCCTGGGCAGCCAGGTTGATCAAGTAGGAGGCGTGGGAAGCCACCGGCATTCCGCCGCTCCGGCGCCATCGTTCCTGGAACAGCCGGACATGCTCCGGCTGCAAGGAAATGGCGCGCCACTGCCGCTGATTGGCGGTGAAGATCTGCAACGACTCGCCGCCAACCCGGTCGATCCGGTCAAAGGCCAGGTGCAGGCCGCCGGCGATGGATTGGTGCGCCCCAAGCAGCGGCATCAGCGGCCTCGCTGCGGACGGGAACCGCGGATCACATCTGCCATTGCCGCTCCAGATATTCCAGGCCGTCGTGATTGGTCAGATCAAGCTGAATCGGGGTGACCGAAATATAGCCGTTGCGCACCGCCTGTTCGTCGGTGTCGTCGCCGCCGGACCAGTGCACGGTGCCGCCACCGATCCAATAGTGCTTGCGGCCCCTGGGATCAAAGGTCTCCTGGATGGCGTCCCGGTAAAGCCGGCGGCCCTGGCGGGTGAAACGAATACCCTGGATCTTGCCTGCGGGCAGCGGCGGAATATTGATATTGAGCAGGGATTTGGGCGGCAGGTGCATGGCCAGGGCCATGGAGGCCAGCTTCCAGGCCACCGCCGCCGTCACCTCGAAATCATGGGGCGGATTACCGCCGAGCGAGAAGGCCAGCGAGGGAATGCCGTACATGGTCCCCTCGATGGCCGCCGACACCGTGCCCGAGTAGCTGATGTCGTCACCCAGATTGGCGCCGGGATTGATCCCGGACACCAGGAGGTCGGGCTTGCGGTGCAAAATTTTGTTGATGGCGATGGTGACACAATCGGTAGGCGTGCCGTCGATGGTATGGATGTGCGTGTCGAGTTGCACCACCCGCAGCGGCCGGTTCATGGTGATGGAGTGGCTGACCGCCGAGTTGTCCCGTTCGGGTGCGACGATCACCGCCTCGCCGAGCGAGCTGACCGCCTCATGCAGGGCGCGGATGCCCGGGGCATGGACGCCGTCGTCGTTGGTGACCAGAATGAGGGGCTTGTTGTGCATAGCGGTCTCTTTCGGTTGAATGGTTATCGGAAGGGAAAAAAGCACGAATCCGCATGGACACTCCGCAGCGATTGTTCCGGCTGCGGTGACCAGCGGCTCCAACGCGGGCGCCGATGTGGCCGGTGCCGCCGGTTATTCTCCCCACCGCTGCTTTCTGAATTTTTCCAGTTGCCCTTGATAATACCCTCGATTCTCCGGATCAAGACGCATGGCCTTGATCTGGGTGGCCACTGCCTCCTCGACCAGACCATTGGCCCAGTAGGCGGCGGCCAGGGTATCGAGGATAAATCCGCGTTCCTTGAGCAGGACGGCGGTCCGCGCCAGGGTCAGGGCACGTCCCGGGTCGCGGAGATTTCTGTCCTGGGCGGTGATCAGCAACCAGGCTAGATTGTTGTTGATCTCGGCGCTCATTGGCGTGAGCTTCAACGCTTTTTCATAGGCATCAATGGCCTTTTGCTCCATCTTGCGGCTTTGCAGAAAGTCGCCCAGATACAGCAACCAGAGGCTGTTTTCCGGTTCCTGCCGCACCTTCTGCAACAGGACGGCCTCGGCATATTTGGTTTCATATCCTTCCGACAAGGAGTCGACGTCGATCCGGTTCAGGGCAAGGACGCTCAGACCGATACAGGCGCAGTAGCACACAAGGCCGAGACGCAGCTTGCGGTCGTGCCGGCCGATCAGGCCACGGTCCTGCTCACATCGTTGGAGGTAATCGATCCGCTCGCCGATGCCGAAATGGTGCCAGTTCTTCTCTTCCCGGTTGCCGCCGCTGAACAGGGCAATTTTTTCAAACGCACGGATCAGCGGCCAACTGGTGCCCAGGGCGCGAAAGACGTAGGCATCGGCCTGCCGTTCGAAATTGCGGATGAAGTAGCCGAAAACAAAACGGAAATAGAACAGCATCAACACAAGCAGCGGCGCCGTTGCCAGGATGCCCAGCAGGTTGGGCGGCGCGAACGGCAGGCGAGGCAGAATAGTGTAAAAGAGATCGCTGGCAAGAATCAGATGGGGCAGAAACTTGGCCACCGCGCCAGCCAGCAGGCTGAACCCGAGGAACAACACGAGATAAAGCATCAGATGCCGATGCTTGACATGGCCGATCTCGTGCGCCAAGACACTGTCCAGCTCCTCCCCGGTCAATGTCTCCAGGAGCGCGGGGGTGATCATCAGATAACGCAGCTTGGGCACGATTCCCATGATGCCAGCGGTCAGGACCTGGCCTTCGAACAGCGGCCAGGAATAGATTTCGGAATGAAACCCTTGCGCCCGGCAGAAGGACACGAGCCGATCCCTCAGCGGGCCGGGGGGGAGGGGTGTACACCCCCACAACGAACGGACCAGCGGGGGAAAGGCCAGCATCAGAAAAAAAAGAAACAGGGTGAAAAGGATCAGATCGCCCCAGGGTGAACGCAGCACCTTGACCACCCCGGGATACGGCAGGGCCAGCAAGCCATCGAAAATCAGGGAAAGGACCAGCCAGGGCAGGACAATGGGCAAATTGGCCTTGCAATTGGAGCGGATAAAGGCCCATGGAGTATAGGCGCGCTGAAAAATCTGCTGGTACCGGTGGCGGGCGGCCCGCCACATCAGGGCCAAGAGGAAAAAGAAGCAACCGAGCCCAGCAATGTCGGCCAAAACCGGCAGCTGTCCGTCCAACGACAGAGGCTCCAAATAGTATTTCAGGTCCAGGAGATAGACCCATCCCATGAACACCAGCACCGCCAGGATCGACAACTTTTTCTCCACGGCGAAATAGCTTGCCGGACCGGCGGCGGACCGGGCGAACAGCCGGGAGGCGATACGGGCGAAACCCCAGTTGACCGCCACCAATGCAGCCAGCATCCAGAAGAGCGGCAGGACCGGCTTGACAGCCGGCGTGTTGGTGGAGAACACGAAGATAACAACCAGGAAATACAGCAGATTATTATACAACATAAGGACACCTGTTCGTCATCCTGTTCGTGACCACCGTAAAATAGCCCCGAAAATCCGGGCAAAGAAACGAAGAAATATAACCATTTTTACCGTATGCACATCTTAATCAATATGCCAGAATCGTTTGTGGTTTTGCCCGATTTTCCCCGACAGCGCTGCATTTTTTTGGGGATAACGCGAAAAAATGTTGACCTATCTTGATTCTTTGTTATTATTTTGAGTTTACCTGTAACACTTAGGGCCTATAGCTCAGTTGGCTAGAGCCACCGGCTCATAACCGGTCGGTCCCTGGTTCGAGTCCAGGTGGGCCCACCATTTTTTCCGGAAGAGGGCAGCGGATTTTTCAGCGGCCTTCTCCACCTTCATTGCCTGACATTGAAAACATTGAGCAGTTCTTGGCAACCAGTGCTACAACAACAGCGGGACATTGCACACAATGTCTAAGAAGAGGTACATCTCCCTAAGGATGTGCCTCTTTTTCTTTATTGAGTAACAGAGTGCCTACCGTTCGAGATTTCCTGATCATCCTCCAGCACATCACCCCGGAAGACCTGGCCGAGGAGTGGGACAATGTCGGCCTTCTGGTCGGCGATCCGCACCAGCCGGTGCATCGCGTCCTGCTGGCGCTTGACCCCACGTGTTCCCTGATCGACCAAGCCCTCGCCGGGCACCACGACCTGGTCATCACCCACCACCCCATTATTTTCCGGCCCCTGAAGGCAGTGCGCACCGACACTCCCGTGGGCAAATTCATCGCCGCAGCCACCCGCAACCAAATCAGCGTTATCGCCTGCCATACCAATTTCGATTCGATGCTGGGCGGCGTCAGCGATCATCTTGCCCATGCCCTGGGACTGACGGATTCCCGCCCGCTGGTTCCTTCCCGCACAGGCTGCGATCTGGCCTGCGGCCTCGGGCGGATCGGCGTGTATCCCGTGCCGGTGCCTAGCGACGCATTTCTGGCCCGGATCCGGCACGCCTGCGCTCCGCCATGGATCCTGGAAGCCGGATCGCGGCCCGAGCAGGTGGCGACGGTCGCCGTCTGCGGCGGATCCTGCTCCGACCTTGCCGAAACCGCGCTGTATCAGGGAGCAGACGTCTTTGTCACTGCCGAGGTCAAGCACTCCGCGGCCCGCTGGGCCGAAGACGCTGGCCTGTGGCTGCTGGATGCCGGTCATTTTGCCACCGAGCACCCGGCCATGATTCTTTTACGCGACACCTTGCGGCAACAGGCTGCCGATCGCGGGTGGAATCTGGCGATCGACACGGCAGCCCAGCAACCACCGCTTCGTCTGGCATGAACCGTCCATCGAGACCATTCGCCCAACCGCTGATCGCGCCGCCATGCAGAGCCACCTGTTATGAAGCAGACCTTCTCCCCTTTTTTTCTCAACACTAGACACACCGACCGAGGAGCTCATCATTGAAAGAGGAAATACTCAAACTCATCAATCTACAGGCAATCGATAGCGAAATTGCCGGGTTCGACCATGCCATCGCCAAACACCGGATGGTTGTTGCCAGCCGCGAACAGGCCATCGTCGAAAAGCAGGAGGCGATCTCCCTGTTACGCAACAAGATCGAACTGCTCAATCAGAAACAGTCGGAAACCAAGGCCGAGCACGACGAGGCCGGGGCCCGGGTCAAGGACCGGCAGAACAAGATGATGCAGGTCCAAACCAGCCGGGAGCATCAGGCCCTGCTCAAGGAAATCGAGGAGAACAAGCGGGTAGCCAAGGAAACGGAAGACCGGATTTTTCAGTTCATCGAGCAGATCGAGCAACTGGAAAAGGAGGCCGCCGAGCTGGAAAACTTGTGCGTGGCGGAGCAGCAACTGCTGGGCGAGGAGGTCGCAAACGTCGACAAGGAAATCAAGCGCCTCGAGAAAGCAAAGGAATCCGTGGCCAACCAACGGGAAGTCGAGATGGCGGCGCTGCAAGGCACCCACCTCAAGCGTTACACCATGCTGCTGGCCAAGCGCGACGGCTTGGCGGTGGTGGCGGTCAGCGAAAGCGTCTGCCAGGGGTGTTACATGGCCCTGCCGCCACAGCAGGTGATCGAGGTCCGCAAGGCGGAGAAATTCAACCTTTGCCCGACCTGCCAGCGGATTCTCTATTACAAGGAACCCGAGGAAGCCGCTGGTGACCAGTGAGCTGCTGACCCGGGAGCAGATCCTGCGGCGGCTGGCGGAACACCTCGACGATGATGTCCTGCGACGCATCTTTCCCGGCCAGCTTCCCGCAGGCATCCGGCGGATGCTCGCGGGTACCCCGCCGGAGAAAGAGCGTGCCGCCGCCGAACCTTGCGCCCCTCCAGCACCGGCGGAGGTGCCGGTGCGGCCTGCGACCATTGGCCGCTGCCGTCTGTTCACCGACGGCGCCTCCCGCGGCAATCCCGGTCAAGCCGGAGCCGGTGCGGTGCTGCTGACCGACAGCGGTGAGGAACTGGTGGCCCGCTCGGCCTATCTCGGCACCTGCACCAACAATGTCGCCGAATACAAGGCTCTGCTCATCGGCCTGGAAGAGGCGCTGCGGCACGGATGCACCGAACTGACCGTCGCCCTTGATTCCGAACTGATCGTGCGTCAGATTCAGGGGCGGTACAAGGTAAAGAGCGAGGGGCTCCTACCCCTGTTCCAGCAGGTCCGGGAGCAGCTGGCCCGGTTCGGCAGATGGTCGGTCATCCATGTGCCGCGGGCCCAGAACGCCCGCGCCGATCAACTGGCCAACCAGGGGATTGATCAAAAAGACCGTTGAAGGATCGGGCGTGTTCCTGCAATGGTAGCAACAAGGTAAGGGGTGAATGCATGATCGCTCCGGTGCAAACCGGAGAGGAAAGTCCGAACACCACAGGGCGCGGTGGTTCGTAACGCGAACCTTGGGTAACCGAGGGAAAGTGCCACAGAAAACACACCGCCGATGGGGCGCGCAAGCGTTCACAGGTAAGGTTGAAATGGCGAGGTAAGAGCTCACCGCCCCCATGGCGACATGGGGGGCAGGGTAAACCCCACCGGGTGCAAGACCAAATAGGG
>Ga0074195_1003809_pt1 | contig 13446 bp, 13 predicted proteins | sample EPASupsiteHSE623_FD_64525 | JGI IMG/M metagenome (GOLD analysis project Ga0074195, IMG submission 64525) | Bioremediated contaminated groundwater from EPA Superfund site, New Mexico - Sample HSE6-23 | ecosystem: Environmental > Aquatic > Deep subsurface > Groundwater > Contaminated ...
GGGGGGGTGTTGGGTATAAATGGGGAAGGAAGGAGATAAAAGGAAAGAGCAAGCGCATAAGCAGTCTGGGTATGCGATACCAGGCGGCCGTTAGGTGAAACAAACTCAGCATTAAATGCCTTTTTGATGTTTTCGGCCAGTGCGGCATATGCTGTTGCATCTCCCTGATTACCAAGAATCGCTGCAATTTTCGACAGCAAGGTACTGGAATAGCAATAATAAGCCGTAGCGATCAGGTCTTTCTCGGTCGTTGCACCTGTATAATCGGAACGGTCACTCGCAAACGCAAGCCAATCACCGTAATGATTATCTCCCGTCCAAAGATAATCTTCTCCTGCCCTTTCCTTCATAAAATCGACCCAACCTTTCATACTGGGATATTGGATTTCAAGAATCCGGCGATCCCCGTAAATCCGGTACATGGTCCACGGCACGATGATCGCCACGTCGGCCCATGCCGTCGATCCGCCACCACCTTTCAATACATCGGGAATGACGTGAGGAACCCGTCCGTTTGGAAGCTGATCGGCAGCAACATCTTTCATCCATTTGGTATAGAAAGCAGCCACATCAAAGTTAAAAGCGGCCGTCATACTGAATACCTGCGCATCTCCGGTCCATCCAAGCCGTTCATCACGTTGCGGGCAGTCAGTGGGCACGTCCAGAAAATTTCCCTTCTGTCCCCATTGAATATTTTTCTGAAGCTGGTTGATCAGCGAATCGGAACAAGTGAAGGTTCCTGTAGGAGTCATGTCTGAATGGATCACCACACCGGTAATCTGATCGGCCAATGCCTTGCCCGGCGCTTCCATTTTCACGTAACGGAATCCGTGAAAAGTAAAATGCGGTTCAAATATTTCCTCACCATCCCCTTTCAGTATATAGGTATCGGTCGCCTTTGCAGACCGCAGGTTTGCCGTATAAAAGTTACCCTCCTTGTCCAGAACTTCAGCAAATTTCAGGGTCACCTGGTCGCCTTTGCTTCCCTTAATTTTCAAACGTACCCAGCCAACCATGTTCTGGCCCATATCGAATACGGTCTCGCCTTTGGGGGTCGTGATCAGTTTGACGGGTTCGATTTCCTGTATCGCTTTTACCGGCACACCCTGAGGTGCGACCAGCATATTTTTGGCAATTTGCGGTGTGCTCACGGCTACCCATTTGCTGTCTGAGAATCCGGTCATGTTCCATCCCGGCATTTCCAGGTTAGCATCGTAGCTTTCGCCATTATAGATGTCGGACGACAGGATTGGTCCGGTACTGGTTTTCCAGCTGCTGTCGGTGACAATCTGGTCGGTTGTGCCATCCGTATAAGTGATTTGCATTTGCATCAGAAATGAAGGCTTATCTCCATAGTACCCTTTCCCTCCGTTCCAGCCAATGTTACCGCAAAACCAGCCGTTACCCACAATGGCTCCGACCGCGTTTTTCGTCTGGAGCAGAGACGTGACATCATAGGTCTGATACTGGAGTCGCTTGTTGAAACTGGTCCAGCCGGGAGTAAATAAATCGTCGCTTACTTTCTTTCCGTTCAGGAACAGTTGATACAAGCCTTGCGCGGTCACATACACACGCGCCGATTTGACGGTTTTGGAGATCGCGAATTCCTTTCTGAAGAACGGACAAGGACGCAAGTAGCTTTCTTTGATTTCAGGTTCTGAAGAAATCCAGGAAGCTTTCCATTCGCCCGGATCCAGCACTCCGGTTTCCCAAAAAGCAGGTTTGCTCCAATCGCTGACCTTATTCTTTTCATCCCAGATGCGTACCTGCCAGTATACCCGCTGCATCGATTTCAGAGCAGGGCCTTCGTAAGCGACGTTCACCGATTGTGCACTTTCCGTTTTACCTGAAGCCCAAATCAGCTTGCCTTTTTTTCCGAGGTCATCACCTGACGCAGCAACGCGAATCTCATAAGCGGTTTGTTTAGCGTTATTTCCGTCCGAAATCATCTGCCAGCTCAGCCGGGGCTTTGAAACATCGATCCCCAGCGGGTTGATCAGGTATTCACAAACTGGTTTTGTCACCTGTGTTTTTGCATAAAGAAGCGGGCTGCCCGCGACAAGAAGCAGCATCACGCAAAAAAACCGAATCATTGTGTTTTGTCTCATAATGTTCAATACTTTGTGTCTTATGTCTTGTGTCTTGATACTTGAGTCTGTCCTACTCCATGTAAAAAACCTCATCGAGAGGTACAGTCACCGGCGAATGATCCGGGTTTGTTTCCATAATATCGGCCATAAAAGCCCACCATTTCTTCACAATGTCCGCTTGTCCAAGATCCTGCGATCCCTGATCGCCGCTTACCTTCTGAAAAGCAAACAAGGTATTGGTCTCTTCATCCAGAAAAATAGAATAATCACTTACTCCGGCATCTTTCAACAGTTTTTTCAGTTCAGGCCAAATCTCATTGTGCCGTTTGATGTATGCCGCTTTTTGCCCTTCGTTCAGATACATTTTAAATGCTTTTCGATACATAGGTTGAATGATTAAATGGTTTAAAATGGTCAACGGTTGCCTGCTGCTCAAAGCTATTAGCTAATAGCTTCTTAGCTAAATCGAATTTCCAATCCCGACCAGAGCGACCGATAACAGAATCACCGCAATCCCAACAGAGAATGTCCATTTTGTTTTCGGTGAGGTGCCTTTCCATTCGTGTCTGACAATCCCCCACATATTGGCCGTCAGGATAATGGTCGACATATGCAGGATCCAGGAGCTGGCGCCGTTTCCAAGTTTGCTCTCACCCATTCCGTAGAAAAAGAACTGCAAAAACCAGGTTGTTCCGGCCAGAGCTGAAAACAGCACATTTTTGGCAATAGGCGATGAACTGTCAACAAAGTCACCGTATGTTTTATTTTTTAAACTCAGAATAGTACACCAGATCAGATTGGTTGTCAGTCCGCCCCATAAGATCACAACATAAGCCACATTATTCTGGAAAAGCGGATTATAGCCCTGGGCGACAGCTACATCGGCCATCGGTTTTCCGGCTTCGATCCCGAAGTTCATGAATGAGCTCAGGATACCCGAAATAGTTGCAATAATCAGCCCCTTTACCAGGCTGAATTCAGCAACGCTCTTCTTGCTTTCCTCTTCCGAAATCTCATTCTCTTTCAGCAGTCCGGCCCTTCCGGAAATTGCAATGCCGATCAGACAAACCAGTACGCCGAGCAAGACCAGCTGTCCTCCATTGGAGGCCAGCATATCGGTAAATGAAGTTTTACCGGCAGTGGGATTAATGGAATAATAAATAGAAGGAACAACAGCTCCAAACGCAGCGCAAAAGCCAAGGGTTACGGAATTGCCCAGCGACATCCCCAGATACCTGACCCCTAAGCCGTAGGTCAGTCCGCCGATACCCCACAAAAGGCCCATCAGAAAGGTGAAATACAAAACCGATGAAGATGCTGAAGCAATAATATCGGCAAATCCGGGAACAGTAAGATAAGCCGCGACGGGTGGCACGATCAGCCAGGAGAAGAGACCGCCAACGATCCAGTAGCTCTCCCACGCCCACTTTTTAACCTTATTATAAGGCATGTAAAAACTTCCGGAAGCAAATCCGCCGATCGAATGAAAGATAATTCCTAGAATAACTTGCATGGTTTAATTGGATTTAATCAGGTTATGATTTGATAATTTAATACTTTTGGATTGATTCTATTTCACAGTTTGAATCAAAAATAGGTTGATTACGAGCATCTATCAATACACTTTTTGATCTATTATTTACACTTTTTGACAACAAATAACAATGGATGACTTCCTGAAATACCTGCCCCCCGGAGAGCGCGACAAGGAATGGGGGATATATTTGAATGTGGCCGGCATGACCCGTATTGCGCCTTATACCGTGTATCCTTCGCCCGACCATCCTACAGGATATCATTTCAATTGGGTGCAGGGACGCGTCCTGAAGGAGTATCAGATCAACTATATTACTGAGGGAAAAGGAATCCTGGAAAGCATGGGAAATCATTACCCGCTTCGCCCGGGAAGCATCCTGATTACCCGGCCCGGGCTTTGGCACCGGTACAAACCCCTCCGGCAAACCGGCTGGAAAGAGCAATATATTGGCTTTAACGGCAGTATTGCCGACCAGTTTTTCTCCCATTCGTTTTTTCTGCCGAATCAGCCGGTGATCAATATCGGCATCAGGGAAGAGATCCTCGATACCTATCTGAAAATTTTTGACCTGGTAAGGGATGAAAAGCCTGGTTTTCAACAAATCGCCTCAGGACTGGTCATCAAGCTGATGGGTTATATTTTCTCCTTTGAAACGCAAAAGGAGTTCACCGGAAAACATATCGCCGCAGTGATTGAAGAGATCCGTTTTAAGATGCGCGAACAGGTAGACCAGGTACTTGACATGGAAAAACTGGCACAGGATTATCACATCGGTTATTCCTACTTCAGGAAAATGTTTAAAAGCTATACCGGCGTTCCGCCCCATCAGTACCATCTGGAGCTGAAAATCATGCGGGCAAAGGAATTACTGTTGTCGACCGAAAAAAGTATCAAAGAGATCAGTTTTGAACTCGGATTTCAGTCCATTCATTATTTCAGCCGGATCTTCAAAGGCAAAACAGGTGTCCCACCTTCTTCTTTCCGCCACTAACGCGTGTACATCGTCTGATACTCCGAATGTTATCGTTTTCTTAATTCTTAAGATAAGTAAGGTAACGGAAATACATTAATTATGAGTACCTTTGCTCAAGTTTACAATAAAAGAAGGGAATAATAATGTTTGAGAAAAAGCAAAGTAACTTTTGTACACCCGACATGTCGAAATTAAAAGCAGTAATGATTGACAGAAGAACGATGATCTATGTACCCATCGATGTCGATCCTGAAACGGCCCGTGCCCGTTACTGGTCGCACCGCGATGTCAAAAGCCCCGGCACACCTGCGTCCAGATAAATGGATGAGTACCCCCTTACCAATACAGACCTCCGGCAACGTATAGATCGCCACTGATGTAGCAGAGCGGATAATGCATCCTTTCAATTTCTTTTTGTGAAATCTGCAAATGCGTGATAAGTGCCGCCGGTATTCCGGCTCTGTTGCATATCATGCTGCTGTTGCTGCCACGATACTGCCATATCCGACAATACGGGATCGGCATGTTTAAAGAACATTTTATAGGAAGTGCAAAAACGGGGTTTCCTGTAATCCTGCGGGTCCTTTATCCGGTCTTTGGTACATCCCCCGTAACATTTGGTGAGCCAGGAACACTGCCTGCACTCACGGGGAAGCTGTGCTTTGGCCTGTCCGAAAACAGTCTGCCTTTTGGAGTTCAGCATGTTGATGATGCGGTCGGTCATCACATTTCCCAGTTTCCATTTCGGTTCGACAAAGAAATCGCAGCTGTAAACGTTCCCGTTATGCTCGATCACCACGTAAGGGCCGCACTCCTTCATCATGGTGCATTCCGGAGCCTGAAGTCCCACATAGCTATAGAATACTGATTCAAAATGCCGGATTGAAGTGGTTGGCTGTCCATCTTTAAAATCGGCCAGCCACAAATCAAACAGCTTGTTCAGAAAACGCCCGTAATCTTCTGCGCCAACTGAGAAACCGGCAGCTTTCGTCGGATCGAGCTTGTCTGTTTCAACGATGGGAATAAACTGCATGAAGGTCAATCCAAGGCTTTTATAATAATTGTATAATTCTTCAGGATATTTCACTGAATGACTGGTCACGCAGCACATGGCATTAGCTGCCACACCTTCGTCAAGGAGCATCTTTGCATTGTCCTCCACACGCTGATGGGTTCCTTTTCCTCCCTTATCAAAACGGTAATGATTATGGATAAATTCAGGACCATCGAGTGAAATACCAACCAACCATTCATATTTTTTCAGAAATTTGGCCCAGTCTCGGTTTAGCAGCAAACCGTTTGTCTGAAGTCCGTTGCCAACCATCTGCCCGTGTCCAAATTTCATTTCCAGTTCAATCGCCCGCTGATAAAATTCCAGTCCCATCAGGGTCGGTTCCCCACCCTGCCAGGCCAACGACACATTATCGGCCGACTGCTGCATGGCCTGCCGGATGGTCTCCTCCTGTACTTCAGGGCTCATCCTGTGTGCATTGGTTTGTTGAAACAAAGCTGATTTTTCCAGGTAAAAGCAGTAAGTACAATTTAAATTGCAATCGGGTCCTGATGGTTTGATCAGCACCGAGGTCAACGGTTTCAATCTGTTCGTCATACTTCAAAATATCACCTTGCTGCCACAAACTTAACAAAAATTCCTCAAAATAATTAATCAGCGATTAAATGGTCTGCACCAACTTTATTTAATAAAAAAACACCCTGCATCAATGACTACAAGCTGTCAATAATTCACCTAATTTTGCAGCCGGTTCCTGTTGGAATGCATCATATTTTTACGCAAAAAGAAACCGAATCATCATGAGCAAAATAATTCTCCGTTTGCTGTCATTCTGCCTGACTATTTCTGTGCTGTTCGTATTGACAGTATCCTGTGGAAATAATCGGGCAGCGAAGAAAGGATTGGCACTGATCGAAAAATTAGATTCTATCATCGAACATGAGGCTCCTGAAGAATACGCTCCTGTCAACGCGCTGTTGGTTTTACCCGGCAATCCGGCTCCAGGCGAAAGTTTTCGCATCCTGACCACGGGAGGAAGAGACATCCGGAAAGCCAGGATCATTGTCAGCAGTATTTCGGATAACCTGGAGGCCACAGATACGAAAACAGGCAAAGAATTGCCCTGTTGGAGGATCGATGAATTTGCCGGAAGCCCTGTAGGCAAATATAAAGCAACGCTGATTGCAGATGATAAGGAAATTTGCCATACGGAATTCTTTATTGAACCCGCGAAGCCAATTTCGCGGAACGGCGCTGTATGGAAGACGACCCGAGGCTGGGACAGCGGCATGGAGACCATTTATTCCTCGTGGATAAACGCGTTGTTCCAGGGAAGCGATGAGCAAGTCTCCTGGTCGGCCCTCCATGAGGTTACCAGGGATAGAAACCGAAACTTTCTGTACAACTATCTCTCATTGGGAGAAGACGATCCCGGCAATAAAAACGGAGTGATCATGGAACCCGACTGCGCCGACAACCCGTTCTTCCTAAGAGCCTATTTTGCATGGAAACTGGGACTTCCGTTTGGTTATCACATATGCAACAGAGGTTATGTGGGCCATAGTCCCCAGACAGGAGAATGGGTTACCAACGAAAGTCCGTCATCAAAAACCAACCCGGTAGCAGCATTCAATTCCTTTATCAGAACCATCATGAATGGCGTTCATTCCGGAACCGCCCGTACTGCTCTGGAAAATGAAAATACAGATTATTATCCGGTTTCACTTGACCGGCAGGCATTACGTCCAGGAACAGTATTTGCCGATCCATATGGGCACACATTGATTTTGGTGAGCTGGACTCCGCAGACCAACAGGCATCCGGGAAAGCTTCTTGCCGTGGATGCGCAGCCTGACAAGACCATCGCCATCAAAAGATTCTGGAAAGGAAACTTTCTTTTTAATACGAATGAGGTGGTCGGCGAACCCGGCTTTAAAGCTTTCCGTCCAATCGCCTTAGAAAATGGCAGGATGGGTCTGATGCGAAATGAAGCGATGAAAGCTGCATCAGGTTTTGCCTCTTTTTCGCTTCAGCAGAAAAAGATGGAAAGGGATACGTTCTACCATACCATGGAGAAGCTGATCAATCCTGAACCGCTCGATCCTGAAGACGCACTGACAGATCTGATCCGGGCGCTTCATGAGCAATTGCTGGTTCGTGTCAAATCGGTTGCGACTGGCGAAGCCTACATGCAATCACATCCCGGAACCGTAATTCCGATGCCTTCGAACGCCAACGGCATTTTCCTTGCCGGGGGACAGTGGGAGAATTTTTCGACGCCCAACCGCGATTTGAGGCTTTTAATTGCCATCGATGCCGTCCTTGATTTTCCGGAACGGGTTGCTGCTTCGCCCCAGGACTTTAAAATTTCGAAATTCAGCACTCCTGAAGATATCAAGAGTGATCTGAAGTCGTTCCTTGACAAGAAGGTTTCCAAACTGACTGTCAGCTATACCCGTTCGGACGGATCATCCCAGGAACTGACAATCGCAGAAGTCCTCAACCGAAAAGAAGCTTTTGAGATGGCCTATAATCCAAACGACGGTGTTGAGATACGATGGGGTGCACCCGAAAACAGCCGGGAACGATCCACCTGCCATCGTCACGCACCCTTAAATCAGCAGAAAACGATGCAGGGCGTCCGAAAATGGTTCAGCAAACGTCTGCACCCTCCGACATAACGATGCAATATCAGTACTGTTTTGCGACACATAAAGAATGATTTCCGGATTATCATTTATATCTTAGTCTCTGAAACAGAAAACCGATTCAGGAATAACCGAAGAAACTGAAGATGAAGAAAACGATAAGTGTCATTTGCGTTTGCCTGTTCCTGGAAATTAACGGCGTCTTCGCTCAAATCAGTGTCAGGAAGGGCGAAGGCGGATTGTGGATCCTCGATGGTCAAAATAAAGTCGCCTTTTACCAGAAGGAAGAAGTCAGCGTGAACCCCGAAAGCGGACGCACCAACTTTCTTCACCCTGTGTATCTTCCCGACGGCACTGAGATTACAGAAAATGCTCCGGCCGACCATCCCCACCACCGTGGTATCTTTTGGGCATGGCACCAGCTCCTCATCAATGACAAACCCATTGGGGATGCCTGGCTGTTACAGGATTTTAAAGTCGATGTCAAAAGTGTCGAATTTAAACGGATGGAACAGGGAAACGGTGTTCTTGAAACAATTTCCCAATGGCAGTCACCGAAATGGAAAGATGGTGCTGAAGCTTTTCTCCAGGAAACAACACGTTACACTTTTTACCCGCAAAACGCCAATCACAGGCAAATCAGGATTGAAATTTCATTGAAATCACTGGTGGATAATCTGAAATTGGGCGGATCGGATGACGAAAAAGGTTACGGCGGATTTTCGGTACGCATGAAACTTCCCGAAGACATAAAATTTATTGGAGAAAACGGCGAAATTGAACCTAAGAACGAGGCTGTAGAAGGTGGCAATTATATGAATATGACCGGACAAGTGGGCAAGAACAGGAACAATGGAGGAATTATTATTTATGCCCATCCCGAAAATCAGACGTCACCACAAACCTGGATCCTGAGAAAGAAAAAAAGCATGCAGAATGCTGTTTTCCCTGGGCGCACACCCATTGGGTTGAAAAAGGATGTACCCGTGAACCTGAGCTATACGTTGATTTTGTATAGTGGTAAAATTAATGAGAAGAAGGTCATCAAGGAAGCAGCGAAAGAAGGAGCTCTGCAAGTTAATCAGTAATATGTTCTGTAAGATTGTTTTATAACATCATGTCAATCTGATATTATAAAACATTTTTACTTGTTCGGCATAGGAGGTGAATCGTAGATTTGCTTAACGAGAAGGGACTGATTATGACAAATCTATTTAACGGGTATGCCGAAAAAGAAGGCAGGAAGCAAAAGGCCAGCAGATTTCCCGGACCTGTGATCCTGATTTCCCGGGAATGTGGCTGCTCTGCCAGGCGAATTGCGACAAAATTATCCAAAATCCTGACCGGGTATAGTTACCTGTCTGAAACAAAGACAGACGTAGAGTGGAAATGGGTAAGCAAAGAAATTATCGAAGAAGCGGCACTGGAACTTGAAATGGATCCGGCACGAATAAAACAACTGTTTATGTCGGAGGACCGGTTTGATATCCATGATGTAGTCTCTTCCTTTTCAAACGAAAAAGTTTATGATTTCAAAGATCAGCATGTCATTGAATCGGTTAGAAAAGTAATCTACTGGCTCGCTGAAAAAGGCAATTATATTATTGTAGGGCGTGCAGCCTGTATTATTGCCCGGGACATTCCCCGCAAATTAAGCATTAAATTGCAGGCTCCACTGGAATGGCGTGTCAACAGAATTATGCAGGTCAATAATATTTCGCATGCAGAAGCACGTGAATATGTCACCACGGTAGACCGGCAGCGGAACCTGTTTGTTGAGCATCTGGCAGGCAGAAAACCTGATAATTATGATTTTGACCTGATCTTCAATTATTCAACTATCCTCGACGATCATATTGTCGATGCCATTCTGAACGTGATCAGAAATAAGCACCTCGTGGAAGAGGAACAGGAATAAGATGAAAGCCGGCTGTGTGTGAAGCAGCCGGCTTTATTCTGTTTGTTTGAAAAAACGTGCGAAATTGTGTGATACACTAATAATTATTCAGAAACAACTTCAAAACCAAAATCAACTGTAACTTCCTTATGAAGCTTGATCTTAGCGGAGTAGGTCCCTACTTCCTTGATGCTGTCTTCCGCAATTTTGATTTGTTTCCGGTCGATCTCAAATCCAAGCTTGTTTATTGCTTCTGCTAATTGAATGGTATTCACAGAACCAAAAATCTTACCGGAAGAGCTTGTTTTTGCGCCAATAATAACAGTTTTACCCTGCAGTTGTGCGGCAAGTGCCTGTGCTTCGGCTTTCAGTTTAGCTTCCTTATGAGCCCGTTGCCTGATATTCTCGGCCAAAACTTTTTTGGACATCGAGTTGGCAACAATAGCCATTTTCTTGGGAATTAAATAGTTGCGGCCATAACCGTCTTTTACATTGACGATGTCGTCTTTACTCCCCAAGGTTTGAATATCTTGTAATAAAATAATTTCCATTTCTTTTGTTTTTATTTATTTCAACATATCGGTCACGAAGGGCAGCAGGGCCAAATGACGTGCTCTTTTAACTGCTTTAGCTACTTTACGCTGATACTTCAGTGAAGTACCGGTAATACGGCGTGGAAGAATACGTCCTTGTTCGTTGAGAAATTTTTTGAGAAATTCGGGATCTTTGTAATCGACGTACTTGATCTTATTCTTTTTGAAGCGGCAGTACTTTTTCTTCTTGATTTCAACTGACGGGGGGGTCAGGTACCTGATTTCACCTTGATTATTTGCCATAGCTTAACTCTCCTTTTCTTTTTTAGCTTTCAATTTTCTTCTTTCACTGTATTCGGCCGCATATTTATCCAACTTGAATGTAAGGAAACGAATAATGCGTTCGTCACGTCTGTACTGGATCTCCAGTGTCTGGATGAATTCAGGTTCTGCCTTGAATTCAAACAGATGATAGAAGCCTGTGCTCTTCTTCTGAATGGGATAAGCTAGTTTACGCAATCCCCAGTCCTCTTCATTGACAATCTCAGCCCCACCCTGGGTGATGATGTCCCTGAATTTACTTACCGCTTCCTTTATCTGTACATCAGATAAAACGGGAGTTGCAATGAAAACGGTTTCATACTGGTTTTTCATGTGTTAATAATTTGTTTGTTAAAAATTAAACCTAACTTTTTAGGTGGCGCAAAATTAGGAATATTTTATTTGATAGCAAAGCTTTCAGGATTTTAAAAATTTGTTTCCTACTTTTGCCGTTCAATTCTGTAGCCTTTGCCGGTACCAGACGCTAAAAAGAAAACAATGAAATTAGAAATACATCCTCAGGCTAAAGCGCTTATTTTTGATCTTGACGGTACTTTATCGGACTCTCTTCCCGTCCACCTTGATACCTGGAATAAAGTCTGTGCCCATTATCACTGCCATTTTGATCCGGAGATCATGGTGGAAATGACTGGTGCACCGACTATTGATTTCGCCCGCCGGGTGATTGCAGAGAATAATCTGAAAGACGTGGACCCTGAAGAAATGGTCAGGATGAAACAACAATCTTTTTGGGATAGCGCTTATTTACTAAAGCCCTACCCGGTAGTCGTTGACCTGGTTTACAAATATTATGGCATTCTTCCAATGGCTGTGGGGACAGGCGCCAGCCGCCGCAGCGCCCTGGTCCAGCTCGGGCAGCTCAAGCTCACCAGCTATTTCAAGGCCATTGTCTCGGCCGATGATGTCACCATCCACAAGCCTGAACCACATACTTTTTTAAAATGCGCAGAGCTTATGGGTGTTGAGTCGACCCTATGTCATGTCTTCGAAGACGGCGACCTGGGCCTGCGGGCAGCAAAGGCGGCCGGTATGTTTGTCACCGATGTGAGACCCTGGACGTTAAACGGATCTCTGACAGACTGGCATTAAAAAAAAGACTGGATAAGCGAGCCATATCAAAGGACATTTTTTGACATACGGAGAAATGTTTACCGGGACTAAAAGCTTTCTTCACTCAGGTACTCCTCCAGTTCAGACACGATCCTGTCCGAGTCAATAGCCTTGCCTATAAAAACCAGGGTATTCATCTTTTCTTCTCCGGGGGTGATCATTGAACCCGGGCTGTAGGAAACGGTTCCGCCAACTGATTGAACAATCACCTTATCTATACTGTTTTCAGGGAAAAGCACTCCTTTGATCCGGTATATGTCGAGCTGGCTGATGGCCGCAAAATAATAAAACCAATGCTGGAAACGGGCCAGATTGAGTTCTCCTTCAAATTTGTGCGTGAAAGTGGTATATTTCTTTGATTCAATGCGTCGGAACATCACCGGACGTGCAAGTTTTTTTTCAATGATGCCGCGAACTTCTTCTCCAAACAATTCCAGCTTAAAATCATCAGCCTGACCAAATTCGGTGCGCTGCAGTTTTGCCGAGGAATTATAGGCCAAAAGCAGCCTTTCCAGTTCAGCCAGTTTCTCTTCACCTACCTCGTTCGACTTATTGATGAGCAACAGATCGCTGAGAATGATCTGCATCTGTTGTTCATTTCCTTTGAGTTGTTCATCATCATTCAGGGCATCCACTAAACAGATGCTCCCCTGGTAGATGAAACGGTCCATCATATCCTTCTCAGTAAAAAAAGGACGGATCACGTTCGAAAGATCGGCGACACCAGTGGTTTCAATGAGCAAGTAATCAATGTTCCCGGCCTGATCGGCCAGATCCAGTAAGGTGATTGCAAATTCATTTGAAATACTGCAACAGATGCATCCGTTGCTTAAGTCGTATATATTCTCGCTGCGCACACCCACCACCAGCTCACGGTCTATCGATATAGTCCCAAACTCATTCTCCACCAGTGCCAGTTTCAGATGACGGTGAGTCCTGATGAGCCAGTTGAGAAAAGTGGTCTTCCCGGCTCCCAAAAAACCGGTTACGATAAGAACGGGGATGCGGTGAAATGCTGACAAAATAGTAAACTTGTTAATTGTTAATTAAGGTTACAGGGTTACAGGGTTACAGGGTTGCAAGGTTATAGGGTGTATGAAGTCCCTTGTTACCTTGTTACCTTCTTACCCTCCGTCTTACTACTCACGACTACTCATTAATATTCATTCTTGCAAACGGTACAGCATCCATGCCGGCAAATTCACCCTGCAGATATTTGTAATATCCGGTAATCGCGATCATGGCGGCATTGTCCATGGTAAATGCAAACTTCGGGATATACAGGTTCCAGTGACGTTTTTGAG
>Ga0074195_1003810_pt1 | contig 13440 bp, 13 predicted proteins | sample EPASupsiteHSE623_FD_64525 | JGI IMG/M metagenome (GOLD analysis project Ga0074195, IMG submission 64525) | Bioremediated contaminated groundwater from EPA Superfund site, New Mexico - Sample HSE6-23 | ecosystem: Environmental > Aquatic > Deep subsurface > Groundwater > Contaminated ...
CACTTCACACATTCAGAGCTAATTTTAAATGCCATGTTTAAGCCTCCTTCCTTGTTGCTGGCCGTCTTTACGACGTCCTAGTCTAATTATACCGCAACTTGTCCTTAGAGTCTGTGATAAAAATCATATTTAGTATCTGCAACTCAGATTGATTTTAAGAAACTGTGTTCAAGGAAATTATTGTTTTTCCATTTTTCCGATGACAAACCCGTTCTAATACTCCCATCCGTATGCGGGAGTATTAGAACGGGTTTGTCCCTGGATAATTCGACTAAGATTCAGGTGGGATTAAAACCCCATCTGAATCAAGTCTCATTTATGATATAATGAAGTATATTTTCAACCAAAACTAAAGGAGATATGCTCATGCCCAAGCTGTTTCAGCTAATTACTGCCATAGCATTGTCCGTAATGCTAGTAAGTCCGGTCAGCGCCGCTACGATTATTAATGGCCAATATGCCAATTATCAAGCCGGACCTTTCGATGACGTCAAAGTCACCATTCCTGTTGACACTTACTATGAACGCTTAACTGATTATGCTAACGGCTATTCTGTGCTAGTCCCGCAAGGGCTAAAACTTGACGCTTCCTTATCGCCTGTAGTCACAGTTTTAACAAATGATGTAACGCGCATGGAAATTTTTTATGATAATTTTACCAACACAGAAGCCTCCGCCTCTGATTATATGATGTACAGCAACAAGTTTCTAAACAATACCCGCGATCATACCTTACTTGCCAGTGATACATATTGGGAAAACGGATTTAAAATCCATATGCTCAATTGGACAAGACGCAAACTTGTTCATGTACCTAATGACAAAAACTATTACGCCAGTATTGAGCTAGCGAAAAATTCCAATGAAGTTTACACGATTATTATCAAATCCACCCAGCCCATCGAAAACGCCGGAGAAATTGCCGCCAGCTTCACATTGATCGAACGGCAGGGCACACCGCAGTTTAATCGCCCGGAGGCCAAATCAACTACACCCTTTAGTGCTGAAACCCGCGCGGTATATGATAAATTTTTCAATGCAGCAAGCCCGCTGCGCTGGGGAATTTTTGAGCCTGTAGCACCCCAGAAATTTGAAAACCTGGATGCACTCGAAGCCCGCCTCGATTACAAATTTCCCATCCTGGTTCGCTATCAGTCTTTTAATGAGCGACTGCCGATCATGGCACTTAATGCAGCCTATGAACGAGGAAGAATTGTGGAACTCACCCTCCAAACCGGTTATGACTTCACCGATAATTCCAGTGTAATCTACGACATACTGGACGGAAAATATGATGAGTACCTTGAAATATATGCCAAGCAAATAAAGTACTTTGGCCATCCAATACTATTTCGTTTAAATAACGAAATGAACGGCGACTGGTGCTGGTATTCTGCTCATTATTATAGCAAGGATGCCGAATTGTACAAAGCTATGTGGCGCTATATTCGCAGCACCTTTGACGCCAACGGTGTCGACAATGTTATTTGGGTTTGGAATCCACACGATTTATCGTTCCCGGCTTTTAAATGGAACCATTATTTAATGTACTACCCTGGTGATGAATATGTTGATGTTGTCGGATTAACAGGCTATAATACCGGCACCTATTTCCCCGGCGAAAAATGGCGGGAATTCTCTAGTATTTATCCGCAGGTTTATAACGAATATACCCAGCATTTTACCAAGCCGTTTATGATTACCGAGTTCGGTTCCAATTCCTTTGGCGGCAACAAAGCACTGTGGATGAACCGCATGTTTGACCATATCAGCCAATTTGACAAAATAAAAGTTGCTATTTGGTGGAACGGAATTGACCGTGACTCGCAAGGTAACCCTGGCCGCATCTATCTGTTAGACGAAACTGAAGAAACCACTGAAGCCTTCCGTCAGGGTCTGACCAAGTTCAGCCGCCAATAATACATGAATACTGTCATCAGGTATATTGAAACAAAAATGCCGGCGTGCGATAAGCACACTGGCATTTTATTTTTACGCCCCATACCATAACCTTTACGATTTCCGGCGCTGCCTTTTGATTGACGTCATAATAAACTTGCGGGCTTCCACCCGGTTAATAGCTTTGCGGCTTTCCATTTGTTGTGTTGCCCGCTCCCAGGCTGTAGCAAGGCTTTCTCCGTTTTGGGCCATCGCTGTCCCTGTTGTTATACTGAGCGGCAATTCCGGATGACGCAGATTATGAAGATCAATATTATACTTAATGTCTTTTTTCAAATCCTCCAGGCCTTCCGGTGAAACGCCGTAAAACATGGCAACAAATTTGTCTCCGTCCATGCGGGCTGCTACACACTCAGGGTCGGCGACCAGTTTAAGAATATCGGCGGCAGCCGCAATAATAGTATCGCCGGCCGAATTGCCTAAGAAGTCATTAATTACCTTCATACCATCAATACTTAGCACAATAAAGCCTATATCTGGTTTGCCATATCGGGCTGCTATCTTTTTCTCAAAAACAGACCGGGTATATAAGTTTGTCAACACATCGCCGGCAGGCAGATCCATACCAAACTCTTTGAATTCCGGCGCAGGAAGCTCCTGTTCTTGTTTAACAGGAGCTTCCTGCCGGTCATCTTCAGTGATCTTAACCTGATCGGTTGCTGGCTCCGGCCTATGTTCAGTCTTAACTTTGCGCAATTGCGCAGCGATTGGCTCAAATTCGCTCGGAATGACAGGTTCTTTTTGGGCGGCTGCTCTGCTCACTTTATAAGCGTTTGCTGCCAATACCTTATCAATGACTGCAGACGGAGTTGGCACAAATGTTTCCGACGCTATATTTCCCCCAGGCTTTCTGGCAGGAATAATCTTGGTAGTTCTGGCAACACCGTCAGCGAAAGTGGCTTTATTTGCTTCTGGGTCAATATCGGCCTTCCCGTCAGCAATTTTTTCAAGCAGCTTTCTGGCAGCAATCACTTTTGACGCGGCAGCATCGTCGTCAGCCAATGAACTCTTTCCTGGTGCCGGTGCAGTATCAGCAGCATTTAAGGCAATCATCTCGGCAATCTTCTTAACGGCAATACTTTCAGCAGTTTCCGATGCCGCTGCATCAGCAGATATTCGCGTTTTTTCGGTTCTTACCTTTCCTCGAATAGCAGGTTTTACGTTTTCTGAGCCACTAGGTATGGTTATAGCTTGTTGGGGGCGCCGCAATAAATAAACCAATAACAGGAGCGGAATAAGCCCTAACAGATACATCCCGGCCAGCCATGCCATCCATCGACCGGCAACCTGTTGTTCACTAATACTGGCAGGTACCAAGTTTACAAACATAGCTGCAAGGGTTTCCTGGCGAATGACCCCATAAAAAACCCCGGTGACAACTCCATTAACGGCAGCAGGCACGGCTATCACTGTAACTTCTTCATTCAGCAGCCAGTCAGTTCCCGTAACTCGCCCCGCAAACTCCCGTCCAGCAGCCGCCTCTGCAAAATAATTTTTGCCGGCAATATCCCGCACCCCATTGTTACTTGTGTCGTTCTGGACTTTCCCATCTGCTTGCGCGTAACCAAGTGCTGCAAAATCGGCAGTCAAAAAACTGCGTAAATCCACAGGCGAAGCCTCCGGATCGTTCATAGCAATTGCGTTAAGTTTTGCAACACCCCGCATATAGGCAGTCTGGCCAGATAACCAATAAACTTCGGCCTCAGCTCTAAGTTTGGCATCCTGCATCTGATTTATTTCGCTTACATATTGTTTTTCAACAAAAGTTACTTCAGCACTAAAAATCAAGGGTAACAATATTGCGGCAAGGATGAGAATGTTTATGATTTTACCCTTTGCATTCACTTTTTGCATGCGGATCCCCCTGTCAGTTTCTAAGCCAAATGTATCCCCGGATACTGCGCTATTGTCTTATATATAAATTCGCGTCTGGCTTTGGCGTTAGTGTATTTATCCTGGTACATGCGGCTGTCAGCTTGTTTAAAGATCGTATTCATCTTTTCCGGCTTACTGGTTGCTGCCCAGCCAACAGACATTCCCAGCGGAATAACGGGCTGATCGACATTGTATTTGTCAATTGCCGACCGTATCGCTAACGCAATTTGTTCTGCCGAATCTGCCAAGACACTTGGAATAATAATAACAAATTCATCGCCGCCAATGCGTGCCGCAATCGCGTCAGTCGGCACTACTGTTTTGATTAGCTTGGCGGCAGCCACAATAAAATGATCGCCGGCAGCATGTCCACAGGTATCATTAATCATTTTGAGGCCATCCAGATCACATACAATCAAGGCAGTAGGGTATAACCCCTTCTTTTCGATTTGCAGAATTTCATTCTCAAAATACGCCCGATTATATAAATCGGTAAGCTGGTCATGAAAACTCATATATTCTAAATGCAGTTTAAGCCGTGTATTATCAATTGCAGACGACGTCTGCATGGCAAATATCTCCAGTATCTTAATCTGTTCAGCCATAATCTCTTTATCGTCATGTATTTCCATAATAGCGGTAATCTTGCCGAAAGAATTCAGCGGCATAAGCAAATGACGTTGGTAATCGGTAAGCTCATACTGCCTTGCGGCTATGACACCATCCAAAAGTAATCCTTGCTCAGGTTGGAGTTCAACCAACTGTAGCTTCCCCTGCTGCAAACAGGCCTTCTGCAATTTGCTATCTGCCAGGATATATAAAGCAGCTTCACGAAAACCAAAGCCCATCGGCGAACATAAGGTCGTCAGATAGGTTTTCAGCACATCGTAATAGTTACCGGCTTCATGAATAGATTTAGTAACGTAATGCAACATGACAAATTGGTCCAGCTGCCGCCCCAGTAATTCCTGAAACTGCCTCAAGTTTTCATTCAGCATAATATTTTCAATTGTTGCAATGGTTTGCCGAATATACACATTCAGTAGCTGCAAATCCTCAGAAAAAATCCCGCAGGCTTTCTCAGCTAATAATAACGCCTTAATCTCGCCCGCTTTTCCTACCATTGGCAGTGCCACTTTTAGATTATCTGGTGAAGCAGCCGCATTCTTAGTAGCAATAGCTTGCTCAATATAGTTATCAAGCTCTCTTACAGTGGTCTTAACGACCTTACCGTCAAGCAGCGTTACCTTTGTTGCAAAGTTATCGTCCTCATCTGGCAGTACTAAAGCGACTTGCTCGTAGTTAAAGCCGCAGTCGCTTATGTTGTGCAGATATTTTCCCCAAAGTTCTTGGGTAGTTTCGCAATCTTGGATATTCCTGGTGAGGTAGTGCAGCATAAGATAATTATTATTTACTTCTGCGATACTCTGCTGTGCACCTTTAAGCCGGATATTTTCGGCTTCCAGCCCTTCCAGCCTGGCTGTAAGTTCATCAATATGATGATTGGTTGGCGGCTTTTTATCCATAGATTGCCTCTCCTTACGACTTAACAATATTCCAAGATACTATTTGACACAAGTATTGATTATCCTGCCCACATTAACCCTTAATTGCTCAGCGGCATACACTGTATAAGATTATTGGGAGGTGGATATATATGGCCTTGTTTCGGGCTTATAAAAAATCGGCTAAACCTAAACCTGTCCTCGCAGACAATATGTCATGCACTGCAGAACTGTGCCCTAATCATCCCGATTTGTTGCTTCTTCGGGATGCAGCCGCCGATGAACGAAATGCTATTGCGTTTTATTTGGAGGCATCTCGCTCCTCCTGCCTTCCTCGACTGTTTTTAGATGTAGCTGAGGATGAGATGCACCACTATGTCGAAATCATGCGGGAAGTTTCCCGCCTAGACCCCGTACAGGCTCAAATGTTTGGTGAAGAAGAGCTCGACATCCTGCTAATGACCCGGCCATTATTCAAACCCAAAACCAAGTCAGATATCCGCAAAGAAGCCGAGTCAGCTGACAGCCAGGTAATTCCGCCTGGACGCAAAGAAATGCCAACTGTAATGTTGGCAACCAAAGCGCTAACCGATGAACTTCAGGCTACAAATAAATACCAGCGGTATATGGAAACTGCTGAAGATCCTTCCGTCCAACGGCTATTCTGCCATTTAATGAACGAGGAAAAGGAGCATATCGCCGAATTCACCGCAGCGCTGTTTGAACTTACCCATGAACCACTGCCACCAGAAGACGAATCCTAACTGAAAAGGATAGGCAGCTAAGCCTATCCTTTTTGCCTGCCTCCGCGGTGTACAGGCTGTTTGCCACTTGGCTCAGCTTTAATTTTCACCTTGGCCGGTACTGCAGTCAGTATTACCTGATTATCCTGGCAGGCAACCTTGACTTGATAATCTACAATACCTTGTTTATAGAGATTAAGTTTAAGTTCCAGTAGGGCTTTGCCAACTGATTCTTTGAGCTCTGGCGTCAAATAGGCATTGTTAATATCTTCTGCCGCATCCTTTTTTGCCGTTTTTATAGGCCTTGGAGCAGTTTCTTCCAGAATTTCGGTTTCAAAGGTTGCTTCTTCCTGCCACCCTTTTAGCATATCGCTATCACTAAGATTTTTTTTGATTTTGTCCAAAACAATTACCTCCTGGAAAATATAATACCAAATTCGGCAACCATCGCCGCCAAAATATCGATTATGGTTTGACGGTGATGCTCCCTGAGTGTTCGGGAAATTTCGAGCTGAAAAGCATTATAATTGTTGCCATACCCTGGATAACGGCGGCCCTCACCCCAGCGATGCGCAGCAAGCGACCGATTGCCAATCCAGTGCTTATCAAAAACGACCTTGGCTTCCGGAAAGGCTTGCCCCACTTTGGCTTTCAACGTTTTGCCGAACCATTGTCGCACCCTGCCAGAACATGTTTTTCCGTGAATAGTCCCTACTTCAAGGCTTAAGGGGCCATGTAATGCATCCTTCATACCATGAATACCAATATGCAGGTAAGGTTTGGCTAGGTGCCTGCATCCAGGCGCTGCCAATCCCCGATTATAAAGAAACTGACTAATAACATCCCGGTATTCCCACACTGCCTCGTCATTGCCCTGGCCCGGCGGGCGATTAAGGTCGGCAATGGTACGCGAAACAGTCCCAATAATACCGGCACACCCAGTCTTAGCCATAACGCCGGCAGCAATCTCATCCGTAAACCTATCGGCTTTGGGCGAAGTAGCATGTACTGCATCAATATGACAACAAGTAGTGCCAAAAGCAAATTTAACATAATTGCCGTTTTTCAATGTTTAAGCCCCCTGCAATTTTTCTTAGGGAATACAGGCAAAAGTACAACCCTTTCAGATCGCATAGCTGAACTTTTGCGAGTATCCTAAAGACCTTGGCCTAAGCCAGCTCTTTATCAATGCAAGGATATTTTTTGATATGCACTTATCAGATATTCTAGTATTTCTTTACCTCCATCACCAACTCCTGCATATAAATAGACTTGACTTGTGCCAAAGCAAAACAGCAGCAGGAATTTTAGCTATTGCCGCAATTCCCGCTGCTGTTACTTTGTTATTTCTTCACTGTATCAATCTTCTCTTATTGTACCGTCTGTACCAATTACTACAACTCGCCAAGGAATCATTTTGCCACTTTGCTGAAGCGCCTCTTTAACTGAGTTTACCAAGCCGCCGCAGCATGGTACTTCCATGCGAATCACTGTCAGGCTTTTTATTTCATGCAGTTTCAGTATTTCGGTTAACTTGGCAGTATAATCGGCCTTATCAAGCTTAGGACAGCCAATAACTGTAATCTTGTTACGCATAAACTCATTATGCAAATTGGCATAAGCGTAAGCTGCGCAATCAGCGGCTACTAATAAGTGAGCGTTATCAAAAAAAGGCGCATTTGCCGACACTAACTGCAATTGGCACGGCCATTGACGCAGCTCAGAAGTTGCCGCAACCGCCGTACTGGTACTGTTACTGGCATGTTCTGTTCTTTTGATTTCTTTAGCCATACTTCCCGGGCAGCCGCACGCCATTGGCGGCAAAGCGGTAGCAGCCTTGCCTGCAGCTATATGTTGCTGAACAGCTGCTTCATCAAAAGCCGGAGCTTCCCGCTCAATAATGTTAATGGCCCCACGGGGACAATCAGGCAAACAGGCACCCAGTCCGTCACACAAGTTATCGGCTACCAGTTTGGCTTTGCCGTCAACCAATTGCAGAGCCGCCTCATGACAGGCGTTAATACATAATCCACAACCATCGCACTTTTCTTCGTCAATGGTAACAATTTTTCTCAACATATCTATTCTCCTCTATCCTCATTTTTGAAATACTTTGTTTCTTAAATAAAGGATATCGCAAAATCAATAGCTAGTCGGTGATGAAAATCACATCACCAAGAATTGACCTAATTATTAAGAGCAAAAGTAGGGACAATCGTAACCGGACACTTTACCACATGGAGAACGCCATAACTAACGCTGCCCAAAAAGCCGCCCAGAACTGCCTTCATTCCGCGTGATCCCATGACAATCATCCGCACACTGTCGGCTTGGCACTGCCCGCCTTCCTGCACATCAGCACCAAAACCAGCTTCCTGGCAAATCTGCTCTTTAGCGTCACCAACCCGCAATTTCAGCTCATATTCCACACCGGTTTGCATCAGAATACTTTTGGCAGATTCCATTACCTCATCAAACATATGCTGCTGATAGTTGTTAATGGTGGCTTCCCCGAAGAATATTTCAGTATCCGCAGTATGAAAGCTGGGCTGCACATTTAAGACAATAAGTTTTTCCTGAAATAATTTCGCCAGATTGACCGCTAGTCGCAACGCCTCCATAGCGTTGGGTGAGCCGTCAAAAGGAACCAGAATATCTTTCTTCATGGTGCTACCTCCTGCCGCTAAATTTATATTGAATCAGTTCGCCGAATATTAAGAATATTCCTTTGTTAAAACCTCGAATTTTCTTGTTTTTTGTAAAAAAAAACGGGATACACTCCCGTTTACTATTGCCAACTTATTATGACTCAATTATAACAGCCGCTTTCATGTTCCAGCGAAGTCTCATATCTTGCTGGGACAGCTTAACAACTACCTGGTAAATTATATTATCCTGTTTCTTTTCCCCGTAAGGACTGACACTTACTACACTGCCTGGTATCTCAAGACCCGGAATAGCTTCAAATGTCACTTTCGTCGCCGCACCTGGCTTGATACGAGCAATCTGGTTAGCGTTTACATCTTCGGTATGAATTTGCCATTCCGAGCAATCCCCCAGATATACTATCGGTGCGCTTGTTGCCGCATATTCTCCAACCCGCGCATTAAGAAAAGCAACTGTACCGTCAAAAGGAGCATATAGTGCACTTTGCCTGGCCTGTGACTGTATTTCAGCTACAGAAGCACGAGCACTTTCCACCGCTGCTTGGCGAGCAGGAATAATTGTGTCTACGCTGTTGCCGATTTGTGCAGTGTTTACTACAAACTTCGCCGCCTCGGCAGCAGCTTTGCTTTCCATATAGTCAGCGTAGGATTGATCCACCTGTTGCTGGGATGCTCCGCCGATAGTATACAGACGCTCTACCCTCTTCCATTCGGCCTGCGCCCGATTGAGTTCTGCCTGGGCGGCCGAGAAGGCAACCTGCTTATATTCTATTTCTTCTACCCGGTTTTGTTTCGCCCATTCGAGCATTTCCTCAGCATAAACCAGATCAGATTTTGCCCGCCGCAGCTTGCTACTAATCTCACCATTCTCTAGCCGCAGAAGAATTTGCCCGGCCTTAACCTGTTCTCCGGTAGTCACCGGTACCTCGGCAATCATTCCGGCAGACGGTACAGTCAATGCCGCATACCGTACCGGTACTACCACACCGCGCACAAGAATGCCTTGCTGGGCTTGTTCCTGCCGGACAACTTGCACCGCATCTGCCGACGATTGTTGAAAACGCCCTGTATACAAATAAGATCCGGCTGCCACCAAGGCCACCAAACCAATAAATAGCATTTTGTATGCCTTTGTCATGTTCATTCCCCTTACCAACTGTCGCAATGCAGTTTTGTCGAAACGAGTTCATCTATTCGACTTTTATTTACGAAAACCCTCTTATACATAAAAAGTTCTGCCAATCAAGAAGCTGGCAGAACTTTTGGACTTCACGCTAAGCCTTTGCAATTATAGCAAAGGCTTTTATGATATGTTCTATTGTGTAACCCAACTCACCGGCATGCTTTAATCCACTCATCGGTGGAAAGCACCTTGGAAAACCGCATAGCTTGCGTAACAAGAATGGCTTTATGCAACTCCTCGGCTGCAATTGTTCCAGCATAATTGGTTATATCCAGCGTACCTGTCGCATCACTCAGAAATTCCACAGCAAAACCCAGGTGCATGCCCTGACGCGCGGTTGTATCACAGCACATTTGCGTCATATAACCGCAGATAACCAGCGTATCTATCTCCAGTTCCCGCAAACAGCTTTCCAGCTCGGTGTTGGTAAAACTCCCAGGCAGTGTTTTATCAATAATCCGCACATGAGGCCGGGCCAAAAGTTCGGTATGCAATTCCCATCCTGCGCTGCCTCTGGCAAAAGCTGCTGCGTTTTCGGGCGCGCCATGCCTGATAAGAATGACCGGGATATTGCTTTGATTAGCTGCATCCACCGCTTTGAGAATTTGTCCGAAACTGTCTACTGGGTAAGTAACCGGCAGTTTGCCGGTAAAGTATTCGTTTTGTACGTCAATAACCAGTAATGCTTTTTTCACTGTTATTCCCCCTAGACTTTCGTTGCTTTTAATTATACTGATGGCTCCTCTTGCACCGCAAAAGCATATACCCGTTTTTAGTTTTGCCGGCAAAGTATTTTACGGCAAAAAGTTGTGCGGCTCTTGCTCTAGAGTTTAAATACTGCTCATTTGCCTTTTGCATCATCAATATAGCTGTATACCGTTACTTTCGATATGCCCATTTTTTGAGCAACTTTATCAATAGCCCCTTTAATAAGAAAAACACCTTTCTGTTCCATAAAGCGAATCACTTCCACCTTGTCTTCGCGCTTCATCACCGACATGTCTTTATTGCCGATAATTTTTCCAATCAGGCTGTCAACGATTTCAGTAATATGTTCTATCTCTCCAGAATTGCCTTCGTCGGTTTCGGCTTTATTCTTATCACCGGCCGGATAATTAGGCAGCATCTCAGTCAACCAGCGAATACTGCCGCTTATTTTGGTAGTATCCATATTCACACATAAAGCACCAATAACTTTTTTCTCAGTATCCCGCAACAAGGCCGTAGATGATTTTATCAATCTGCCGTCGGCAGTATGAAAATAATAATTTGCCGAACAGTCATTAGCAAAATTCTGAGACAGTAATACCTGGGTAACAAGATGATCAAAGCTCTGTCCGATTTTCCGGCCGGTAACGTGGTTATTCAAGGTATAGACAACCGAACTTTGGGGAACCTCCAGGTCATGAATAACCACTTCGCAATCGTTGCCAAAGGTTTTGGCGATCAACTGGGCAATCGGAATATATTGTTCAATTACCGGATTTATCATTACATCATTCTCCTATCAAAAATGGTTTACCGCCGCCTGACATATCGCATTTTGTATAAAAAATTATATATTATTGCACAAACAGAGATAAATCACCTTGATTATATATAATTTTTTATATATAATCAAGGTGATTTATCCAGAAAGGCGAGGTGATTTTATCCATGCAGTTTATTTCCGTTACCAATGCCAACCTGCCGGCCGGCCATTATTCGGCGGCGACCAAAGCCGGTAACCTGCTCTGTATTTCCGGTCAACTGCCGATTAATCCCTTTACCGGTGAAAAATGCACCGGTGGAGTTATTGAACAAACCCTGCAGGTACTGCAAAATATTGACACGATACTGCAGGCCGCCGGCGCCAATAAGCAGGATATTATCAAAACAACCGTCTATATTGCCGACATTGCATTATGGGATACAATAAACGCCGTATACGCCAAGTACTTTGGCGATCATAGGCCGGCGCGGTCAGTTGTGCCAACCAAAGAATTACATTATGGCTTTTTAATCGAAATTGAGGCTATGGCCTATCTGGAAGGAGAATAACCATGAATTATGTATGTGCCATGTGTAGTCAAAAATTCTCGCTGCAAAGCAACAAATGGAAATGTAACTGCGGTGGTCTGTTGCATCTGGAATACGCAAAAAAGCCACTGGATTTTGCCGTTACTGCCATCTCGCGCAACCATTCGCTGTGGAAGTATATTGATGCTTTACCGTTTTCACAGGAAGACAGCTGGCAGCAAGTTACGTTAGGCGAAGGTGATACACCGCTGATTGCAGTTGATAAAAACCTGTATGCTAAAGCCGATTATTATATGCCCACCCTATCTTTTAAGGACCGCGGCGCAGTCACCCTTATTGCCATGGCCAAAAAGTTGGGCGTAAATCGCGTTGTTGCCGACAGCAGCGGCAATGCCGGCACAGCCATTGCCGCTTACTCTGCCAGGGCAGGTATTGCTTGCGATGTTTTTGTGCCGGCTTCGACCTCAGATAAGAAAATCAAACAAATTGAAGCCCATGGCGCCACTATCCACAAGATACCGGGAACGCGTGAAGCTACCGCCCAGGCGGCTATTGATATGGTACAAAACACCAATCTGTTTTATGCCAGTCATATTTATAACCCACTGTTCTGGGAAGGAACCAAAACCTATTTCTATGAAATCTTTGAACAGTGTAATGGCATCATGCCTGATGCTTTCGTTATTCCGGTTGGTAATGGCACCCTGCTGCTGGGCGCTCACATCGCCTTCAAGGAGCTGCTGGCCTGGGGCCTTATTGATAAACTTCCCAAAATCTTGGCCGTTCAAGCCGAAAACTGTTCGCCCATTTTAAAAGCCTTCCGGGAAGGCAAGTCTACCGTAGATGCTGTAGAAAATACCGGAACACTGGCAGAAGGCATTGCCATTGCTGCGCCAGCGAGAGGTGCTGAGATTCTAGCCGCAGTCCGTGAAACCGGCGGCGATATCATTGGCGTATCTGAAGAAGGCATTATGGCCGCCAGACAAAAAATGGCCGCCCAAGGCATCTATGTAGAAATTACCTCGGCGGCAAATTATGCAGGTTACTTGAATTTTATTAAAAAATATCCCGAACTTCAAAAGCAAACTGTTGTGCTTCCGCTTTGTGGAGCCGGCATTAAAAGCAATTAATTTTTGTTTGCCACATGCAGCTTAATTTGCTATCTCTAAGCCGTCAAACTGCATATTGTAGTACTTGGCGTATAAACCATTTTGTTCCAATAATTCATTGTGGTCACCATATTCTTGAATTTGCCCGTCATTGATAACAATAATTTGGTCGGCATGACGAATGGTACTCAACCGGTGGGCGATGATAATGGTTGTCCGGTTCTTGGCCAATTCCTCAAGCGAGGCTTGAATATGACGTTCGCTCTCATTATCAAGTGCCGAGGTAGCTTCATCCAAAATCAAAATCGGCGGATTTTTAAGAAACACCCGGGCAATTGCAATACGCTGCTTTTGTCCGCCTGACAACCTTACCCCACGTTC
>Ga0074195_1003813_pt1 | contig 13434 bp, 7 predicted proteins | sample EPASupsiteHSE623_FD_64525 | JGI IMG/M metagenome (GOLD analysis project Ga0074195, IMG submission 64525) | Bioremediated contaminated groundwater from EPA Superfund site, New Mexico - Sample HSE6-23 | ecosystem: Environmental > Aquatic > Deep subsurface > Groundwater > Contaminated ...
CAGGTACCTGGGAGATTGATTCACCCCGTTACCCTGAGACATTCAGACCTTATTCCGATTGGGTTCATAAGCATGGAATGAATTTTCTGTTGTGGTTCGAACCCGAACGGGTTGGTGACCCGGGGTCATGGCTGGCAAGGAATCATCAGAACTGGCTACTGCCGGGCACAAGCCACGGCGCCCTGTTAGATGAGGGAAATCCCGCTGCCCGTGAATGGCTTATCAATCATATTGACGGAATGATTAAAACGCAGGGGATTGACTGGTATCGTGAGGACATGAACGGAGGGGGACCTCTTCCTGCCTGGCGTAAAAACGATACTCCTGATCGTCAGGGTATTACCGAAAATAGGTATATCCAGGGGCACCTGGCATACTGGGACGAATTGAAACGCAGGAACCCGCACTTGCGGATTGATGCCTGTGCTTCCGGCGGGCGCCGTAACGATCTGGAAACGATGAAACGTGCTGTTCCCCTGTTACGCAGTGATTTTCAGTGGATTGGGATGGAAAACGTGATTCGGGGCAACCAGGGGCAGACATACGGGCTGTCTTCGTGGCTCCCGTTTCAAGGGACAGGCGCTTACTTTTACGACACGTATTCCATGCGTAGTTTTTATATGGCAGGCTTTGGCATGGGAAATTTAACCCCTGAAAATATGGCTGCACAACATCAGGCCTATACTGAATGCAGTAAAGTAGCCCCCGCTATGCTGTTTGGCGATTATTATCCGCTGACGCCTTACAGTGTGAACATAGACCAATGGATCGCCTGGCAGTTCGACCGGCCCGAAGGAGGAACCGGTATTATACAGGCTTTCCGAAGAGACAGTTGTGCAGAGGCCACAAAAACATTTCATTTAGAAGGGCTGATTCCTGATGCTCAATATGAGATCACCAGTTTTGATACTGAAATCCCTGTAATACATAAAGGGAATGAATTAATGGAGGAGGGACTGAAAATAACAATCGGCGATAAACCAGGAGCCGCAATAATTAAATACCAAGCCATTGGCATTGCAAACTGAGATCCAAATAGAATCGGAGGGAAAACGTGGAACGGACGTTTCGGGGTGTATGGAAATAGCATAGGTGTATAAAAGGTTGCGGTTTACTTCCCGAATGAAACGAGTAAATCGGATTAGAATTTTTTCGGTTTTTACAAGAGTGGTCCGGCTTACGGATTTCCATTGATCCGGAAAGAAAGTAATACTTTTTGACCCTGATTTCGAACAATAATTTTTACTTTTGAAGATCAGTGTTTTGCAGATGTGATACGAGAAATGAATTAGAACAGGGTGGAACTGCTGACCGTGCCTTTCAGGTGATATCAGGCAACGAATAATTTTTAAATTCCGGAATAGGCGGTAAGATACGAATGATAACAAACCTAACTAAACCATGATGACGGATCGTAATCTTTCTCTGAGTAACAGCCTGAGGAGGTTATCAGGGATAACGCTGTTGTTTCTGATGCTAACAGGTTGTCTAACGAATAAGCGCGTGGAGTTCTATGTATCGCCTGACGGCGACGACAGTCGCTCAGGGACAAAGGAAGCGCCTTTTCGTACGGTAGAAAAGGCTCAGCAGGCCGTTCGTGCTTTCAAGCAAAAAAAAGGGATTCCCCGTGGCGGTATTATTGTTTACCTGCGGGACGGCGTTTACCCGATACGCCAAACCATTCATTTTACCTTGGATGACGGCGGAAAAGAAGGCGTTCCCATTGTTTACCGGGCTTATCCGGGCGAAGACGTGCATTTTACCGGGGGACAGGAAATCCACTTCGGCCCGCTGAATGATCCGGAAGCCAAATCGCAAATCCGTGCGCCGCACGATTCCATTCTGCAAGCCGATTTGAAAGCGCAGGGTATGACCGACTTTGGAGAACGAAAAGCCTCCGGTTTCGGAAGGGCGACAGTACCTGCGGCGTTGGAACTTTTTTTCAACGATGAACCGATGGTACTGGCGCGCTATCCGAACAATAATGGTTGGATGCAAATCGCTTCCGTGCCGCAGACAGGTGACAGCGTTTTTGGCGGCGATGAACGAACCGGGCGGGGAGTTCATTACGGGCGTTTTGTATACGCCGAAGACCGGATTAGCAGATGGCAAAAAAATAATGATATCTGGCTGCACGGTTACTGGACCTGGGATTGGGCGGATTCCTATGTGAAAGTCGGACATATCGATGCGGCCAGGAAGGAGTTTATCCTGACGTTTCCGCATGGCGTATACGGCTATTCTGCCGGACAACGGTACTACGCCCTGAATGTCCTGGAAGAATTGGATAGTCCTGGCGAATGGTATCTGGACAAAACCAGGGGGTTGTTGTATTTCTGGCCGCCTTCACAAAACGGACCGGGAAAAGCTGTCGTCTCTGTTATGGAAGACCTGATGGTCCATTTTGACCATACGGAACACCTTCACCTCGAGGGTATCATCTTTGAATATGCGAGGGGAAGCGTAGCCAAAATGGAAGAAGGATGTGATAACACCATTGGAGGTTGCACAATACGGAACATCGGTAACAATGCCGTTGATATCATTGGCGGACATCACAATGGTGTATCGGGTTGCGAGCTTTACAACATCGGTGATGCCGGCATCACAATTACAGGTGGCGACCGCCTGACGCTCACATCCGGGCATAATTTTGCCATTAATAACCGCATCTGCCGTTACAGTCGGATTAACCAGACTTACCGTCCCGCCGTCTCAATAAGCGGCGTTGGAAATCTGATGGCACATAATGACATTCACAGCGCTCCCCACATGGCAGTTGCATTCGGAGGCAATGATCATGTGCTTGAATACAATGAAGTACACGATATTGCACAGGAAACAGGCGACGTGGGCGCTTTTTATATCGGGCGTGACTGGACGATGCGCGGTAATATCATCCGTTATAATTATTTTCACCATCTGGCCGGTCCGGGATTACTTGGCGTTAATGCTGTTTATTTAGATGATTTTGCTTGTGGTACAACGATTTACGGCAATATTTTCTATAAGGCCGGAAATGCTGCCTTTGTGGGCGGAGGCCATGACAATGTCGTGGAAAACAACGTCTTTGCAGATTGTGAAAGTTCTATCCACCTGGATGCGAGAGGTGTAAACTGGGCGAAATATTATATGGACAGCATCAGCTATCCTGAAATGTTCGACAAACTGAAAGCAGTTCATTATACGCGACCGCCTTACAGTGAGCGTTACCCTGAACTGCTGACCATCCTGGAGACTGACTTTGCACAGCCGAAACGCAACGTGTTCCGTGCGAACCTGAGTTACGGCAGTAAGAAATGGCGCGACATCGAACAGGATGTCGATGAAATGACGATTGAGAACAATTACATCGTCAGGAATATCCCTGACGAGATTGACATTGAAAAGGGGAAACTCTATCCTTCAGACGAAAAGATTTTGAAACTTATCGGTTTTCATAAGATACCATTCGACAGCATCGGTTTGTATCCGGATCAGTACCGAAATCAAATTGAATCGAAGTAGTATGCAATCCCGGTATCGTCACTGCGCCAGGGTGTCAATACCGTTTCTTACTGAACTGGTGGTGATGAGTTGATCGTGAAACGCGTGGAGATCACGTTGAAATGCGGTGATGTGGAAACAAACGGATATTTTTAAAATGAAAGAACCAGGATGCTAAAAAGTAATTATTTTGGGATTAAGGCGGGGGCTATTCTGCTTTTTACCGCTGCATTAACAGGCTGCTCCGGTCGTCTGCAGCACCCTGCTGATTACGTGAACCCGTTTATCGGGGCGAGTACCAATACCGAAAAAGCCGGGGCCAGTCACGGCTTGGGGAAGACTTTTCCCGGTGCAGCCACACCATTTGGACTGGTTCAGCTTAGTCCCAACACGATCACAGGCGGAGACAACGGCTCGGGATATAGCTTTGAACATGCCACCATCGAGGGATTTGCCTTTACCCAGATGAGCGGTGTTGGCTGGTACGGCGACCTGGGTAACTTTCTGGTGATGCCTGCGACCGGCGAATTAAAAACATCCGCGGGAAAGGAAGAGAAGCCGGAAGAAGGATACCGGTCACGCTACTCAAAGAACAGTGAAAAAGCTTCTGCCGGATATTATGACGTGATGTTAACGGATTACGGCATTCGCGCGGAGATGACTGCCGCCCCGCACAGCGGGATCATGCGGTTCACCTTCCCGGAGCATAACCAGTCCCGTATCCAGGTGGACCTGGCACGACGGGTTGGCGGTACATCAACTTATCAGTTTGTTCAGGTGGTTGACAACCAAACCATCCGGGGATGGATGAAATGTCCGCCCGAAGGCGGAGGGTGGGGAAACGGCGACGGGAAAGCGGACTATACCGTCTTCTTTTATGCCAGGTTCAGCAAACCTTTTGTGAATACCGGGGTATGGAGCGCTGAAATTTCGGATTCGTGTACGCGGAAAAGGGAAGATGTGACCAGCCCGGCATATCAGGCTCTTGTGGCACAAGCGCCGGTATTCCGGAATGTGCAGGAGATGGAAGGAAAACACCTGGGCTTTTTTACCGAATTTGCCACCAACGATCGGGAACAGGTTTTGCTGAAAGCTGGTATCTCGTTTGTCAGCATGGAAGGGGCCAGAAAGAACCTGGAGACTGAGATCGGCGACTGGGATTTTGACCGCGTTGTTTCCAATACCCGGGAACTATGGAACGATGCTCTTGGAAAGATCACTGTGGAAGGCGGAACAGAGGACGAAAAGGCCGTTTTTTATACCGCACTTTACCATACAATGATCGATCCGCGCGCGTTTGCTGATGTGGACGGCAACTATCCCGGTGGTGACGGTGAGATCCATCGAACCTCCGCGTTCACCAAACGTACCATTTTCAGCGGATGGGATGTTTTCCGCAGTCAGTTTCCCCTGCAAACGATCATCAACCCGCAAGTTGTCAGTGATATGATCAACTCGCTGGTGACTCTGGCCGAAGAAAGCGGGCACGATTACCTGGAGCGCTGGGAGATGATGAACGCTTACAGCGGGTGTATGATCGGGAACCCTGCAGTTTCGGTCATCACCGATGCTTACGCGAAAGGGATCCGAAGTTTTGATATCGAAAAAGCTTACCGGTATTGCAAACAAACCGTTGAGAAGTTTGGCAACGGGGATAATGGATTTTCGGACGGTATTTCAAACACACTCGAGCACGCTTACTCGGAGTGGTGCATGTCACAACTGGCCCGTTTCCTGAATAAACCGGAAGATGAAAAGCTTTACGCAGGCAGGGCACAAAGCTACCGGAATATATTCGACCCTTCCGTCAATTGGTTCAGGCCGAAGGCCGAAGATGGAAGCTGGCTGCCTTGGCCGGAACAAGGAAGGCTGGCCCAGAATTACGGCTGCGTGGAAAGTAACCCCTACCAGCAGGGATGGTTTGTGCCCCATGACGTGGAAGGGCTGGTCAGCCTGATGGGTGGCCGGGAGAAGACTCTCGAAGATCTTTCCGCCTTTTTTGAAAAAGTCCCGGATGATATGTTGTGGAATAATTATTACAACCATGCCAATGAACCGGTCCACCATGTGCCGTTTTTGTTTAACCGGCTTGGAGCTCCCTGGCTCACCCAAAAATGGACCCGTGAAATTTGTTCACGCGCCTACCATAATTCGGTGGAGGGCCTGGTCGGGAACGAGGATGTCGGGCAGATGTCGGCCTGGTATGTGCTGGCAGCAGCAGGAATTCATCCTGTTTGCCCGGGAGAAACCCGTTTGGAGATCACCAGTCCGGTGTTCTCCAAAATAACGATCAAACTGGATCCCCGCTACGCACAGGGAAAAACCTTTGTCATCGAAGCCCGCGATAACTCAGCGGACAACCGGTATATTCAAAGCGCAACGCTCAACGGGAAGCTGTGGAATAAATGTGATATCGACTACGCTGACATTGTCCCGGGCGGAATATTAGTGCTGCAGATGGGACCCCAACCCAATAAAGAATGGGGAGTTGAATAGGTTTATTTCGAGCTGAAAACATGACTAACCTGATTGACTGGAAGAAAATCCGCGAAGGCGATAAGGCAGTTTTCGACAAAATGTTCGATGACTATTACCTTCCGTTATGCTCGTTTATTTCTTCTTATGTCAAAAATCAGCAGGTGATTGAAGATCTCGTGATCGATTGCTTTGTAAAAATCTGGGAAGAGCGGCAATCACTTGAAATCAAATCGTCACTGCAAAATTATTTAGTCACGATTGTTAAAAATTCGGCCATCAGCTACCTGCGCCAAAATCAGATTCAATTTTCTGATCCGGAACAGGCCATACAGATCATTCCTGATGAAGAGATAGACCCTTTGAAAGATGCAGGCATTCTGAATAAACTCTATGACGCGATCAATAAATTGCCTGAACAAAGACGCAGAATCCTGAAAATGGCGGCTTTTGAAGGAAAATCTTACAATCAGATCGCAGACGAACTTTGTATCTCGGTGAACACGGTAAAAACACAAATGTCCCGGTCATACAAATTTTTAAGACAAGAACTGGATGTAACCCGGAAAACCCTGAATTTTCTGCTTTTTCTGTAACTCAGGGAATACTGTTCCGTTGGTCACAAAACTATTTCAAGTTTTTGGGAAAAATAGTTTCTTTTTTGTAACATATTCATTCAGCCAATCTTTTTTCAAAAAATAATTGAAAAGCCTGTCACCCTAAAAGCGCTCCTTTTCGTCAATGGGGAAAATAACAAAAGTGGGAGACGAAAATAAATATTGGGATGATTTAACTTCCGACCTGCATGATCCGGATGAGAGGTCGGGAATAAAAACTTCAGAAGAAAAACTCAGGGAGTTTGGTCCTACTTATCAATGGGCTGTTGAATTAAAAAGTCAGCTGAAAAAAGTATTCATTTGGGATCACTTTGATAAAAAAGAGGCAAAGTTAAGGCTCGATTACCGGCTTCGTAAAAATGAACATCCAATCATACAGCTTTCCCGGCGGATGTGGTTCCGTGCTGCTGTCGTTCTGATCGCGATTATTTCGGGGGCATTGCTCCATTCCTTGGTTCCCGGCTCATTCAAAGAAACCCGTTACACCGAGATCGTTGTTCCATTAGGACAAATGACTCAAATCAATCTGTCTGACGGATCAAAAATATGGCTGAATTCCGGTTCTGTTTTTAAATATCCGACCGAATTCGATCAGTTTTCACGGGAAGTATTTATTGATGGAGAGGCTTTTATGGAAGTAGCCAGGGATAAGCATCACCCGTTTATCGCCCATACAAAAAACTTTTCTGCGGAAGTTTTGGGAACTTCATTCAATATTTCGGCCTATTCGACCAGTGTCCATGCCAATCTGACATTGGTTGAAGGTTCCGTTTTACTGTGTTCTGAAGATCAGAAATGGAACAAGACCCTGATGCCGGGACAAATAGCTGAAATGGCAGATGGCAAAATACATATAGTTTCAGATGCAAACACCGACTTCTATACTTCATGGAAAGAAGGTAAAATCGTATTCCGGAATGAGACATTGGATGAAATAGCGAAAAAGATGGAACGCTGGTACAACGTCGAGATTCGGTTTAAAGATGTGGAGCTTAAAAGCCTTCAGTTTTCGGGAACCTTTTTAAAGTATAAACCGGTTGAACAGGTTTTTAAATCTTTAAGCATTATGAATGATCGTATAGACTTTGTTTACGAAACCCGGAATGACCAGAAAAACCTGATAAGTATATATAGAAAGAATAACTAAAAAAGGAATTTTATGTAACTGAAATCACTTGAAAAAACGATGGGAATACTCCAATATTCCCATCGCCGAAAAAAATCAAAAAGCCGTGGGACGGCTATTCATTAATTTAAATCACAACAAAACTATGAAAAAAAAACGAACAATTCATAGCTATAACAGGCTGTGTATGAAATTATTTTTAATTATGCGATTGTCTATTATTCTCTTTTTTGCATTCGTTTTTGCCGTACAGGCCGAATCATTTTCGCAGTCATCAAATCTAAAGCTGGATTTATCTAAAACCCGACTGATCGATGTTCTTGATGAAATAGAAGAACAAACAGATTATTATTTCTATTTCAATGTAAACCTTGACAATTATCGGGTCGATCGGGTAAAAGCAGAGAACAAGGACATCCGGGAGGTACTGGATTTGATGTTACCTGATCTGGGATTGGATTATGAGATCGTTGACCGTTATATCGTGATCAAGCAGGCAGGTGAAAAAAGTCCAGAGCATTCTGTCAATTTCTCCATGCAACAAAGGATTAACGTGTCCGGGAAAGTTACGGATTTGTCCGGTGATCCTATCCCTGGAGCAACGGTTACAATAAAGGGAATGAATAGGGGTACCATTACAAACACCGATGGTAGCTATTCATTGACTAACGTTCCTGGTAATGCCATTTTGGTATTTTCATTTGTGGGAATGAAAAGCCAGGAGGCTTCAGTCTCTGGCAGAACGGCCCTCAATGTGATTCTTGAAGAAGAGACCATAGGAGTTAAGGAAGTTGTCGTTACGGCTTTAGGAATTGAGCGGAACAAAAGAACCTTGAGCTATGCGACCCAGCAGGTTGATATGACCGAACTGACAACTGTGCGGGATGCCAGCCTTGGAGCTTCGCTTTCCGGTAAGCTGGCCGGGGTTAATATTTTAACTTCGTCCGGTACCACAGGTGTTGGCGGGGCATCCCGGATCATTATCCGAGGAGACCGGTCTATTGTCGGAAACAATCAACCTTTGATTGTTGTGGATGGTATACCTTACAGCAATTCAGGCGGGATTAATTTTTCCAGGAAGTCTTCAACAGACGGTTTTTCTGATGTAAATCCGGACGATGTTGAAAGTATTAATGTGCTCAAAGGTCCGTCTGCTTCTGCATTGTACGGTTCTGATGCCAACAACGGCGTTATTATCATCACCACGAAGAAAGGCAAGTCCGGTATGAAGAAAGTAGAATTAAATTCCATAATGACCGTGGATGACTTCTATTTGTTTCCCGATTTTCAGAATGAATATGGACAAGGCGCAGGAAGCATGTTCATTCCGAATTCAGAATATAGCTGGGGTCCCAGGATGACAGGTCAGAAGGTGACGGATTGGACCGGAAAAGAGACCATGTTAACTCCGCAACCAGATAATATGAAAGATTTTTTTGTAAACGGTTATAATTTTACAAATACGCTTTCATATACCATGGGTACGGAAAAAACGACCACTTATTTTTCATATAGTAATACTTCGGCACGCAGCGTGATTGAAACTGACCGGTTGCAAAAGCATAATTTTAATCTGCGTCTAAATACTGAGTTGATCCCGAAGCTCAAACTGGATTTCAAGATCACCTATTTGAATCACAAACTGGTAAACAGTCCGGAGCGGGGCGACAGTTATTTCAGTACGATGCATCAGTTGGTCAGAATGCCAAGAAGCCTGCGTACAGAGGATCTTAAAGTTTTTGAATACTTTACACCCGAAGGAAGCCGGAAACAGAATTTCTGGAACCTGGGGAGTACAAGTATGCAGAATCCCTACTGGGCCATGTACCGGAGTATTGTTCCGGCCACAAAAAACAGGGTTGACATTTTTTCGACTCTCCGTTACGATCTGGCCGACTGGCTTTATATTCAGCTAAGAGGAGGCGCAGACTTTTTATTTAATGATGGTGAAAATAAAGTATATTGGGATGCTCCCTATATAAATTCAGGTTATGGCGATTATCAAACGCAGTTCAATAAGAATCAAAATCTGAACGGGGACTTTTTGATCGGGATCAATAAATCCTTCTCTGACAATTTGTTTTCATTGAATGCTACGTTGGGAGGTGAAATTAAAGATTCGAAGTATAGAGGTCAGACTTCAACAGCCAACGGACTCAGCTCTGAGAATAAATTTGCATTGAACTACGCCAAAACTCCGGGTACAAGTGACAGTGAATCGAGAATTCAGCGTCAATCTTTATACGGGATGGTACAGTTAGGGCTTCGAAACTATCTTTTTATAGACTTTACTGCCCGGAATGATTGGAACTCAACATTACCTTCTCCCTACGATTATTTCTATCCATCTGTGGGAATGACAGGAATTATTTCAGATATGGTTCATCTGCCTGAGTTGTTTTCTTTTGTAAAGGTTAGGGGTTCTTATGCAGAAGTAGGTGCCGGAGCTAATTTTGCTAATATATTCCAAACATTTGGCAGAACAGTTAACGGCCCTGTCGGGTACGTTTATCCCAATACGACCAAAATGCCTACAGATTTAATACCGGAGAGGTCAAAATCATGGGAGGCCGGAGCAGAACTGAAATTTTTGGATGACCGCTTAGCAGTTGATTTTACATGGTATAAATCGAATACATTCAATCAGTTAATGCTGGTAGGGGTGGCCCCTTCTTCAGGATATAATGAATCGTGGATAAATGCAGGAAACATACAGAATAAAGGGGTTGAAGTGGTCATTTCTGCCACTCCTTTAAAAAAGCGCGAATTGTTATGGAAAACGAACCTGAATTTTTCCCGTAATAAAAATAAGGTCATCAAATTGGCAAACAATATGGAGAAGTATCAGATTGGAAGTGCAGAACTTTCGATTGGAGAAACCTGGGCAATTGCGGGAAAACCTTATGGCGAACTTTATACCAAAGGGTTTGTCAGAAATGAAGCAGGGCAGATCATCGTTGATGGAATAGGAATGCCTAAGATCATGACGTCGGCAGACCTTTATCTTGGTAACTTTAATCACGATTGGACCAGCGGATTCTATAACTCGTTTACCTACAAGAACTGGGAATTGAGTTTTTTGGTCGATCTGAATTATGGAGGAGTGCGTCAGTCTTCTACTGAATCGCAAATGCTTTTTCACGGTACAAGCAAGGCTTCTTTATACGGACGTGAAGAAGGTTTGATTGTTCCAGGGGTTAAAGAAAACGGGAGTCCAAATGATATCGTTGTCACAGCTGAAGCCTATTCCCAATTGCTTGGGGGGAGAGCCGGGAGCAATGCTGGTGAGGTATTCAATCATAAGGCCACCAACTCAAGGTTGCGCGAGTTTGCATTAGGTTATGTTGTTCCGGTAAAGAGCAGATTGATAAAAAGTCTGGTCGTTTCAGCAGTAGGACGAAATCTGTTTTACTTCTATAACGGCTGCGGATGGTTTGATCCTGAAAGTACTTATGATACAAATGTAAATGGTCAGGGGGGAGAGAGCGCTTCACTTCCCGGTTGCAGGACTTTAGGGTTTAATTTAAAGGTGACCTTCTGATTCTTCAATTAAAAATAGTAGAAAATGAAAAAAAACATAAACAAATCATATCGAACAATGCTGTGTGCATTTTGCTGGACTTTAATAGTGTGGATAATGCCGGGATGCACCGATAATTTCGACGAATACAATACAAATAAGACCCAGTTAATGGAGTTGTCGGATACTGACCTGGGCGGATTATTCAGTAAATCGCTCGGCAGTCAATTCGAGAATATCAATTACAGCAGGGGGAAAGGGACCATCTCTGATCATTTATCAGGTTATTTTACTTCAACGTTCACGATTTATGAACAGAATACCATTAACACAGGCTGGATCACCAGAATCTGGGCTACTTATTATACCAGTGCACTTCCCGCGCTGGTGGCCATTCTGGATCTTACAAAAGAGAAAAACCCCGTTGCTTACTCTGTTGCCATGATCTGGAAATGTTATATGATGCAACGCGTGACTGATTATTGGGGACCGGTTCCCTATACAGATGCTGCAAGCGGAAAGGCCGTCACGCAGTTCGAAAGTCAGAAAGATATTTATTATAATATGTTCCAGGATCTTGCTTCTGCTGTTCAAATTCTTGAAGAGAAGTTGCAAAAGGAACCTAATTTGAATGTGTTTGGTGCAGCAGACATGATGTACAATGGTGATGTGTCCAAATGGATCAGGTTTGCCAACACGCTTAGGTTAAGAATGGCCATTCGAATCTCAAATGTTGATCCTGACAAGGCAAAGCAGGAAGCTGAAGCTGCTGTTGCCGGCGATTTGATCGAATCGAATAATGATAATGCAATGCTTAAAACAACGCAGATTACCAGTGGGGGAAATGGCTTGAGCAACATGTGGGCGTACTTTCAAAATATCATGAGCGCAAGTATGGAAAGTCTGTTAAAAGGGTACGATGACCCTCGTGTTGGTATCTATTTTAATAAGGTAGACGCTGCTAATATTGCCCCCAGCTTCCCGGATCAGGTAAAAGGAAATGCCGGAGGATATCATGGGATGAGCAACGGATTTGAATCCGTGTATGCAGCATTTCTCAAGGCACATTCGCTCGTTGGCGACAGATGGAAAGATGACAACTGGAATATCACACCCATTGATTATATTCATGCTGCTGAAACTTGTTTTTTAAAAGCCGAAGGTGCATGGCGTGGTTGGAATATGGGTGGTTCAGCCCAGCAGTTTTATGAAAAAGGGATTGAGCTTTCTTTGAAACAATGGAGAAGTGACTTGTCGGATGGTTCGATCCGGAATTATATAAACAGCACGCTCACACCTGTTGCTCCCGACAATTATCCCTATTATGACCCTCCTATGACTGATATCCCTGTAAAGTTTTCCGGCGACAGGGAGAAGCAATACGAACAGATCATCACTCAAAAATGGATTTCCATTTATCCTGAAAGTATGGAAGCATGGGCAGAATATCGCAGGACCCGCTTGCCAAAGCTTTATGCTAAAAAATATTCAGGAAATGGAAATATCCTGCTTTCAAAGAATATGATTATCACCCGTGTACCGTATCCGGATTCTGAAAAAAACTCTCAGCCGGAAGAGGTGGCAAAAGCTGTTGAAATGCTTGGCGGACCTGATCTTGAATCAACTCCGTTGTGGTGGGATGTACATCAAAATGGTAATTAAGTTTTTAAATTCTATGCTGAAATGTATTAGCCAGATCAATGTGCAAATATTCGCATTGGTTTGGCTAAAATTTCCAGAGATGGTCTGAGTTGAGGGAAGATTTTTTATTTTAGAATGAGTCCGGGACTAAAAATATTTGGTTGAATCTGATCACATTCAATTATTAATTATCACAATATAATCACCATGAACATTCATAAAATATACCTTTTTATTATTCTTCTGTGTATTAATCTCTTTGCGTTGGCTCAGAATATTAAAAAGGACACTCCTGTTGACTTAGCAAATCTTTTAATTGATACCCAACATCCAAGGTATGACTATTTTGCTTCTGCTTCGGTTCCGTGAGGAATTCGCGATCGTGCAGGTTACGAAGCTAGCCTGAATCCGGCAGGAGGAGGAATCGATTTGTATATTGAAAAAGGTTACATTCCGCTTGAAATTCATAAAAGAGGTGAAGGAATGCACCGTGGAGGAACGGCCATGACTCTTGAATATGCCTGGCAGGATTGGTGTCTTGGGCAGATGGCTAAAATGCTGGTTAAGGA
>Ga0074195_1003814_pt1 | contig 13433 bp, 10 predicted proteins | sample EPASupsiteHSE623_FD_64525 | JGI IMG/M metagenome (GOLD analysis project Ga0074195, IMG submission 64525) | Bioremediated contaminated groundwater from EPA Superfund site, New Mexico - Sample HSE6-23 | ecosystem: Environmental > Aquatic > Deep subsurface > Groundwater > Contaminated ...
TCGACTGCGAGGTGCTTTATGCCTGCTGTGAGAAGAGGAAGTGGCACTATGTGGTCAAGGTGCGGGTGACGGCCGACCTGGCCACAGCCATCTGGAAGCAGGTTTTTAACCCGGAGGCCCTCCTCCATGACGGCAACTTCGCCGCCAAGCCGCTGCAAACCGCCTTCGGCTGGCGGATCGGCACCATCAAGGGCAGTACCTGGCGCATCGAGGAACCGGGCCGGGAGCAGCCGGAGCGGTCCCTGCATCTTCGCTTCAACCATCTGGAAAACATTGATTTCCAGCATATCAGCCAGGTCGTCCCCCTGGAGGGCGGCCGGGAGTACCGGTTGAAAGGGCAATGGAAGAGCGAGGCGCTGACCACAGATCAGCGGCCATTTGTGGAGGTGGCCGGGTACAAGTGCCAGGCCCCGGTGGTGCGCACGGAAATGATAGCTCCATCCCAGCCCTGGCAGGAATTCGTCCTGGCCTTCACGGTGCCGGATGGGTGCCGGGCCATGGTGGCGCGTGTCCGCCGCCCGCCGAGCCGTCAGATTGACAACCAGCTCGGCGGCGAACTGTGGCTGACTCGCCTGGCCATCCTCTCCACCGTAATCTCGATCATGCCGCTGGTGGAAGGCTCCCGATGAACAGCCGGGACAGGGAGCATATCGCCCGGCTGATCAGGCGGTTCGCGGCCGACGCATCGACCGACGAGCTGCTGATCCTGATCGCCGAGACCGGCGGTATGCTCGAGGCCTGCACCCTGCTCATGCGGGAAACGGGCGCGGCCGACCCCGCCACCCAGGCATGGGTGCAGGAGAAATGCGAGGCGGCCAGAGTGCGGGCGCAAAATTTTCTTAGTGAGATCGGGGAGATTCTCAAGGTTTTTCAACCAGGAGAGGGCCGGGAGGAGCTGTTCGCCCGGCTGGAATTGGAGCCCGGCGCCGGCAAGGACGAGATCAAGCAGAGCTACCGCCGGCTGTGCCGCCGGTATCACCCCGACGCGGCCGGCGGCAACGCCAGGGATACCGAAGCCTTCATCCACCTCACTCAAGCCTACCAAGTGCTGCTGCACAGCGATGCAGAGGTGTTGCGGGAGCAGCCGCCCGCCGTGCGCGGGGAGGGCACCCACTGGCGTCAGCAGGCCGGTGGCAAATCCAGGGAGGACTTGCTGCGGGCACAGAAGAAGAAAAACATTGTTTTGGTGGCGTTGCTGGCGCTGACGCTGATCTTCGTCAGCCTGATTGCCGCCCGAGCCTATAATGCCAGGATCATGATGAGCGGTCTGAAAAACAAGGGTCTGGCCTTTGTGCCGCCATCCAAAAAGGAACCATCATCACCTGCGGCCGAACCAGCGGTTCTTTTGGAAGCACCGGCCAGGAAGAAGGCCGAACCTTCGCCCGCCGCCGAATCTCAGGCAGCCGCATTACCGGTCGCCGCGCCCGCACAGGAACGGCAGACAATCCAACGGGACGAGCCGGAAGAAGCGCCACCCCGGACCGAAACGCAGAAACAGCCTGCGCCTGCGGACACGGCGGAAAAAATTATCGCCGCCAGCCCAACACCGCCGCCGGAAGCCAAAACGGCCGTTTCCCTGAAACCCACGGCCAAGCATAAGGTCGCGCCGGAGCCGGTTCACGCCGGAAATCAGCCGGCCGCGCCAACCATCACCGCGCGGGGACAGCAAGCGGTGCCGCCGGCCCCGCCTCCAGAAACCACGCACCCGGCCGACCGTTCCAGGAAAGAAGTGGCCGTCGCGCCGAAACCCGAGAAGCCAGCCGCGGCAAACCAAGCCGCCTTGTCCCCCCGCCAGGATACGGCGCAGGCGGAACCGCCCGGCCGGGCACCGGAAAAGGCGCAGGTGGAGAAAACCGCTACCGTTCCGGCGGAGTCCGTCACCACGGCCAGGGAGCAGCCCCAGCCACCGGCTGCGGCTGAGGAGCAACCCCGGCAGCGTATCGACGCCTTCCTTCGGGACTACATCACGGCCTACCAGCAGAAAAACCTGTTGGTTTTTTCCCGCTTTTTCACGGTTGACGCCACGGAGAACGGCAAGGCGATGAACGACGTGCTGCCGGCCTACTCTGACCTCTTCGCCGCCACCGAAACGCTCCGTTTCACCGTTTCGCCGAAGCAATGGGAGCGGGAACAGGGGCGGCTCCGCCTGCGGGGCCGGTTCAGCATCGTTATGGCCTTCCGGGACGGTACCCGGCGGGAGGGGCAGGGCAGCATTGATTTCCGCCTGACCGATACGACCTCGCCGCAGGTGCAGACCCTGCGGTATACCTTCGACCAATGACGCGCCCAGAAGACCCCTCATGGCAAAAAAACGCTCTGCCGAAGCCTGCCCGGTTTTTGCCGACCCTTCTTCCCCAACCCGTGCTTGGTCCTGAGAGCACCTGCTCATGAAGCCTCACTTGACAGTTTTCGTATTTTTGTTCGTCTGCACGCTCTGCTTGACGCTCGTCCTGATGCCGTTGTTCATCAGAGTGGCGGTGGCCCGCGGGTTCGTCGATATCCCGAATGCGCGCAAGGTGCACAGCCAGCCAATGCCGCGCATCGGTGGGATGGTGATCTTCATCAGCCTCTACCTGGCGATGGTTTTTGCCATTTGGCTTTTTCCCACCGTTTTTGAGCAATATTTCCTTGGAAAATTGAACCTCTTTCTCGTACTGGGATCGGTGGTGGCTTTCTTGGTCGGCGTCGCCGACGATCTCAAAAGACTGGATCCCTGGCAGAAGCTCCTCATGCAGCTCATGGCCGCCGGGATTGCCTTTGCGGGCGGCATCCGCATCGATTCCATCGGCTTCTACTCCCTGTTCCAGGTCGAACTTGACTGGCTTTCGCCGGTGGTGACCATCTTCTGGATCGTGCTGGTGATCAACGCCTTCAACCTCATCGACGGTCTGGATGGCCTGGCTGGGGGGGTGGGCTTGATTGCCAGCGGCATTTTGGCCTATGTCTGCTTCCTCCACAACAACCTGCCGGGCATGGCGTACATGGCGGCCATCGCCGGTGGCCTGCTGGGGTTCCTTCGCTATAATTTTTACCCCGCCTCGGTCTTCATGGGGGACGGCGGCAGTTATTTCCTCGGTTACCTGCTGGGTGTGGTCAGCATCCTTGGCGCCGGGAAAAACACAGCCGCCATGACTTTTCTCGTCCCCATGCTGGCCGTGGCCCTGCCGGTGATCGACGTCACCTTGGCCATTTTGAGACGGTTCGTGCGCGGACAGGAGATTTTCGGTGCGGACAAACGGCATTTCCACCACATGCTGCTGCGGCAGGGCCTTTCCCACCGCGGCGCCGTGCTCTTCCTCTATGGCGCCGCCCTCTGCATCTGCGGCAGTGCCCTGGTGTTTATCAAGATCCGCGACGAGCGGGCCTTTTTCCTCCTGTTGCTGCTGGGCGGCGCCATTCTCTACGGCCTAGCGCGGGTGGGCTACTTCCACGGCTACGACGCCAAAGCACTCCTGCCCTGGATCATGGACGTGGGCGACGGTATCGGCCTGCGCCGCTCGCGCCGCAGCTTTTTCAACCTCCAGCTCAAGATAAACGGCGCCCGTACCCTGCCCGACCTCCAGCGCCACCTGGAAACGGTGATGGCCCATCTGGATATTTCCATCGGCGCCCTCTACTTGGCGCCGGACCGTCAGGCGCTGGAGCTGCGGGGGGAAGATGGTCCGCGGCCGGACGAAGACGAGCGCCGGCAGATGACGCCGCTGTATGCCTCGGTGACCCACCGCCGGGCCCAGCCGGACTGGTTGTGGCACAACCCGCAGCACCCCATGGACCAGCTGCACCGCCGCCTGTTCCGGGTGGAGATGGACCTGTACAACGCCGCTGGCCGGAACTTCGGCGCCCTGGTGCTCCTCAAGAGCCAGGCGGTTTCGCCTGTCAGCCATTACACGCTCAACCGCATCGAACACCTCCGCCGTTCCCTTCTCAACGCCCTGGAAAACATCGAACGGGAGAGCGGAAGAGGCAATGCAACCCCAACGGTGGTGGGGCTGCCGTGATGATGAAAAGATTCCTGGGTGAAAAATCGCGGGGTGGCGAAAGAAAAAAAGCACGCAAGTGTGCGGCCAAAATAGAGGTCTGTTTTTTTACCTGAACCACTGTTTGCCAACGCCGCTTACTGAACAGGGGGAAGCGGTTGGCATACAACCTTGAGATTATTTTTAATCTGATATCAATGGCATATGACAAACAGCAAGGATTTTATTTGCAAATAAGCTCTAGATAACGCCACCAAGGGATTCCCCCTCAGTTAAATTTCAATGTTGAATTCAAGTTCTCTTACCGATAAAACCGTTTGGAGCGCTGTGGCCAGCGTTTTCATTCTGTTAGGCCGGCTTATCACCCAGATCATGATCGCCCGGATGCTGGGACCGGATGGTGTGGGGAGGATCGCCTACATCGTCTGGCTGATCGAGATCGGCAATATTTTAACCTGCTTCGGTCTGCCCAGCAGCCTCACGCGTTACCTGGCAGAATTGCACGGACAGAAGAAACCTGAACAGGCCGCCCGCTTTGCCCAATGGATTTTCATCCACTACTTGTTGTTTGCTCTTCTTGGTTCGGTGGTCGTTGGCGTGCTATTCTTCCACTCGACGCAATATGCAGGTGCCGAATCAGTGTTGCCGATCTTAATGATCCTCTTCCTGGCCTACGGTTTACAAGCCATCAATCAGGCCAACCTTGCGGGACGGCAACGGTTCGACTTGCTGGCCCGCATCAACGTGGCGGTAACGATTGTTCTGATTGTGGGTGCCTCTATCGGCGGCTATCTCTACGGTGTTACCGGTGTACTCTTCGGCTATGTTGCGAGCGCGTTATTACCGGCCGCTTACAGCTTCACAATGCTCCGAGGCCTCTCGCTCAGGCAAGGAATTGATCCCGGCCTGCGACGGCGTGTTTGGAAATTCACCTTCTATACCTGGCTGGCCATGCTTGTCTCCGCCTTCGTCTGGTCGCGGATGGAAATATTCTTTCTCGAACGTTATTGGGGTGTCCATGAGGTGGCCATGTTCACGGTTGGCTTGACGTTTGCCACCATGGTTCAACAGGCAGCCACCTTGTTCAGCGGCGCGTTTATGGCACATTTCTCGGGACTTGTCGGCGGCGGCAATCATGCAATTATTCAACGTCACTATGAGACCGCAACAAGATTGGTAGCACTCGTCGTTATTCCCCTCGCCTTTGGCGGCGCCGCAATTATGCCGGTGCTGTTGCCTCTGATCTTCGGTCCGGAGTTTGCGCCTGCAATTCCAAATGCCATGGTCCTAACCGTCACCGCTGCCTTCGCCTTTTCCACGATTGGTTCGAGCCTCGTTTATGCGAAGGAGCGGTCCGGTTTCGTCGTGCTTGGCGGTCTAGTCGGAGCCGTTCTATCCGTTGCGGCCGGTTTTTTGATCGTCTCCCGTTTCGGTGTTTGGGGGGCGGCCTGGTCCAGGTTTTTTGTGCAGAGTTCCATGATCGCATTGGGAACGTGGTTCATCGTCACCAGGCTCCACTTTTCCTATCCTTTGAAAAGCCTAGGATACACCGTTGTCGCTGCGGGCCTTTGCAGTTTTTCGGCGTGGTGGGTAATACAGATACTCCCCGGCCCCTACATTGCGTTGGGTGTTGCCGTTCCTTTGGGGGCGATTGTTTACATGTTCAGCGTCAAATTCTTCCGGGTTCTGGGGCCGGAGGAAGTTCGCCAGTTGAAAAAGATCGCAGACCGATTGCCGGCAAGAGTTCACCTCCCCATTCATTCAATGCTTGATGCGATGGCAGGTACGCGATGAAAATCGTCTTCATATGCAACGAATATCCTCTCCATTCCAATTCCGGTGGTATCGGCGTTTTCACCCGCACCATAGCCCATGGATTGATTCGTTGCGGCCATGACGTAACCGTTTTGGGGTACGGAAAAAAAAACGGTAATTGGGATGATGGCGGTGTCGAAGTTGTTCTTCTCCCAGAATCGACGGTTAGAGGTGTAGCTTGGCTCGTCAATCGATGGCGTTTGTATAACTGGCTCAAAACACATTTGCGTTTGGAGAAAATTGATATCGTTGAAGTACCCGAATATCAGGGAATGCTGCCCTTTAATTTTACCTGGTGCCCGGTGGTTGTACGGCTTCACACTTCTTTTATGGCCAAGCAGAGGATCCAGCACTTTCTTGAAAGAAGGACATTGCAGATTCACCAAGACTGGATCGCTGTTTCGGAATGGATTGGCCGAGAAACGCAAAAGAAATATCATCTGTCACCTCGGCACATGTCAGTAGTCTATAATCCGGTTGAGAATTCAGTACATACTCTTAAGGTGCCATGTGAGCTACCGGATACTTTTGTGCTTTACGCCGGTACGGTGAGTGAGAGGAAAGGCGCCTTTGTTCTCGCAGAAGCAGCACGTACATTTCTTTCCTTATTCCAAGATTTGCATTTGGTTTACGTGGGAGGACTTACCAAGGAAAACGGGCGTCGCGCCGACGAGACCATTCGTCAGATCGTTGGCCCCCGTTTTGCTGAACGCATTCATTTTACCGGTCCAGTAAATCATGATGCGGTCCTTGCCTGCATGAAGAAGGCGCGGGCATTTGCCTTTCCGAGCAAACTTGAGGCATTTAGCCTTGTCCCGCTTGAGGCAATGTCTTGTGGTGTTCCTGTAGTTTACAGTTCATCGCACTCAGGCCCTGAGGCTATTGATGATGGGGTTACGGGACTTCTTGCTGACCCATCCAGCCCAGCCGATGTTGCTGAAAAGGTGATGCGGTTGTTAAATGATCGACCCTTGTCAGAGCGACTCGGCGAGAACGCAAAAAAGGCGGTTGAAGAGCGTTTTTCGCTCAAGCAGTGCGTTGATCAAACCATCGTATTTTACGAAGACTGCATTGCAAGGCGACGATAAGCTATGCGAAAAAGATATCTGCACGATACTTACGGGGAAAACGAAAATTTTTGGGACCGGACCTGGGACCGTGACTGGAAGCAGAAGTGTCTGGAACCGCCTCAGGTTATGGAACCGTTGGTGACATGTATGATGAAATACTTGAAGCCGGGCATGTTGCTTCTGGAGGGCGGTTGTGGAGACGGCCGCTACGTGAGGTACTTCACTGACCTTGGTGTCAGGACTATAGGCGTTGATTTCGCCCAAGCTACTGTTCAGAAAATCAATGAGCTTTTGCCGAACCTGGAAGTGAAAGTCGGCGATATCCGCAAGTTAAATTTTCCCGACGGGTATTTCGACGCCTACTACTCTGGCGGTGTCATTGAACACTTCGAAGACGGTATAGCACCGCAGTTGGGCGAAGCGCACAGAGTTTTGAAAGAGGGTGGGTATTTCTTTGTAACCGTTCCCCACATGAATCTCTGTCGCATGCTTGCCGGTGCGTTGTTTCGGACGCGCAAGAAACTAGATCTTGATGGCAGAAAGAGCTATCACAAGGAACGTGTGCGTGAGTTTATCATTGAGGAGCCACCAGTCGGTTTTCATTTTCATGAATACGTTCTTACTTCCCATGAAATGCGAGGTTTTCTAAAAAGGTACGGGTTCAGTATTGTTGAAGAGATGTATTTTTCTAGCACTCATGGCTTGTGTGATATTGAACTATATCGCCGTCTCATTGGGGCTGATCGCGCACGACGAACAATAGTCAATCAGTTCTTTGCGATACCACTAAAATGCATGAGATCGGTTGAAGATAACAAAACTGTTTTGGGTCGCATATTCAGTGATAAGCTGGGGGTAGTTCTTGGGAACTTAAAACTTTATGTCTGCAGAACGGTTAAATAGCCATGCAATTTCACGATCGACCCTCTGTCTGCATCGCCATTCCCACCTACAATCGTGAGAGTGTTTTGGTGGAGACCATCAGGCAAGTCTTGGTTCAGAACCCACCCGCCGACGAGGTGCTGGTGATCGACCAGACGGTGGGCCATGAGCCGCAGACGGAGACCTTTCTCTTCAATGAAGACAAGTGCGGGCGCATTCGCTGGATCAAGCAAGGGCCGCCGAACCTCCCCGCAGCCAGGAACAGAGCGCTAGAGGAAACTAACTGTGAAATTCTGATCTTTATTGATGATGATGTGGAGTTGCCGACGGGTTTTGTTGAAAAACATCTAAAAAATTATTCTAATCCAAAGGTGGTTTCAGTGGCAGGTCGAATTGTTCAGCCATGGAAATCCGTTCCTACAATGAAAACATGGCCCAGAATCATGGATCATCGATTTTTCCCTCTCGATTCTATTGAACGTGTTGAAGGTGTTGCGAGTTTTGGTGGGGGTAATCACTCTATAAGAGTTCATGAATTTAAGAAGATAGGGGGGTACGACAATAACTACATTGGTTGGGCATATAGAGAGGATTCAGATGCTTCAATACGGATATGGAAAGCGGACGGGATGATTGTATTCGACCCCGATGCATGTCTAATACATTTGGGTGTTCCATCTGGTGGTTGTCGTCTCGAAGTCAACAAAAAACTATTGCCAGAGTGGAAAGTATCATTTCCTGCAACATATTTCGCCATTCGACACCTATTCCCTACCCGTTGGTTCTGGTATGATCTGTTGATTGGAAATGTACGTCGTTACATTCTGCGTAAAGACAATGTATTCCGGCCGTGGCGGCTGCCTTGGGCTCTTATCTCATATGGCTATTCATTTCTGCTCGCGATGCGGTTGTGCATAAATAATTCCAACCATTTTTTCAATGAGCCACACCACAAGAAACACAGGACGGGGCAGGTAGGGCGGTGAGACAACAGGATACATATGCCGCCGGCGGAACCACGAGGAACAGAGTTTTTAGCCGGGGAAGAGGTTTGTTGACGGTCATATCCGCCCTGCCGGTACTCCTGGTGTCCTATTTGTGTTGCCACTATGTTCGAGCCGAACTGCTGTTGGGCCTGTTTCTGGTTGAGTGGATTGTGGTTCTCGCGGCATGGAGATCGCTTTGTCCAAAGTTGGGAGGGCACCGGAGTGCTGTATTGGCGGCCGTGCCGTTTCTACTCTCCTTCTGTGTCGCCGCACTGGTCACACGTGAAAATATGTCCGTGTATATGGCGGTATGGACTGGGAGCGATGATTGGTGGTATTTGCAAGAAGCCGGACGCGTTGTGGACACATTGCGTTCGTCCGGGTGGAACTTAATTGAAGCCTGGTCGGAGTTAACGTCGGTTTGGATCGGTGCGGCATGGACACTTGCCGGATGGCCGTTTTTACTCGGGCTCATAAGTTCATTAGTGCCATCCGAGAACACCCCGGCAGTCCTTCATGCCATCGCGCTAAGTCTGAATGCGACCTTTCTCACCCTTATTTTAGCACTCATTTTCCATGTCTTCGAGGAACCGGCAAGGCGCTTCCCCTGGAGGGCACTTTTATGTTTCCTCTTCATGAGCGGGGATCCACTTGTCTATGCGGCCATGAGCCTGAAAGAGTCAATGCTTCTATTATCTCTGATGTTGTTGTTTGTCGCTTGCGTGAAGCTATCCCGGCGCATCCAAATACAGTGGATCATTTGGGGGCTACTTGGCATGGCGGGGGTGGTGACGAGTCGTCTTGTGTATATGCCTCTTGTTTTACTTGGATTTTATTGGTTGGCAGTGGGTAGGACCCGTTTGAGTATGGTGCTGAAAGTCATAATTGGCCTCGTTCTCATCGCATCACTTGCGGGACTGCTTCATAACTTTAGCATTAGGGAGGTTACAATCGCTGATGTTGTAAGCGGTCGAAAATTAGCAGCGGAAACAGGTATTGCAATGACAATCTATAATATTCCAGTGGTCGGGCCAGTACTCTATTATGCCATTTCGCCTGTGCCGCCGTTACCATGGAAAATTCTATCTCAAGAACAGGTCATTACCACATTGATACGTGGTGCTGGTTCGACAGCCTGGTTCTTCGCCGCCTGTTATGTTTTATTCGGGATTGCTAAGAATAGACGATTACTGAAGGACAGGCTTTTCGTGTCCGCCGCGATCATGTTTCTCGGCATTTTCATAGCTGCCGTTCTTTACGCAGACGATCCGCGATATAAGCAGCCGACGAACTTCTATCTTTCCATAATGCTGTTTTTAACATGGTACAATTGGTCAATACGGCACCCTGTCGTTGTGGTGAGGAGGTCAAACGATTCGAAAAACGCGAGTGACATTTTATGCCGACATCCACAAGGGCAGAGTTTCAGCGTTGAGAGTCTTTGCTCGGATGTGCGCCGGTGCTAATGAATCATTGTCGCATTGTGTCATGGCCGGTCGAATAAGCAACATTCGACCGCAAGAAAAATGAATCTGCTGCTTTTGAGTGGCAAGCAGATCTTGTTTCGTGTGGGCCTTGAAAAAGTCGAACAACAATAATGTATTAGCGGTTGTGGTGCCTTCTCTGGCGAAAGGTGGTGGAGTGCCCACCGTGGCCCGGTTTGTCGTTGACGTTGCGATCGCGAGTAACCGCTGGATGCCGAAGCTTGTTTCCTTAAGCATGTCTTCGGCAGATGATGCGGATGTATCACTCCGCCGTCCTCGTACCTGGTGGCGCGGTGTCAGTAAGCAGAATGAGACTTGGCATGGTTTCCCGTATGTGCATGTGGGTGCCTTGGCGGGCGAACTGGAGTTTCAGCGTTATGCGCGACGAAGAATCCTGGATGAGGTTCTTGCCGATAGCGATGTTATTCAGGTGGTCTGCGGTTCCCCGGCTTGGGCCAATGCGGTCGTCGGGCTGGGCAAACCGGTCGCTTTGCAGGTGGCCACCCGCGCCAGGGTCGAACGCAGGCAACGTGATGCCAATCCGAAAAATCTGGCCAGTTGGTGGCGCAGGCTGATGACCGAAATAACTGATCGGCTTGATGACCGGGCCTTGCGGCGTGTGGATGCCGTACAGGCCGAGAACCCCTGGATGCTCGAGTACGCCCGCAAACTGAATGTTGGCCGCACGGTCGATATCCGCTATGCGCCGCCCGGAGTAAACACCGACGTGTATCGCCATCTCCCGCCTCGCGACGTGACGCACTCGCCGTACATTCTCTGCGTGGGGCGTTTGGGAGACCTCAGAAAGAATATCGGGTTGTTAGTGACCGCCTATGCCCTCTTGCCGGACGACCTGCGCGCCCGCGTTCGCCTGGTGCTTGCCGGTTCCTCCGCTCCCCCTGATTCTTTCTGGGCCAAGGCGGATGCACTTGGCGTGCGCGACAGGGTGCATTATGTCGCCTCTCCGTCGCGGGAAGAACTGATCCGCCTGTATCAGGAAGCGAGCGTCTTTGCTTTACCATCCGATGAAGAGGGGTTGGGCATGGTCATCCTCGAAGCCATGGCTTGCGCGGTTCCGGTGGTGTCCACCCGCAGCGGCGGCCCGGATGGCATTATCACCGACGGAGAAGATGGATTCCTCGTCCCGCTTGACGATGCGGCGGCAATGGCTGGCCGTTTGCAATCACTCCTGGAAAATCCAGCACTCAATACCACGATGGGCCGCAAGGCCCGCGCAACGATTGAAGGCAGATATGATGAGCGAGTCGCCGGTGCGGTGTTCGTGGATATGTGGGACCAATTGGTAAAATGAGTGAAAAACCTGTAATTCTGGCCTTCAATAGATTCTACCTCCCCGGCTACCGTGCTGGCGGACCGATCCGGACGCTGGCGAACATGGTGGACCGCTTGAGCGACGATTTTTCGTTTCGCATCGTCACGCTGGACCGGGATGCCGGCGATCAGGATTCCTACCCGGGCGTCGTTCGCGACCGATGGGTTTCCGTCGGCAGAGCGCAGGTCATGTATCTTGCCCCAACCACGATTTCATTTCGCCGTCTCGCCGAGTTGGTTTTGGCCACCGCGCCGGATGCAGTGTACCTGAACAGCTTCTTCGACCCTACCTTCACCCAGCGCATCCTGTTGGCGCGTCGACTCGGACGTCTCGGCAAGGTTCCGGTGATCCTCGCGCCGCGTGGCGAATTCTCCGAAGGGGCGCTGGACCTGAAAAGGATGAAAAAGATGGTTTTCCTTCGCCTCAGCACCCTGGCCGGGCTGTACCGCGACATTATATGGCAGGCTTCCAGCATGCATGAGCGTTCGGATATTCTGCGCAATCTTAGTTTTGTGGATACTGAAGATATACGGAAAGCGATGGACCTCGCCCCGGTTGACTGTGGAAAGGCGGTCGAGCGCACTACACGTAAGGAAGGGGGTCCGTTGCGCGTGTGTTTCCTTTCGCGTATTTCCCCGAAGAAGAATCTTGACTTTGCACTGCGTTCACTGGCGCAGGTGAAGGAGGGGGTTGTGTTTACGGTTTACGGGCCGAAGGAGCTGCCCGTGTACTGGGCAGGATGCGAATCGTTGATATCAGTCCTGCCTTCAAACGCGAGAGTCGTTTATGGGGGTGAGATACACCCCAGTGATGTGGAGCGGACCCTGGCGCAACATGATCTGTTCTTCTTTCCTACACGTGGGGAGAATTACGGCCATGTTATTCATGAAGCACTGGGTGCCGGACTACCCGTCCTGTTGAGCGATCAAACCCCGTGGGGTGAGGTTGTTGAACGCGGTGTAGGTTGGACATTGCCTCTCGATAGTGGAACCGCGTACGCTCGGGTGATCGATGAAGTTGCTTCCTGGGGTGATGGTCACTTTAGCAGAACGCGAACACTCGCGACTGAATTTGCTTTGGAACGGGCGATAAATCCAGAGGTGCTCGATGCGAATCGAGCGCTTTTTTTGACTGCTATTGGCGGTAACAGGTCATGATTTTTGCTGGTGATGTCGCTATTGCTCATGGCGACCGATTCGATTTTTCCGGGTTCAACGACCAGCTTCTCGCCATGCCTTGGTGTCTCAACCTTGAAGGAGCCATTGTTGCGTCGAGCACAATGTTGCCGTTATGGGGTGTCTACAACACAGGAGACTGGTGGTCGTCGTTCAAAACATTCCGTCTTGCCCCGGTATTTATTGGCAACAACCATCTTCATGATATCGCTGATGGTGTCCGATTGACGATCGCAGAACTTACACAGCGCGGTCTGACCGCCTTTGGTGCGGGCATCAACGCGGAACAAGCCGCGCGTTCGGCCCTGGTTCGCTCCGGCAACCAGATGTATTCACTTCTGGGTTACGGTTGGCCGGTGATCGGTTGCCACCCCGCGGATGAATCTCACCAAGGGATCAATCGCCTGGAAGGAAAAGCCGTCTTGAGGCGGGCCGAGAAAGCGGTCTTGGATGCTGGCCCGGGGCGGGTTGTAGTGGTAATCCATGGCAACTACGAATTCGAATGCTACCCCCAGCCTGGGCATCGCCAGTTGGCAATGATGCTGATCGACCGTGGCGTGTATGCGGTGATTTGCCACCATCCGCATATCGTCGGCCCGGTGGAACGGTATAAGGGCCGAACGATCGCTTACAGCCTGGGCAACTGGGCGTTTTCGTATGGGCGATTTTTTGGGGGCCGTTTGCGTTTTCCAGAATCTATTTTTCACCAGA
>Ga0074195_1003815_pt1 | contig 13431 bp, 12 predicted proteins | sample EPASupsiteHSE623_FD_64525 | JGI IMG/M metagenome (GOLD analysis project Ga0074195, IMG submission 64525) | Bioremediated contaminated groundwater from EPA Superfund site, New Mexico - Sample HSE6-23 | ecosystem: Environmental > Aquatic > Deep subsurface > Groundwater > Contaminated ...
AGTCGTTGCAAGGCTGCCGGTGTGCCGAAAGACGTCACCTTCAAAACCAAATCGCAACTGGCCCTTGATATCGTTCGCCATGCCAGGTCAATAGGCGTACGATACGCCTGGGTCGGTGTTGACGGGGGCTACGGCAAGGAGCCGCTCTTTCTCAAAGCCCTCGATGACGAGGGCGAGCAATTTGTTGCCGATGTCCACAAGGATCAGTCTTTTTTATCTTGAAGATCCGGCTCCATACATCCCGGATCGTCAACAAAAAAAGGCCCCGGAATACTCAGGGGCCTTTCTTGTTGGGCGAACGTCACTTACGATCTTATCTATTTTATCTTACAATGTAAACGTACCATCCTTGTGGTTGGCAATGGTGGCATCGAGAAAGCGGACCTTGTATCCTTTTTCCTTGAGGACATTATAGGTCATTTCAGAACGGGCCCCGGTGGAACAATACAGGACCAGTTCCTTCTCTTTCGGAATCTCGACAAGGCGGTCGGTCACCTCTCCGGCGGGGATGTTCATCGCCCCCTTGATCTTGCCGGTTTCCTCGACTTCTTCCGCGTTGCGAACGTCAATAATCTGGACATCGGCCGGAACCTTCTTGGCAAGGGAATCAAACTCCGTTGCCGGAATACTGCCAGCCTTCGGCTTTGGCACGTACACGACCTTATTCGACAGCTTGCCGCTTTCTACCGCATAGCTGGCGGCCTGCCAGGCATTGAAGCCGCCGGTAAGCACCCGCACTCCCGGGTAACCGGCTTTGACGAGTCTCATGGCCACTTTTTCGGCGCTGCCATCTCCTTTGGCATCATAGACGACTATCGGGGGTTTCATGTCCTTTTTCGGGAATGACTGCATCGCCTTGTCGATTTCTTTTTCCGGGATGTTCACTGCGCCCTTGATGAAGCCTTTCTTGGCTTCCTTGCCATTCCTGACATCAAGCAAGACAAAGGACAGTTCCTTGTCGAGCCACGCCTCCTTGAGGGCTTGCGCACTCACCACAATGGCATTGCGCTTATTCCACTCTGGCATGCCTTCGAGGAAAACCTTGACATTGGTGTAGCCGATTTTCTCTGCCTCACGGGCAGAGGAGGGACTGAGCGCTCACGTGGCCCCCGCGCAGTAATAGACGATCAGTTCGTTCTTGTCGTGCGGGAGCTTATCGAGATTTTTCTGAAAGGCGGGGAAAGGGATGTTGATTGCGGTCGGGATGGCTCCATCCTGAAATTTCAGCAACGGCCGGGCATCGACAAGGGTATATTTCTCCTGTCCGGCAATGAGTTTCTCCACCCCTTCGACACTCATTCTTTTTTCGGCCGCCACGGTCATTTTCGGCTTGATGGAAATTTCGGAGATGCTTTTGGAGCCATTGGCCGCCTCCACATAAGCAACCCGCACCTCGTGGCCTTTCTTGATGTCGCGCAGGGATTTCTCGACGTCGCCCGGCGTCGAACCATTGATGACAGCCAGCTTGTCCTCATCAAACTTGACCATTTCGGTCGAAGCATCCAGTTTGAGTTGAACAACCTGTGACTTCAGCGAAACATCGTCAAAAAATGCCCGCATTTGCCCCTCCTCTGGCGCATGACAGACGGCACAGGATTTGACGTCCTTTGCTTTAACAGGCGGCGCTTGATCCGCGGCCAGCGCTACCGGCGCTATCATCAGCGTCGCTGCCGCAGCCAGACCGGCAAGCGTTTCTCTTTGTTTGCCCATCCTCATGATTTTTCCTCCTTTCGTGGTTTCCTGCCCTGATGATCTTGGCGTCTTGACGGTTCCATGGGCACACGATGGCGCTGTTGCCTGTGCCCGTGTCATTGGATGCCGAAAAACCCGTTCCACAAAATGAAAGCGGATCACGGCGTTCAATGGCCGGTCAAAAGCAAAAGGTATGCCACTCAGTAGCAGGCAGGAGAATCGGTGAAACAGCGTTGACGGGAGGAATCAGCCGCGCAGAAGACCGTAGCGGTGCAGACGGTTCCAGACGGTCACCCTGGAAACGCCAAGTATCCTTGCCGCCATCGATTTATTGCCCCTGGCCTGTGCCAAAGCCTGGAGCAATTCCTGTTTTTTTTGGTCATCGGCAGGAAGGGGGGCTGGATGCGGGGCTGCCGCCTGGGTCAGATCCGGCGGCAGATGGGAGGGTTCGATGGGTCCATCGGTGCAGGTCACAAAGGCGTAGGCAAAAGCGCTTTTGAGCTCCCGGACATTGCCTGGCCAGGGATAGCGGACCAAAGCCCGCATGGCCGCAGGGGAAATGCCGAGAATCGGTTTATTGCTCTTCAATTGAAGATGGCGAAAGAAACTTTCCGCCAGCAGGGGAATATCCTCGGGACGCTTGCGCAGAGGCGGCAGCTCGATGGGGAGGACATTGATGCGATAATACAAATCGCTGCGAAACACCCCCTTCTCGACCAATTCCTTGAGGTTCCGGTTGGTGGCGGTGATGATCCGCACGTCCACCGGGATGGGCCGGTTGTCGCCGACCCGTTCGATGGTCTTCTCTTCCAGGACCCGCAGCAGCTTGACCTGGATCGATTGCGGCAACTCGCCGATTTCGTCGAGAAATATATCGCCGCCTTGGGCCGCCTCAAAACGCCCTTGCCGGTTCTGATACGCACCGGTAAAGGCCCCTTTCACGTGGCCGAATAGCTCGCTTTCCAGCACCGATTCGTTGAGCGCTGCACAGTTGACCTGAATATAGGGGCGATTATTCCTGGACGAATGGAGATGGATGGCCTTGGCCGCCAGCTCCTTGCCGGTGCCGCTTTCCCCGGAAATGAAGGCAGGGGCATCGGCGGCGGCAACATTGGCCAGAAGGTCGAAGGTGCGCCGCATGACCGTCGAGGTGCCGATCATGCCATAAAAGGTATCCTCGGCTTCCAGGTCGTGACGAAATGCCTCGATCTGACTCTCTTTTTCCATCAACTCGGTGATATCCGCCCACGTCTCGACCGCGCCGATGGTCACCCCTCGTTCATCGCGCAGCACCGAGGCGTTTTTCATGGCATGGACAAGACTGCCGTCTTTTTTGGTCAGGTTGCATCTCCGCATGGAGACGGTGCTATCACGAAAGAGCAAGCACCAATGCTGGTTGGTGGAATCGTAGATTCTTTCACAACTGCTGCATTTCAGGATGGAGCAGTTGCAACCCAGGAGTTCGTCGCGTTCATAACCGGTCATTTCGGTGAAGGCCCGGTTAGCCGAAACAATAACGCCATCAGGGTCGACCATCATGACCCCATCATGAATGATATCAACAACTGTTTCCCAATAACGGTTTAGGGTCTTGTCTTCCATAGCGGTTCTTCCAGTGTAAAGTGATTAAACATGTGTTTAATCACTTTACACCGATTAAACAAACAAAATATCTGCCTTGGGTTTCACCTTTGGAGGTCGCACTGGCGTGATCTGATGGGGCTTGGTACCCTTTACCAATACACCCTTCACTGCTCCGGCCTCCTTGCGGTGGAAGGCAACCGGCCGCGAGGGTTTCCTCCACCAGCAACCGGATCACCCGGCAAACATTCCGAAAAACACACACCCTATTTGCCGGGCGGGTGTTTATCCGCTACAATATCAATATCGGCCCGCCTTTTCTCATCGTCTACTTCCCACCCTGCGGAGGGTTCCATGGACCAGCAGACTGTCGACCCGGCCAACAACCATGCCTATGCCTCCATTTTCCCGGAAACCGGGATCGAGGAATTCAAAAAGTGCATCCAGCATCACCTGGTGAGCTTCCAGGGCCGCGATCCGGACCGGGCCGGCGATCAGGATGTCTACCGGGCGCTGTCCTATGCCCTGCGCGATGTCCTCATGGAAAAATGGATCAAGACCCAAAAGACCTTTTACGCCGGTAAGATGAAGCGGGTCTACTACCTCTCCCTCGAATTTCTGGTCGGCCGCTCGCTCGGCAACGCCATCATCAACATGGGACTGCTGGACGAGGTCACCCAGGCGCTTTCGCAGTTGGGCTACGACCTGGAACGGCTGCGGGAATGCGAGGAGGACGCGGCCCTGGGCAATGGCGGTCTCGGCCGGCTCGCCTCCTGTTTCATGGACTCAATCGCCACCATGAAAATCCCGGCCTACGGCTACGGCATCCGCTACGATTTCGGTCTGTTCAACCAGAAAATCGTCGACGGCTATCAGGTCGAGACCCCGGATAGCTGGCTGCGGCTCGGCTCCCCATGGATGTACGAGCGCACCTCGTTCATGTACCCGGTCCAGTTTTACGGCCACGTCACCGCCACCACCGACAAAAACGGCCGCTACCGGGCCCGCTGGACCGACACCGAGATCGTCATGGCCATGGCCTGCGACATGCTGGTGCCGGGCTTCAACAACGATCACGTCATCAACATGCGCCTGTGGCGGGCCAAGGCCTCGCGGGAACTGGACCTGCGCTCCTTCAATGCCGGCGACTACATCTTTGCGGTGGAAAACAAGGTCAGATCCGAGACGATTTCCAAGGTGCTGTACCCCAGCGACGACATCAGCGAAGGCCAGGAACTGCGCCTCAAACAGCAATATTTTTTCGTGTGCGCCACCTTCCAGGATATTCTCCGCCGTTACCGCAAGGACAACGAGACCTTTGGTGATTTCCCCAACCAGGTGGCGGTGCAGCTCAACGACACCCATCCGGCCATCGCCATTCCCGAGCTGATGCGGCTTTTGCTCGACATCGAGGGCCTGAGCTGGGAGCGCGCCTGGGATATCTGCGTCAAAACCTTTGCCTACACCAACCACACCCTGATGCCCGAGGCCCTGGAAACCTGGCCGGTCACCATGCTGGGCCGGGTTCTGCCGCGGCACCTGGAGATCATCTACGAGATCAACCGGCGTTTTCTCGAAGAGGTGGCCAGCCGGTATCCAGGAAATCTTCGTAAAATTCAAGAAATGTCGCTGATCGATGAAGGCCCGGTCCGCCGGGTGCGCATGGCCAACCTGGCCATTGTCGGCAGCCATTCGGTCAACGGCGTGGCCGCCCTCCACACCGAGCTGCTGAAAAGCTTCCTGTTCCGCAACTTCCATGAGATGTATCCGGACCGGATCAATTCCAAGACCAACGGCATCACGCCCCGACGCTGGCTGTTGAAGTGCAACCAGGACCTGGCCCAACTGATCGGCGAAAAGATCGGCTACGACTGGGTGGTGAACCTCGACAAGCTGCGCGGCCTGGAACCCTTCAGCGACGACCCGGCATTTCACCAGCGCTGGCAGGCGGTGAAACTGATCAACAAAAAACGGCTGGCCAAGATCATCGCCGCCGACTGCGGCATCACCGTGGACCCGGCCTCCCTGTTCGATATCCATGTCAAACGGATCCATGAGTACAAACGGCAGTTGCTCAACGTGCTCCATGTCATCCATCTCTACCAGCGGCTGATCATGCGCTCCGACGAAGCGGCGACGCCGCGCACCGTCATTTTCGCCGGCAAGGCCGCGCCTTCGTACCACAAGGCCAAACTGATCATCAAGCTCATCAATTCGGTGGCCGCGGTGGTCAACAACGATCCCCGCATCGAGAACCGGCTCAAAGTCGTCTTCATCCCCAATTACTGCGTTTCCCTGGCGGAACGGATCATCCCGGCCGCCGATCTCTCCGAGCAAATCTCCACCGCCGGCACCGAGGCCTCGGGGACCGGCAATATGAAGCTCGCCCTCAACGGCGCCCTGACCATCGGTACCCTGGACGGGGCCAACATCGAAATCCGGGAAGAGGTGGGCGCGGAGAATATCTTTATTTTCGGCATGACCGCCGAAGAGGCCGAGTACGAGAAGAAATGCAAGTCGCGCAAGCCCTGGCAGATTTACGAGAACAATCCAGCGGTGCGCGAGATCATCGACACCATCGGCGGCGGTGCCTTCAGCAACGGCGACACCGAGCTGTTCCGGCCGCTGGTCAACGACCTGCTGAGTGAAAACGATCCGTACCTGCTGCTGCTCGATCTCGAGTCCTACCTGCAGTGCCAGCGTCTGGTGGGCGAAACCTACGCCAACCGCGCCGCCTGGACCAAGCGATCAATCCTCAACGTGGCGCGGATGGGCAAATTTTCCAGCGACCGGACGATCAAGGAGTATGCGGAGGAGATATGGGGAGTCAAGGTCGGAGAATGAGGCTGGAGCCGGACACGCCAGCGGCCAACGGCCTCAACCTATTTTTTGAGAAAACACTCACCGTAGTGCTTGAGTTCGGCAATGGACTCGCGGATGTCTTCGCGGGCCAGGTGACGGCATTCCTTGTCGAATCTGGGCAGGTCGGGAGCCCAGCGCAGGGCCAGCTCCTTCAGGGTGCTGACGTCGATGTTGCGGTAATGGAAATAGGCTTCCAGTTCCGGCATGAAACGGGCGAGAAACCGGCGGTCGTGCCAGATCGAATTGCCGCACATCGGTGAAACCCGGTGGTTCACCCACTGCTTGATGAAATCCAGGGTCTCCACTTCAGCCTGGCGGCAGGTGTAGGTACTCTGGCGAACGCGGCTGAGCAGGCCCGACTCCCGGTGATGTTTGCGGTTCCAGGCATCCATGGTGGCGAGGACTTCCTCCGGCTGGTGAATGGCGATAACCGGCCCATCGGCAAGGACCTCCAGGCCGGAATCAGTGACCACCGTCGCCACTTCCAATATCTGATCGGTAAAGGGATTCAACCCGGTCATTTCCAGGTCGATCCATACCAGATTGCCGTCGTCTTTCATCGCGTTCCCATCCTTTCAACTCCGCCAGGCCAGAGAATTCCTCTGTCAGCGCACTGGACCACAGCCTGCGCCCCAGTTCAACCTTTTTCCCGCCTTTTCCGCGCCGGACACCGGCGCGAGCGATCGCCCCCCTGCTCCTTGGCGCAGGGAAGGAAAAGGAAACGGGTGGTGCTGTCTCCGGCGGCGAACCTGCCGCGCCAAGACGATTCCTCTTCCCCGGCCGCGGCAATTTCCAGTGGCTATCCTTTGAGAAGTATGGCAGAACTACCCGGCAGTCAATACCGGTCGCGACGAATGCGCTCTCTGCTCGCCTCTCGAGGAGGAGGGGCGAGGGAACCGCCCGCCCCAACAACAACCACTCTTTTTCTTCCGGAAAAAAACCGGAGCGTTATGGGTACGATCAGCAAAGGACAGATGTACGACGTAATTATCGTCGGCGGAGGCCCGGCCGGTCTTTTTGCTGCCTATTACCTCAGTGAACATGCCTCGTGCCGGGTGCTGCTGATCGAAAAAGGCAAAGCCCCCCTGAAGCGCAGATGTCCGATCGGCGAACAGGGCTGCACCCATTGCCAACCCTGCAACATCCTCTGCGGCATCGGCGGCGCCGGCCTTTTTTCCGACGGCAAGCTCAATTTCATCCACAAACTGGGCAAGACCGACCTGACCCAGTTTCTCGGCACGGCCGAGGCCTGCGCCCTGATCGACGAAACCGAGGCCATCTTCAACCGCTTCGGCATGGACGGCCAGATCTACCCCACCGACATGGAAGCGGCCCGGTCCATCCGCAAGGAAGCGCGAAAAAACGGCATCGAACTCCTGCTCATAAAACAGAAGCACCTCGGCAGCGACAATCTGCCCCGGCATATCGAGGCCATGGCCCGGCACATTGAAGGCCGGGGCGTGACCATGCACCATTCCGAAATGGTCCGGGATATTCTCGTTCACAAGGGCCGGGTGACGGGGGTGGTCACCGATCGGGGCACCTACCGCGCCGCCTGTGTCATCCTGGCGCCGGGACGGGTCGGCGCCGAGTGGGTGGCCAGTCTCGCGGGACGCAACGCCATCCGGGTCTCGCAGCGCGGCATCGAGGTCGGGGTGCGGGTCGAGGTCCACAACGAGATCATGCAGGACCTCTGCACGGTCATCTACGACCCGACCTTCTTCATCCGCACCGCCAAATACGATGACCAGACCCGCACCTTCTGCACCAATTTCGGCGGCTATGTCGCCCTGGAGAATTATCAGGATTTTGTCTGCGTCAACGGCCATGCGCTGCTGGACCACAAATCGGAGAATTCCAACTTCGCCTTTCTCTCCAAGGTGGTACTCACCGATCCGGTGGAAGACAACCAGGCCTACGGCGAATCCATCGGCAAACTGGCCACCCTGATCGGCGGCGGCAAGCCGATCCTGCAACGGTACGGCGATCTCAAACGCGGCCGGCGTTCCACCTGGAACCGCATCCGCAACAGCACCATCGAGCCCACCCTGAAAAACGTGGTCTGCGGCGACATCGCCATGGCCCTGCCGGAACGCATCCTCACCAATCTGGTCGACGGCCTGGAGCAGCTCAACCAGATCATCCCCGGCGTCGCCAACGACGAAACCCTGCTGTATGCTCCTGAAATCAAGTTCTTCGCCACCCAGGTGGAAACGGACCGCGACCTGGAAACAGCGATCAAGGGTCTTTTTGTCGCCGGCGACGGTCCCGGTGTGGCGGGCAATATCGTCTCCGCCGCCGCCACCGGCCTGATCGCGGCCAAGGCGATCGTCAACAACCTCCCCAAGGAACGCCATCCATGACCAGAACGCCCATCACAACCAACAAAGCGCCAGCGGCGATCGGCCCCTATTCTCAAGCGATCGTCACCGGTTCCCTGCTGTTCACCTCTGGATCCATCCCCATCGACCCGCGGACCGGCACCATTCCCGAAGGCAGCATCGAAGACCATGCCCATCAGGTTTTCCGCAACCTGGCCGCCATCGCCGAGGCGGCCGGGACCCGTCTGGACAAGGCGGTCAAGGTGACCGTTTTCCTGGCGGACATCGCCAACTTCCAATGGGTCAACACCGTGTACGCCCAGTATTTCACCGAACCCTATCCGGCCCGCAGCGCCGTCCAGGTGGCTGCCTTGCCCCTGGGAGCGGCTATCGAGGTGGAGGCGGTTATTGCCCTGTAGGCGTACCGGCTCTGTCCGTCCGTCACCTTCCAGCGCGCCACCCCGGGAGCCGGCCCCCCCCCATGCTGCTCAAATACACTCTTGCCTGGTTCGGCCTGATGCTGCTCGCCATCCTCAACGGCGGCGTGCGCGAACACCTGTACAAAGCCCGCCTCGGCGACCTGGCCGCCCACCAGTTGTCCACCATCCTCCTGTTGCTTCTGATGACCGCGTATGTGCGATTGTTAGCCGCGGCCTGGCCATTGCCGTCCATCGCCGAGGCCTGGGCTATCGGTGTGATCTGGCTGGTGCTGACCCTGATCTTTGAATTCGGATTCGGCCGGTTCGTGGCCGGCCACTCCTGGCAACACCTGTTCGCCGAGTACAATCTCCTGGCCGGGAAGATCTGGTTCCTTATTCCCCTCTGGCTCCTGATCGCCCCGCCCCTGCTGCTGGTCCCCAACTAATGCTGGCACCACACCCCTCCTGGTCCGCCGTGGCAAGACCTGCCACCGGTCCGCGCAACCGAAGCTGGGACCGGTCCGATCAACTGGTCTCTTGCCGAAAAGAAAATCGCACAACTTCAGAGCCGGATCGCAGCCCTTGCGCTCGCAGGGAAGACGAAAAAAGGTTTGACAGCCCGACACTTTTGAAATAGAAATTACGCACTTTACGGTCCCCCCTTTTTAATCTCTTGTATCCTGGCGCCTTCGTGCCAAGGAAACGTAACGGGGACCAATAGTTGCACTCTTTCTTCATGAACGGGTAAGGGGTTCGAAAACAACCGGCCCCTTGAACCCTTTTTTTGTGCGCGTTCTTCTCACTCTGAATAAAAATAGGAGGAAACGGTGGCCTACACATCCATTGATCTCACCTGCACCGACAGCATTGCAACCCTGACCTTCAACCGCCCCAAAGCCCTCAATGCCCTCAACACCACCCTGCTCAAAGAATTCGCCGACGCCCTTGAGAGTATTATTAAAGACGAATCCATCCGGGTGCTGATCCTGACCGGCGCGGGAGAAAAGGCCTTTGTCGCCGGGGCTGACATCACAGAAATCGCCACCTTGACGCCGTTGGCGGCAAAAAAATTCGCCCAATTCGGCCAACATATCATCGGCACGCTGCAAGGGCTGGCCATACCGGCGATTGCCGCGGTCAACGGGTATGCCCTGGGCGGTGGCTGTGAAATGGCGCTGGCCTGCGATTTCATCTATGCCTCGGAAAAAGCCATCTTCGGGTTGCCGGAAATCAACCTGGGCGTGATTCCCGGTTTCGGCGGCACCCAGCGGCTGCCCCGCCTGATCGGCGCCAACCGGGCCAAGGAAATGATTTTCACCGGCAAGCACCTGAGTGCCGCCGAGGCCAAGGAGATCGGCCTGGTCAACAGGACGTTCGCTCCGGAAGCGCTGATGCCGGCGGTCTACGAGGTCGCAAAACTCATCGCCGCCAAGGGCAAGGCCTCACTCTGCGCGGCCAAGCAGACGGTCAGCCAGGGGCTGAATACCGACCTGACCACGGGGCTTTCCATCGAACGCGACGCCTTTGCCCTCTGTCTGGCCAGTCCGGATGCCCAGGAAGGGACCGGCGCCTTTCTGGAAAAACGCAAACCGGTTTTCACCGGCGGCCTGAACAGCTAACCACGCGCGGGCACGGGAAGAGCAGGGACGGATCGAGTTGGAAACCACGGTTGGCGACCGGGACCGTGCAGCCGCCGCAATCATCATCGACGAGGTGATCGCGGGCAACGACGGCGGCATGGCCGTGGTGATCAACAACACCTAACTCACCGGTTGGGCGCATCGGCCGGTATACCATCTTTTTCAATCAAGGAAGGGAGAGAACAATGGAAGTGAAAACATTCGGAGTGATCGGCGCCGGCCAGATGGGTAACGGTATTGCCCAGGTGGCGGCGGCCAGCGGCCTTGCCGTCATCATGAATGACATCAAGCAGGAATTCGTTGACCGCGGCCTGGCCAACATCGCCAAGAATCTTCAGCGCAATGTCGACAAGGGCAAACTGGCGGCTGCCGAGAAAGACGCCATCCTGGGGCGGATCACAACCTCGATCGACCTCAAGGACATGGCCGCCGCCGATTTCGTGGTCGAGGCCGCCTCCGAAAACGAAGTTATCAAATTCAAGATCTTCGAAAGCCTGGAAGCGATCTGTGCCCCGCATGTGATCCTCGCCTCCAACACCTCGTCCATTCCCATCGGCCGCATCGCGTCCCACACCAAGCGGCCGGGCAAGGTCATTGGTATGCACTTCATGAACCCGGTGCCGGTGATGAAGCTGGTGGAAGTGATCTGCGGCCTGGCCACCTCGCCCGAGACCCTGGCCACCACGCTCGAACTGACTAGCCGCATGGGCAAAACCCCGGCTCAATCCAACGATTTTCCGGGGTTCATCGCCAACCGCATTCTCTTGCCCATGATCAACGAGGCGGTTTTCTGCCTCTATCACGGCGTGGGCACCAAGGAGGACATCGACACGGTGATGAAGCTGGGGATGAACCATCCCATGGGGCCGCTGGCCCTCGCCGACCTGATCGGCCTGGACACCTGCCTGGCTATCATGAACACCTTGCATGAGGGGCTGGGCGACTCCAAATACCGCCCCTGCCCGCTGCTGCGTCAGTACGTCGAAGCCGGCTGGCTGGGCCGCAAGAGCGGCAGAGGTTTTTACACCTACGAATAAGAGCAGAGACGCGCAAGAGAAGTGAACAAAACGGCCGGAGCAATTCTTGCCCCGGTTAGACCACGGGACATCATCACAGAGGAGCGACAATGGGCGAGCCGGCATTTCAGGATCATTATCCCGATGATTATGCGCACTGCTACGGTTGCGGGCGGCTCAATCCTCAGGGCCACCATCTGAAAAGCTACTGGGATGGCGAGGAAACGGTCTGCCGCTACACCCCGGATTCCAAATATACCGGCGGTTTTCCGGGATTTCTGTATGGTGGCATGGTCGCCTCGCTGATCGATTGCCACGGCGCCGGGACCGCCGCCGCCGCCAAGGCCAAGGAGGATGGCAAGCCGATCTCGCGCTTTGTCACCGCCTCGCTGAAGGTGGACTATCTGGCCCCGACCCCGATCAACACCGAACTGGAGGTCCGCGGCAAGGTGGTGGAAATCAAGGGGCGGAAGGTGACCGTCGACCTGACGGTGACTGCCGCCGGCACGACCTGTGCCAAAGGGACGGTGCTCTACGTGCAGATCAAGGGACAGGAATAGCGCGCCGGCCTGACCGGCGAAACGGTGCGTTTCCCGTGTGGCACCGTCAAGACGGGACCGGAAACGGCTCACCCGGGCGGGTGGGCGGCGACCGGACAGAGGGCATTGATCGCACCATTTGATTCGGATTGATCAGGGCCAAACGCTGAAAAGAGAACATTATCTTGGGGGAATACGCACATGAATTTCGAATTGACAGAAGAGCAAAACCTGATCCGTGACATGGTGAGAAGCTTTGCCGAGACGGAGGTAGCGCCGTCCGCCCGCGAGCGGGACGAGGAAGAGCGTTTCGACCGTGCCCTGATGTTCGACCGGCTGGCCGAACTCGGCTTGACCGGCATCGTGTTCCCTGAAGAATACGGCGGCGCCGGCGCCGACTACATCAGCTACGCCATCGCCGTTGAGGAGCTGTCCCGGGTGTGCGGTTCGACCGGTGTCACCCTGTCGGCCCACCTCTCCCTCTGCGCCAACCCCATCTATATGTTCGGCACCGAAGCCCAAAAACAAAAATATCTGGTGCCGCTGGCCAAGGGCGAGAAGATCGGCGCCTTCGGCCTGACTGAACCTTCCGCCGGTTCCGACGCGGGCGGCACCAAGACCACCGCCACCCGTGACGGCAACGACTGGATCCTCAACGGGTCCAAGATCTTCATCACCAACGCCGGCGAGGCCGAGCTCTATGTGGTCCTGGCCCGGACCGACAAAGCAGCGGAAAAACATCGCGGCATCAGCGCCTTCATCGTCGAGAAAGGCACCCCGGGCTTCTCCTTCGGCAAAAAGGAGGCCAAGATGGGTATCCGTTCTTCACCCACCATGGAGCTGGTCTTCGCGAACTGCCGCATCCCCGGAGAGAACCTGCTCGGTCAGGAGGGGCAGGGCTTTAAGGTGGCGATGAAGACCTTGGACGGCGGGCGCATCGGTATTGCCGCCCAGGCCCTCGGCATCGCCCAGGGCGCCCTTGACGCCGCCCTTGCCTATACCAAGGAGCGCGAGCAGTTCAACAAACCGATCGCCTCCTTCCAGGGCGTTTCCTTTCAATTGGCGGACATGGCCACCCAGATCGAAGCCGCCCGGCTCCTGATCTACAACGCTGCCTATCGCGCCAGCGCCGGTCTGTCGTACTCCCAGGAATCGGCCATGGCCAAGCTCTTTGCCTCCGAAACCGCCATGCGGGTCACCACTCAAGCGGTTCAGCTCCACGGCGGCTACGGCTACACCCGCGAATTCCCGGTCGAACGGATGATGCGCGACGCCAAGATCACCGAGATCTACGAAGGCACCAGCGAAGTCCAGCCGGTCGTGATTTGCGCCCCCCTTACCCAATAAACCACCACCCTCCT
>Ga0074195_1003816_pt1 | contig 13431 bp, 20 predicted proteins | sample EPASupsiteHSE623_FD_64525 | JGI IMG/M metagenome (GOLD analysis project Ga0074195, IMG submission 64525) | Bioremediated contaminated groundwater from EPA Superfund site, New Mexico - Sample HSE6-23 | ecosystem: Environmental > Aquatic > Deep subsurface > Groundwater > Contaminated ...
ATCCTTTGCTGAGCAGATCAACAAGGTTGAAGCATACCGGCCAGAGAAAGCGTTTGCGGATGCCGTGAAAGGATTACATCTCTACGGTGCAAAGGTGGTTAGGCCCTCATGCCTGGCTCTCCTGACTGCAAGGGCGGTGGCTTGAATGAGCCCCAAGTCCTTCCTCGCCTTCCTGATTATTATCCCTCTGCTCCTGAACGCGGGAGCCCTGGCAACCAGGACGGTCATAAGTGAAACTCAGGCCGTGGCCGATTCTTCCGTCCCTCATAATGCATGGGCCGCCCTGAGCAGCACCACAGGCCACTATCTGAACTATACCGTGGATGGAAAGCAAATACTGCTTGTAAATACCACAGCGGCAAGCACGCACGGACTCAACGTAACCGTTGAAAAGGGCTCCTTCTGGCGATCCAGCCTTGGAAATGCTACCTTTACCCTAGCAGTCAACAAGACCTACGTTCTCGGACCCTTTGAAAGCTCCAGGTTCAAGCAGTCCAATGGGCAGCTCTACGTTGACACAAACGCGACCCGTGGCCGTATCATAGCCATCAGACTGCCCTAAGGGGCACCTCTTTTTAAGGGGTGATTTATACGACTGATTATATAACAGTCACAGAAGCGAATACCTATTTTACAACACGCCTTAACTCTTCCACTTGGACCAGTGCCACCGCCGGGGACAAGGCCAGCGCCATAAGAATGGCAACTCAGGCCATAAACAGCCTACCTTTCAAGGGGCGGAAGTACGACCCCGACCAGGCAAACGCATTTCCCCGATACATCCCACTGGCAAGAGGCGGCTATTACCTGGCAGAAGAAGACGATTCAGGCAACCTCATCACGCCTCAGATCGTGAAAGATGCATGTGCGGAGGAATGCCTTGAGCTGTTGACCTCCGGCAACTCCAGCAGGCGAGCCCTTCTGAACGAAGGAGTTACATCCTTCAGGATATTGGAGCTCTCTGAGACCTTTGCAACACCCTCAGAAGTTCCCCGGCTAACTTCCTTTGTGGCTAGGCAATTCCTAAAGCCTTTCCTGGCCGCCGGAGTGCCGATCTTATGAGCCTGATTGATAACTATCTCAACCAGGCAGCGCAAAAGAAGATCTCGACCCTTTGGACTCTCTACAATGATCTGAGCGCGGCAACTCTGGTCTTGACCGGAACGGCTCCGGCTGTGACGTTTAAGTGCAAGATTACCCTATCTGCCAGTGACACACATACCGATTGCGCAGGAACCGTCACGGTGAATGCAGAGACGCTCACATTTACAGCGGCAGCAACCAAGACCACGACCACCAACTTAACCGCCCTGCCCACCATCACCACAGCAAATATCGACTGCAACGTTAAGATAACGTGCATCGATACCGGAGGAGCTGACATCTACTCAGTTACCTATACGGACTTTGACTGTAGATGGGAGGATGTTCAGGTTGCTTATGTGAACTCCTCCGGGGTTTGGACTCAGAGCAATGCAAAAGTGATAGCCAAGGCTGCATATGTGGTAAATGACACGATTCGCAAGTATGGCACGACTACGGAATATCCCATAAAAAAAGTGATGACAGGGCCAAACCTTTCGGGTACGGAAGAGTTTAGGGTATTTGTGCTATAAGCTTAAATGGACGCACATTCTTTAGCAAGCTATGAAGTGCCCCGGCCAGTATTTGATACAACACTTTAGTTCTAAATCAATCATGGAGGGATCTAAACGGGAATAAAAGAGAAGCTGCCGCTAATCAATAGCGATAAAAAAACCATGCGGATGGTTGGATATATCGTCTATGCATTCGTTTTTCTCATAGTTTTAGGTGCCATACTACCATCACCTCAAGGGGATCAACACTCTCTTGCTACATCTACCAAGGAAAATGCTTCGACGTCTCCTTCACCAACTGAATCGATAAAAACAGTGGCGGTCAAGCAAGAAGATAACATAACCACGAATACTATAGAAGACATTTTAAAATCACACAATGGCGGCTATGAATATGAAGTTATGAGTGCAAGTAATGATTACGTGCTTATTAAGTTGCTTCCTAAAACCGCTTTGAATGAAGAATGGATGATCAAAAGTTCTTTGATAACATTTGAGGAAATATTCAGAGAATTATTCAAGAATCCAAAAATTGAACGCGCTGCTATTATGCAGATGGCGGATTTCACAGATGCTTATGGAAAATCGGATGTATCAAAGGCATTTACGATCGAGATGAACCGCGCAACCGCCGAGAAAATAGACTGGAACAACTTCCAATGGTCAAATCTGTTTCGAGTAGCGGATAGCTACGAAATAGTCCCTTCGATAAAGAAAGGACTTTCCTATAACTTTATGCAAGAGTACGGCATTAATTGACCATTAATTTTTTTGGTAACGTCAACACTAAGTATAACTCGCTAGTTTGTCCTCAATTTTCTATCCGTCTAAAGCCATATAGAATTTTATAAATAGCCTTTCGACCTCGTTGCCCCTGATGTTGCGCTCCAGATTATGCAGCTTCTTTTGTGGCTTGCTGATAGCGAAAAACCAGTATCGGGCAATTGTTGATAAATGTGAATTTAAGCCCTTCGGCACAAGGGCCAAATAGCCCAAGGGCCCATTAGAACTTATGCCCAAAGACATAAGGGACAAAGTCACCCTGAGCCCCGACGCCTATAAGGTGCTGGAAGTAGAGGCTATGCTGCACGGTGACAGCCTGAAGGATACAGCATCCAAACTGATCATCAAGGCCGCGTGCCCAAAGTGCAAAGAGATCTTGGACATTATGGCCCGACCGCCCAAAGGTCAAATGGAAGAAGTGCCCAAGGGCGAAAGGGCCCAAGTGTCACAAGTCCCTATATCTCAAGAACCGGAGATTATACCAGCCCAAGAGCATAAAGTCACATTGGCCCAAGGGCGAAAGGGCCCAAAGTCCCAACTGCCAGATAGCCCAAAGGCCAAAAGACAAAGACTATCCCAGGACCCTATGGCCATCACGAAGATTAAGGAATTGTGGAAGGCTGGAGAGCACAATGCCGCAAAGATCGCCAAGGAGATCGGCTACCCGAAAGCGACCACGTGGGAGAACATTAAGAAGCTGAAAGACAAGGAAGAGCTTGAATAGGAGTCACAATGGCATTCAAGTTACAGTTTTCACGCACGGCACAAAAAGCCCTTGATAAACTTCCTTCCAACGCCGTGAGAAAGATATTCACCCATCTGGAAGAACTCAAGAGAGATCCTTACCGACCACGACCATTGATGGATATAGTACCAGTAGCTGGAAATGATAAAATGTATAGGTTGCGAGTTGGTAAGCTCCGAGTTGAGTACGAAGTCGATGAAACGGAAAGCATTATAAAATTATTAAAAATATTCCCAAAGAAAAGAAAATCTGATTACAGATAAATCGATATACTAACAAGATGGAGATGGTAACTTAATGGCAGCACGAACTAGAATCAGAGCGACAAGAGTAGAGCTAGAGCCACTTAATGACAGGGATTTTGCCGCCCTTGATGAAGAAGAAGAATCAACTGCTGAAGAGCTTCAAGCACTCTTAGAACGCGAAAAAGATGATTTTATCAGCCTTGAGGAATATGCTAAGCGGCGCGGCATTAGTCTCTGAATGCAAGTTTTTATCTCTTCTATATTATAATTTCTGTAATGCCCTATAACCGATGATCCCCAGGCTTGCTGAATAATAGGGTTTTTCAGATTCGCATTCTTGATTTGAGCCACTCTGAAACTCTATCGTCGAGATTATTCCATGCTGCGAATTTATTTGTTACATCTATTACAAAGATCTTATCATTTTGATCTATGCATTTTTCTGCCGCCTGGCAAACTTGCAATGCCGTGGAATTAGTCTTAACAAGCCAAACAGATTCCAATAGATGCACGCAATCGCCGTAAGATTCCAAATGTTCCTGAAGCTTGGGATAGTCTCTGCCCGGTGCGGAGAGATCATATGAGACAAGTATCGTGTTCATTTCTTTCGCCATCCATAAGCGGATTTATAGTATTCTTTATGAATCTAATTAGGGATTGTAAATAAAAGGCTATAAGTTTTTGGCAGGGAGCGAAAGTATTCAGTTGACTGCCTGTCTCACTGAATTGCTCATGAAGCTGTATAATAGCTCCGTGTTCGAGTCGAATATTATGTTGTTGAACTGATCGTTTCATTTGGCAACAGTCCGGCGACCATATCGATCCAGCCAAGGAGATAATATTCATTCGCTATTATAGTATCTGCGAACTGGAGAAATTTTTTCATTGCGAAACATGGAAATTTCCAGTTTCTAGGGTTCTGCCTGAAATCTTGTGAATATAGAAGCTTTCTTGTTATTTATATATATTTTGTCTTATTCTATCTCTATCTCAAACTAAGGCAATGCAAACTGATCCAAACTTAGTATCAAAGTTGGAATACGACTTTTAAACTATGATTTACTGCTATTGGTTCCAGGCCATAAGATAGAAACTAGAAATTTCTACTTTTCTCCATTCATTTCTTTATGAAGTTCGTGAGCGATAAATCCAAGGTCGAAATGATTCAGCCGAAAAACCTTCATGTTCTTCTTGCGAGGATGCCAGCCGAGGGCAAATCTCGGATCATTCCGGGCAATGTCCGCGAGTTGGGAGATCCGGCGATGGGAGAGATCCAGAAGTTGCTCAACCTCCCAAAACGCCATGTAATCCCATTTTTGACCGGATAGTTTTGATTGATTTTCGCGATCAATCAGAGCTTTAACTATCTCGTCCAGGTGGCTCGCGACCTTGGGAGAGTACTCTTTTGGCGGTTCCGGTTCAGGAATTTCTAGTTTTGTGATCCGCTGCCTATCGTATGCAATGTCCAAACAGAGCCTGGTAATTTCCTGTTCTTGCGTGGACTCAAGAGTGGCTATCTTCTCATCCTGGCGGGCAACTGTTGCTTTGAGGTCCCTAACCTCGTCTTGCAAAGGCTGGATGGCATTGGTAATGAGGTCCTGGAGCTGGCCGATGGTAAAAGTGATAAGCTGCTCTGATGACTGTACAAAATCGACTTGGGGCGCGGCGGGCCCAAAAGCTTTTATGCTTGCATTGGCTATCTTTGACATAAGGTTATCACCTGCAACGGTGTTCTCTCCTGTCAGGGTGCGGCTAACACCCTGGCCGGAAACCAGTTTTTTAATTTACTGCTATTATTGGCCTGAATTATTTTCTGATCGTATTAAATCTATGCCTAGATAAGCTCATATTCAGTCAGTGACAACTCGCAAGCTGGCATTGTGTTTCACCAAAACCATGCTGAGGAGGGCGGGGTCAGTCCCTGTCCTTCTAATTATTCGCATGGCGATCTAAGTACTCGGCAATCGCTTCCGCGATCACTATTGACTGTGATCCTCTTAGAGTTCCTCTTGTTTTTACAATATATTCCTTCAGCTTCTGGTTTATTTCCGGGCTAATTTCTGCACTGACTTTAGGCATGTTAGAATATAAGCGGTTAATTCTATATAATCTTTGCTCTCTTAATCTCCTATACTCTTATACACTAAAGGGGCTATGTTCTTATTGGTTAAACGCAATGTCTGGAAGACTCTTAGAGGGCCGAACCGGCCCGGTATCGCAATCAATAGACGCGGTGAAAGCACTTCTCGCCTGGCGTGGCAGGGGCGTTGATCCCATGCCCCAAACAATCGAGTTTGCCAATGAAGGCGAAGAGAGCCGCTTGGTGTTGGTTCTGAGCAATAAGAAAGATGTCTATTACGTCACAACTGCAACTAAATGTAGTTGCCCGAGCCAAACATATCGCGGTGGGCCATGCAAGCACATGAGGAAGTACTTCGGCGCGAAGCTGGAGCAGGTCACGACAGGCAGCATCCGGCCCGAAGGTAAATGGCCGTGCGGCATGAATGGGCCTGTGGATGAGATCCCGGAGGTGGTTTGAATATGGTCGCAGCTATTAAAATCAAGCTGATTGATCTTCTTGAAATATTGTCTGATCGACAGCCGAGCGTATTTCGAGTCCCATTAGGCAACGAATAGTTTCGCTCCGCGCCAAAGCTTTATAGATTATTTAGATGCTATCATAGCATACGGAAACCAAAACCCGTAAACGGTACGGTTATAACTGGCAACCTAGGGTAAAGAAACCTAAACGTTGCCCAGGCTGTAAAACTCCTTACTGGAATACGGAGTGGATCAGGATCAGGAGAGAGAATCTAGAGGAGTAAGAATGCAGGGAACTTATGATAAAACTTTCTCCCTTATGCATAGTAGAAGCGATGCATTTTTAGAGGCCCAGAAACGTATTCTACATTTAGCAAAATATAGAGTAAGAGTAAATAAGCTTAACAGTAAATTTTTATATCGAACAAACGATTTTAATAAAAAGACGAGCCTAGCAGTTAGAAAAACGCTTTGCCCTAAATGCTCAGAGGATCAAAGAGCTTGTGAATATGATATAGACTCCAAGAGGAGATACCATTGTAAAGCCCTCTCCAAGGTAACGGGGGAGTATGTCCGTTTATATCTCTCATCCCAGAATGACCTCGATAACCGCAAAGAGAAACTGAAAAAATGGATTACCCAGGCAGTAGCCAGAAACCCTGGGGCCTCCCAAACTAAGATCCTCTCCTTAGTGCGCGGCGACTTTAAACTTACACGCGATTGCTTAAAGGAGCTTACTGCTCGCGGTTTACTTCGATGTTCAGAAACAATAGAAAGGAATAAACAGGTTAAGAGGTACTATATTGTTTTTGATTAGCCCAGTACAAGGTCTCTGCTCATTGGTTTTGTTTTCCCCTATAGTAATTGTGAGAGACATTTTATCAACGTTGGGTCGCCCCGCTAAGGGCCACCAAAACCCAAGCGTATCGTATCTCTCCATGCAATCAATTTTTCAGGGTGATTTTCTTTGAGTAGATTCGTAGAATTACTTAAGCAGATACCTCCAGGCAACGAGGAAATATCGGATAATTTATTAAAAAAGCTGGATATTGCTGCTTGTAATCTGGTGAATAGCCAGGCTGGGCAATACGATCTTTCTGTGGAGGAAAGGCGTGAGTATGCCGATTATGAACCTCCAGAGGCTAATGATAGGAGAGGGAGATGGGGCTTACTTGATAAATGGCCTCTTCAGCTAGGGGATTTAGTCATTCTCAGGAGTAAAACTGGCAGCTTTTGGTATCTGGGAATCTGCTTTGGATCTAACCCTTATGCGATACTAGACGCTGGCTCTAAAGAAGAAATTTTAGAGGAAGAACAGCAACTAAATGAATATAGGGAAACAGAAGGCGAAGAAGCTTTTGAAGAGGCAATTATGGAATTAATAGATCGTTATGGAGAGGGACTTAATGAATAAATCGATTACTGAGGCTCATCCTGAGGAGATTGCGATGGAGCTTTATCAAATAGGCTCCCGACTTCGTATTCTCTCTGAGTTCTCACGTAGCCAGGCTTTTAAGACAAAGACTCAGGGGAAGCAACAGGAATTTTTCAATGGATACAGTCTTCTCCTAGAGGCCTCTAAGATCTGCGAGGATCTGGGCCAGGGCTTTCTAGAAATAGCGTAATTCAATTTTCTAACTGTATAATTTAAACTGGATTTTTACCTAGCTAACGCGATAGTGGACGGTTTTTCCTAAAAAAGTGATTCCCATGTTTATACTCACTTTATACGATAAATATGTGTCGATTCAGTCAGAAAACGCGAGGCTGAGGCGGCAACTAGGCAAAGCCTTCGAGGCCGTGTATTTCTGGAAGGAGGGGCTATGATCTCCGAGGCCCATAAGAACCGGCTCCTCCTCCATTATGGGATAGACCCAGAGAGGCCGGAGATCAAAGCTCAGGAGGAAAGCGGCCAACTCAGAAGCATTACCTCTCAGGAAATAGAGGATCTTTCCGGCTGGATGGTAGACGGGCCAGGCCTGTATATTGGATACCCTGGTAATGGAGCCTTTGTTATTCGGCCAGATACTCCTCCAGCCAATGGCCCTAAGTATCTCCACCCCAAAGGAGAGCCAAACTCTGTTTATATCCCTCCAGGGCTTGATCTGGCCAGAGCCCAGGAGATCTGGATAACTGAAGGTGAACTAAAAGCTCTCTGTGGCTCCCTCCAAGGCCTCCCTGTAGTGGCTTTAGGAGGAGTCTGGAGCTGGAGGACAGCGGGAGAGGAGGCCTCTCTTCTGGCCGATGGGGAGAAGCTGAAAGACTCGGAGGCTCTCCTCCCAGAATTGGCTCAGGTAGACTGGAACGGTAGGAAGATCATTCTCCTTTATGACAGCGACATAACCCTCGGCCATAAGGCCTATGATGCTTTCTCCAGGCTGGCCGAACAGCTCTACAAGCTGGGAGCAGAGGAAGTAAGGATTCTTTCCCTCCCTCCTGTAGCCCAGGGCCAGAAGACGGGCCTAGATGATTTCATCCTGGCCAGAGGCCCAGTGGCGGCTCTCCAGGATCTCCTGGCCATAAAAGACAGAGCGGAGCCGTACCTTCCTTGGAGAGATGGAGGCCAGGCCTATGCTGGGCGGCTTATCAAATCCCAGAACCCAGAGGATAAGCTGAGGGCTGCTATTGCCATTTTTGGAAGTAAAGGCAAATTCGTAGCTGGGGCATGGCTGAAAGAGAAAGGTTTACTCCAGAAGGACATAAACCTCCTCCTTCAGGAAGCTAAGGAGAAGCTGGTTCTGCTCCTAGCTCAGGTAAAGCCCAGGGCCTCCAGCTCCCAGGCCGGGAGAGATCTCCCAGAGTTGGGGCCAGAATATGCCGAAGTTAAGAGACTCCTTCAAACGGTAGGAGGAGGATATGGCCTAGATAAACAGGGGAGGCTATGTAAGGATGAAAGCAAGTTTAATGAAAAAACAGGAACGCTTGACTTCTTTCAGACTCCTCTCTGTAACTTTGCACCCTGGCCATTACGGGAAATACTCAAAGACTCAGGGAATGGGGCTCCTGAGAAGTACTTAGAAGTCCAAGGCCTTCTCCAGAATGGGGCTCCCCTCAGGCCTGTAAAGATCTCCATTGCTGACTTCCTGGGAAAGCCCTCCTCCTGGGCGGGCCTGGCCTGGGGAGCTAAGGCTGCTCTAAGGCCATACATGGAGAAAGAGGCTGGATATGCGATCCAGGAAATGGCTAGAGATATACCAGAAACTACGATCTTTACCCACCTGGGATGGAGGCCTATAAATGGTTCCTGGATTTACCTTCATGCTGGGGGAGCGATAGGCCCAGGCTCTGAAGCTGTTGAAGTAGAGATCTCCGACAGGCTCAGGCAGTACTCACTCCCAACAGCGACAGGAGACATAAAGGAAGCTTTGAAAGCTTCTCTCTCCCTCCTGGAGCTGGGGCCTAAGAAGATCATGTATCCTCTCCTGGCCTTAGTATATCTGGCTCCTCTCTGTGAACCTCTGAGACAGGCCGGAATAGAGCCCTCTCTCCTCTCCTATATCTGGGGAGTCTCAGGATCTAAAAAGAGTACTCTAATTGCCCTTTTGCTCTCTCATTTTGGAAGCTTTGAACATACAGGTCTCCCTGCGAGCTTCAGGGATACGGCAAATTCCATAGAAAAGTTGGCCTTCTTAGCAAAGGATACGGTCCTACCTGTAGATGATCTCTACCCAGCCAGAGAGCCCAGAGAACGGGCAAAGCAGGAGGGTGTACTGGAGCATCTTTCCCGAAACCAGGGTGATAGAACAGGTAAAGGCAGGATGAAGGCTGATACCTCTCTCAGAGAAGGGCTTCCTCCAAGGGGCCTGGCCCTATGCTCTGGGGAGGTTATGCCCTTATCAGGCTCCTCTCTAGCCAGGAACTTTGTTCATAAGCTCCAGAAGGGAGACATAGACGTAAAGAAGCTTACCCAGGCTCAGAACCAGAAGGCTCTCCTATCACAGGCTATGAGGGGATACCTGGAATATTTGGCTTCCCAAATGGGAAAGCTTCCTGGCCAGCTCAAAGAGGCCTTTACCCATCTCAGAAGTAAAGCCTCAGAGAAAGCAGCAATACAAACCAGGCATGGAAGATTAAATGAAGCCATCTCTCACCTTCATTTAGGCTTAAATTCTTTCCTTAGTTTTGCCGTATCACAGGAGGTCATATCCCAGGAGGAGGGGAGGAAGATTCTCCAGGAGGCCTGGGAGATCTTTAACCAAATAGCAGATGAGCAGGCTCTCCAGGAACAGGCCGGGGAGCCCTCAAAGAAGATAGCAGAAGCCTCTTTAGAGCTGGAGGCCCAGAGGAGAATTTTCTGGGCTGATATGGAGGATATTCCAGGTTTTTTGGAAGGGGCGGTTAAGGTAGGCTGGAAAGATGAAGAACGAGGTATCTTTTATACAAACCTTGGAACCCTCTTCAAAGAAGTAAATCAACATCTAAGGGGCCAGGGAGAGTTTCTTTCCCTTTCTAAAGTGGATTTTATCAGCTACCTTAACCAGAAGGAGCTTTTGGTAGAGAAAGACAAAGCAACAAAGCAAACTAGGGATCAGAAAACAATCTGGATTAAGGATAATTCAGAGGAGAAGAAGACACGAAAGACATACGCTATCTCTGGGAAGTTCTTTGATGGGTGGGAAGAAGATGAAGAGTAAACAGTCTAAACCAAGGGAAGTAAGGGAAGAGTTGGGAGTAAAGGGAAGAGTAATAATCAATATCTATCTATCTATTCTTCCCTTACTTCCCTCTCTTCCCTCAATATTACCCTCGCGTGTATGGAGGATTTTTTCTCTGTGGTATACACCATCACAAACTCCCTCTACCCACCATCCTATATGTTTTTTCAAGGGAAGAGAGGGAAGAGTAGCATTTACGAGCTTTATAGATAGCGTTCTTACTCTTCCCTTAAGCCTGAATTTCAAGGGAAGAGTAAGGGAAGAGCAGAGGGAAGAGATATGAGCGGTGTAATTCTCTGGCTTCCCGGAGAGACAGCAACACCTTCAGCTCCTTTTGTCGATCAATCGACACCAAAAAATGAGGTTGATCGATCAGCTACAAAAAAGAGATCATCCCAGGTTACTCTCTCTCAAGGTCAGGGAGAGGTTTTGTCTAATTCTGTCTATTTGTCTACCCAGGATATAGTGGAGATATCCTCTCCTCAGGTCTGGAAGGAGGCTCTCCATGAGATAGAGGCGGCGGGGATCTGTGGCCTCGACCTGGAGACAACGGGCCTAGATCCTCTCTCCTCCAGGGCCAGGCTTTGCCAGCTCTCCCTTCCTTCAGGGCGGGTTTATGTAGCTGATCTCTGGGAGCTAGGGCGGGGCTCCTGCTCTCCTCTCCAGGACCTGGGCCAGCTATCCGAACGTACGGAGATAAAAAAGGTAGGCCATAATCTGAAGTTCGACCTGGGCTTTATCCAGGCCTCTCAGGGCCGAAGGCTGAAGATGTCCAACCTCTTTGATACCATGCTGGCCTCTCAGGTATGCTGGGCCGGTTACTACGATCTCAAAAAGGCTCCGAAGGCTACAAAGAACCTTTTCAAGAAGAAGATACCAGAGCAGAACCTCAAAGCCCTAGCAGAGAGACACTTAGGAATATCCCTCTCCAAAGAACTCCAGGTCTCTAACTGGGGAGCGGATACCCTAAGCCCAGAGCAGAAGGCTTACGCGGCCAGGGATGCAGGTATTCTCCTCCCTCTCCATGACATCCTCCAGAAGCTTCTCCAAAAGAATAGGCTAGAGCATATAGCAGAGCTGGAGTTTAGGGCTCTTCCCTCTGTTATCGAGCTGGAGCTGCAGGGCCTCCCTCTGGATACCCAGGCCTGTAGATCCATGATGGAGCAGAAGAAAGGCCAGGCCCAGACCATAGCCCAGAGTCTCCAGGCTGAAGCTCAGAAGGCAGGCTTTGAGCCCAGGAGGAAGAAGGGAAAGAAGTACTCTCTCCTACTGAATCCAGAAAGCTCTCAGGATGTCCTAGCCTTCCTTCAGGCCCAGGGCCATAAGATCAGCTCCACCAGAGAGGAAGATCTCAAAGAGCTGTCTCTGGCCGGCAGCTCCTTTGCTGGAGATCTCCTCCACTACAGAGGCCTCTCTCACCAAGTGGCCTTTATGGTGGATTGGCTCCTGAAGCTCTCTCCCATTGATGGCCGGTTACATCCTGGGTACTTCCAAATTCAGGCAGCAACAGGCCGGTTTTCTTCCAGGGAGCCCAACGCTCAACAGATACCAAAGAGGGGAGAGGATGGCCAGGCTATAAGAAAATTGTTTAGGGCTCCTCCAGGAAAGAAGCTTATCAAAGCGGACTTCTCGGGTATCGAGCTTAGGATAATGGCTTGCCTCTCCCAGGATAAGACCATGCTTGAAGCTTTCCTGGCTGGCCAGGATCTGCATAAACTGACAGCTTCCAAAGTCTCAGGCCTTCCTATAGAGCAGATAACCAAAGCCCAGAGACAGGGAGCAAAGGCGGTTAACTTCCTCCTCATCTATGGAGGCCAGCCTGAGCTTCTCCAGAGGAGAGCAAAAGAGACCTATGGAGTAGAGATGAGCCTGGAGCAGGCCCAAAGCTCTCATAAGATGTTTTTCCAGGCTTACCCAGGGGTAGAGGCTTTTCATAAAAAACAGAGAGCCTTAAAGAATTACCCTAAATCGTTTTTCTTCCACAGCTCCCAGAGAGGCTTTTACTCTTCCCCTCTGGTATGCTCCCAGACTGTGACAGGCAGGAGAAGAGTGTGGGGCTGGAATGCCGGGCGATCTCTGGCCTCCATAAATCAACTCTATAACTCTCCGTCTCAGGGTACGGGGGCTGATCTCCTGAAAGTGGTTATGGCTGAAGTTTATTCCTCCCTCCCTGAAGAGATTAAGATGATCGGCTCTGTTCACGATGAGCTTATCCTGGAGGCTCCAGAGGCCCAGGCCCAGGAGATGGCTACAAAGCTTCTGGAGATAATGAGGCGGGTAGGCTCTGAGCTGCTCTTTCCTGTCCCAGTAGATGCTGAGGTTGAAGTTTTGGATAGCTGGGGCGGGTAGCTTCTTTCTTTTGGATACAAAACACAGAATGTTTGCCGTATTGTACAAATACATATATGCTATTAATGTAAAAAGGGTAATAAATCCGATATTACGGATAAATAACTTGGTTAACATAAGGTGACTCAATGTCCAAGGTGACAAAATCAGACAGCTTTCCCAGGACTTTCATGATTGACAAAACCAAAGTATGCATCTCCCAGAGAGAAGATCTGTCTTCAGAGCATTTCATAGACTTGATCGAGAAGCGAGTCGAAGACTGCGAAGCCTGGGAAAGAAAGCTCAGATCCCAGGGCAATTTGAAAGATGCTGAACGGATGCGAAAAACCAAGGTACAGATGCTTAAAAGCCTTAAGAGGTTGAATGACATTAACTCAAGAGCAAATAAGTAAGACCTTCGAATCGATGCAGGAGCGGTCCGAGGCTCCCAAGCTGACCCCGGAGCAGCTCAATGCTATTGACCTTCTGATTCTAGGCAAAACCGACCGTGAGGTAGCAGAGATTGTAGGTGTCAG
>Ga0074195_1003817_pt1 | contig 13430 bp, 11 predicted proteins | sample EPASupsiteHSE623_FD_64525 | JGI IMG/M metagenome (GOLD analysis project Ga0074195, IMG submission 64525) | Bioremediated contaminated groundwater from EPA Superfund site, New Mexico - Sample HSE6-23 | ecosystem: Environmental > Aquatic > Deep subsurface > Groundwater > Contaminated ...
GGCGGTCTTCGTCGTCTTCGAACAAAGGGCGCTTCCTTGCCTTGATATTGGCGGTTTGTGCCAAGTTGAATTACGACGCCAGTGCAAGGGAAAACCGGTATCCCATGTATCCCTATGACATAAGGAGTGGGGGTGCCGTATCATATAGCCAATTGTAAAACCCAGGCTAATCCAGCCTGGGTTTTATTTATTCATCTTCCCGGAATCTGCAGCACCTGGCCTACTGTCAGGTGGTCAGGTCTATCAATATTGTTTACAGCTGCCAGTTCACTGACCGGTATACCGAACTGGCGGGAGATTTGCCAGAGGGTATCACCGGGTTTTACTGTATATAGGGCAAAATCCCGGGACGATTGGGGGGAAGGCCTCTCAATTACCACAGTTATACCTACGTGGACCTGATTAAACAGTTCTTCCACATCATGATTGAACATTCTGATGCAGCCGTTGGAAATGAATTTTCCTATGGAATCAGGCCGGAAGGTCCCGTGGATGCCATAAGGGCCATTGGGAATGTCCAGGCCCATCCATCTGGTCCCCAACATGCCTCCCGGGTTAATAATTTTGCTGATAATATGATAGCTGCCGGTCGGAGTGGGGGTTTCGGGCTTGCCGACGGCGACGGGATAAATCTTGGCCGGGAGGTGCCCGGAAACAAAATAGAGTTTGCGGTCATTCACGTAAACCCGAATGCGTTTTTGGGAATAAACAGGCTTATCGCTCATTTGAGTACCTCCTTGGATACTACAGTATATGCAGGACCGCCGGAATCGTATAAGAGCTGGTAATAAAGGGTAAAATATGGATTAATTGATTTAAACCGGAGGAAAATATGGGTAACAAAGTACAGGGTACGCTGCTGATTATCGGCGGGGCCGAGGATAAAGAGGAAAAGTGTGAGATTCTCAACAGGTTTGTAGATCTGTCGGGCTCCGGAAATTCAATTATTATGATAATTACAACAGCCACTGAGAACCCGGCTGCTGCCGGTCAGGATTATTTCCGGGTTTTTAAAAAACTGGGTGCGGGCCATGTGGAGGTACTGGACCTGGATACCCGCAAAAAAGCCAACCATTCATATATGACCCGGCTTTTGGAGAAGGCCACGGGAATCTTTTTCACCGGGGGCGACCAGCTCCGGATAACGGCGACCCTTGGAGGGACGACAACCAATGAGGGACTACATACCTCGTACCTGCGTGGGACCGTAATTGCCGGGACAAGCGCGGGTGCTTCTGTTATGAGCAACACCATGATAGTTGAAGGCGATAGCGATGAGACCCCCAAACTCAATACTATAAAAATGGCCCCCGGTTTGGGGCTGCTGCAGGAAGTAGTAATTGACCAGCACTTTGCCGAAAGGGGGCGGATTGGCCGGCTTTTATCAGCTGTGGCCCATAATCCGTACATCCTCGGCATGGGTATTGACGAGGACACTGCCGTTGTTATCCGTCCTGATGCAAAACTGGAAATAATCGGTTCACAGACGGTAACCTTCCTGGACGGCAGAAATATTGTTTTCACCAATGTCTCGGAGCTAGAAACCAACCATGCCCTGGCCATCGACCACATGGTCCTGCACGTCCTGCCAAAGGGCTTTGGTTTTAATCTGACAAACAGAACGCCTTTCAGGCAGGACAGAGACAAGGAGGCACGAAATGAAGATCATTAATATCAGACCAATCGACGGGGCAAACATTTACTGTCATAGACCGGTAATTAAACTAAAACTTAACCTGGAAGAATATGCGGAGGTTTCAACCAGGGATATTCCTGATTTTGTAGAGAGGTTGGTTCCGGAGATACCCTCTCTTAAAGATCATTTCTGTACCAGGGGCAGGCCGGGAGGATTTGTGGAAAGGCTGTATGAAGGAACGTACCTTGGGCATGTTGTTGAACATGTTGCTCTGGAACTGCAGCACCTGGCCGGTATGGACGTTATATTCGGCAAAACCGTCCGGGCTGATGAACCCGGGACTTATTATGTCATCACCGAACATGAGTCAAAGGAAGGAGGTATCCAGGCCCTGCGCAGCTCTTTAAACGTTATTTCTTCCCTGTTGTGCGGGAGGGAAATTAATATTGATGCGGAGGTGGCCAGAGTCAAGGATGCCGCTGCATCGTACAGTCTCGGTCCAAGTACGGCTGCTTTGGCCAGGGAAGCCATCAAGAGAGGGATTCCTCTTATAAGGCTCGGAGAGGGCAGCATCCTGCAGTTCGGTTACGGCAAATACCAGCAAAAGGTGGAGGCGACCATTACGGGTCAGACCGGGTGTATCGGGGTCGATATAGCCGGCGATAAAGTCCTGGTAAAACAGCTGCTGGCTGAATCGGGTATCCCCGTACCATTTGGCGGCGTGGCCAGGACAGAAACAGAAGCCCTCGATATAGCGGCCCAGATTGGCGAAGCAGTTGTGGTTAAACCGTTTGACGGAAATCAAGGAAAAGGAGTAGCCCTTAATCTGGAAACCCCCGCCGAAATAGCGAAGGCCCTGGAAGTGGCGCTGACAATCAGTCCGAAAGCCATTGTGGAAAAATATATCAAGGGTAAACACTATCGTCTGGCAATTGTCGGGGACAGACTGGTTGCAGCCTCGGAGCGTATACCCGCCTTTGTTGTCGGGGACGGGCGCCATTCTATCAGGGAACTGGTGGACATAGTGAATATGGATCCCCTGAGGGGAGAGGAGCATGAAAAACCACTGACCAAGATAAAAATAGATCAAATAGTACTGATGGTACTGGCAAAGAAGGGTATTACGCCGGATTCTGTTCCCAGGGCAGGGGAAATAGTATGCCTGCGCGAGAACGCTAACCTAAGCACGGGTGGAATAGCTGTGGATGTAACGGATCAGGTGCACCCCGAGACAATCCGGTTGGCATTGAGAGCTGTCAGGCTGGTAGGGCTTGACGTGGCCGGAGTTGATCTGGTGGCACGGGATATCGGGATACCTTTAAGCGCTGATAACGGAGCGGTGATTGAAATCAATGCCTGCCCCGGAATCCGGATGCACCACTATCCGGCCATGGGTAAAACCAGGAATGTTGCCGGGGCAATAGTGGATATGCTGTTTCCCCCGGGGTCCAAGTCAAGAATCCCCATCATCTCGGTAACGGGAACCAACGGGAAAACAACGGTAACCCGCATTATCAGCCATATTCTCACGGGAACGGGGCTTCTAGTGGGGACAACTACAACCGACGGTATCTATGTAAACGGCAAAAAAATAGTTGACGGAGATACGGCAGGCCCCCGCAGCGCGCAGGTTATATTAAGAGACCCGTCGGTGGAAGTGGCGGTTTTGGAAACAGCCCGCGGAGGCATTCTCAGGTCCGGGCTGGGCTATGATTACAGCAATGTAGGCATCATTACGAATATCGCCGACGACCACCTTGGTCTGGACGGTATTGAAACCCTGGAAGATATGGCCTATGTCAAGGCCGTTGTAGCTGAGGCCGTTCATAAAACTGGTTTTACTGTCCTAAATGCCGATGATGGTTATGTGGTGCCTATAGTCTCCAGGGTTAGGTCGGCCATTATTTATTTCAGTATGGCTGCCGACAATATTATCGTACGGAGGCATCTGGGGATAGGGGGAACGGCTGTATTTGTGAAAAGCGGCTCTATCATAATTGCCCGGGGAAATAAAACCCACAAGGTGCTGCCTGTCAAACATATTCCCTGCACCCTGGCCGGAATGGCCCAGCATAACGTACAGAATACCTTGGCAGCTGTAGCCGGTTGTACCGCCCTCGGCATAGATGCGGAAACAATCAGGGAAGGATTGCTCAGCTTTGTTTCCGACGAGATTAACAACCCAGGCAGGCTGAATATCTTTAAGGTCGGTGGTTTCCGGGTGGTGGTGGACTACGGGCACAACGAGGCCGGTTACACCTGTACCATGCAGACCGTTAAAAAGCTTAAACCCAAGAGGATAATCGGGGTTATCGCAATGCCCGGGGATCGTATGGATGAAAGCATATACCGGGCCGGTCGGGCTGCGGCAAAATACTGTGATATTGTTCTGATTAAGGAGGACTCTGACCTTCGTGGCAGAAAACCTGGAGAAGTAGCGGGGATTTTGAGAAAGGCTGTCCTGAAGGCCGGTAAAAAGAAGGATTATGTTATAACGGAACTCTCCGAATCTGCGGCAGTCGCAAAGGCGCTGAAAATGGCCGGGGACGGTGATATAGTAGTAATATTCTATGAAAAGCTGGCCCCTGTATTGGAACTGGTTGAAAACATATGCAGGGAGTTAAGCTCTCCCAAGACTGCAGAAGACGGGGCGCGGGATATGGTTTGTCAGAGCACAGGTTAGCCCTATGGGCAGTACCTGAGCCGCCGACACGGAACCTGCCTCAAATTTTGCTGTACAGGAAGGAATTTCCCCTCCGGTATCTAAATAGAAAAAGTAATCTGAAGGAGGGGCTTCCGATGAAATCTATGGAACTGAAAGCCAGGGCCAAGCTTAACCTGACTCTTGACGTTCTCGGCAAAAGGGCTGACGGATATCATGAGGTGGAAATGGTCATGCAGACCATTGACCTTCATGACGATGTGGTTTTGCAAGAGACTGCCGGAGGTATCGAAGTTACTACCGACAACCCACAGCTGGCAGGCGGAGAATCCAATATCGCTCATAGAGCAGCCGGTTTGATAATTGAAAGTTTCGGGATAAAAAAAGGCATCAGGATTCATATCAAAAAGAAAATTCCTCTGGCTGCCGGTCTGGCAGGAGGATCTACCGACGCTGCAGCAGTGCTCGGAGGGTTAAATATTATCTGGGACCTGGGCATGAGCCGGGAAGAAACCGCTGCCAGAGGCGCCATGATAGGCTCAGATGTGCCGTTTTGTGTGGTGGGGGGTACTGCGCTGGCCAGAGGCCGGGGCGAGATATTATCCAGGCTGCCTCCTGCCCCGGATATGTGGATTGTGCTGGTTAAACCACCCATTGGCGTCTCCACCGCAGAGGTGTACCGGAATTTTAACCCTGCCAGTGTTTCGAAAAGACCGCGGACCGGGGAGATGGTTGCAGCGCTGGGAGGCGGGGATGTTAAAGGTATCATCGCCAACCTGGCCAATGTTCTTGAAACAGTCACCCTGCAGAAGCACCCTGAAGTTTACAGAGTTAAGCAGGCCATGGAAGGTCTGGGAGTTGAGCGCCCGTTAATGTCAGGCAGTGGGCCCACTGTTTTCGGTATCGTTGACAGCCGCACGGAAGCGGAAAGAATCAGGGATATGATACGGGCCCAAATGCCTGAGGTATTTACTGTAGTATCAAGAACATGGGCACCCGGCCGGCAGGAATTTAGTGGAAAGGCATAGAATAGTTTCTCAATAGCCAGGAAAGGAAGAGATAGATGGAACGAAGGCTTTTCCCCGTAACTTTGGATAACTATAAACCCTTAAGGGAGATCGTTTTTGAAACCCTGCGGGAAGCCATCATCAACGCCACCCTCAAACCCGGTGAACGGTTAATGGAAATCCAACTGGCCGAGGAGATGGGCGTAAGCCGTACTCCGGTCAGGGAGGCTATCCGCAAACTGGAACTTGAGGGATTTGTGGTGATGATTCCCCGCAAAGGGGCTTATGTAGCCGGTATATCCATGAAGGATATCGCCGATGTCTTCGAAATAAGAACCGCCATGGAGGGGCTGGCCGCCGGGTTGGCAGCCGAGCGCATAACCGAAGAGGAACTTGAGCAGCTGGAAAGAATTCTTGTTAAGATTGGGGAATGTGTAAAAGATAATAATCTGGAGAAACTGATTGAGGTCGATACGGAATTCCATGATACTCTTTTTAAGGCCAGCCGGAATGAGCGCCTGGTTCAGATTGTGAGCCACCTGCGTGAGCAGATTCAAAGGTTTAGGACGGCTTCGCTGTCGACTCCCGGGCGGATGAAGTATGCCTTGGAGGAACACAAAAAGATTGTGGAAGCGGTGTCGGAAAGAAACGTAGAACTAGCCCAGGCACTGGCCCGGGAGCATATTGAAAATGCCGAAAACAGTATGCTGGACGTTTTGCAGGAAGAAAAAGAACCGGAGAGGGATTAGTTAAATGCTGCTGGATGCCGTTATTCTTGCCGGAAGCCCCAACACCGGAACGTTGCGGGAATGCAGCGACGAGACTTATGAGGCCGCTATCAGGCTGGGGCATAAACCCATGATTCGGTACGTGGTTGATGCCCTGCTGCAATCGGGGGAGATCGATCGCATCGCTGTAACGGGACCGCCTCAACTTAAGGATGAATTCCCCGAAGAACAGGTTGTTATGGCCCAAGTTGAGGGAACAGTTATCGGCAATACCATCAGCGCCTTGTCCCTGGTTGATAATACCAAACATGTGCTGATTGCCACCTGTGATATTCCTCTTCTAACACCCTGTGCGGTCAAGGATTTGATTGAGGCATGCCGGCGGGAAACAGCCGATTTTTACTACCCTATCGTGCCCATGCCGGAGGTTGACCGGTGCTTTCCGGGGATTAAAAGGACTGCTGTTAAACTACGGGAAGGCACATTTACGGGAGGCAACCTGTTCATTGTAAACCCGGGGATGCTAATCAAAAACGCCGCCAAGGCGCAGGAATTCGTGAATTACAGGAAGAGCCCTCTAAAATTAAGCAAACTATTGGGTTTCAGTTTTGTATTTAAGCTGCTGCTGAACCGGCTTTCAATTCCCGAACTGGAAAAAAAGATATCAGATATGATGGGTCTTACGGCTAAGGCAGTGATTACCATGTTCCCTGAAATAGGCGTCGACCTGGATAAACCAAGTGATTATCAGGTTATTTCAAAATTCCTGGACCGTTAAAGTATAGTCCGGGTTTTTTGTTTGCTGTTGGGCAAACTAAACCCGAAACCAGTACAAAGGGTGGTTTTAATGAAATCGGCTGTAACGTACCGGGATATTGTGGAAGCAAGGAAAAATATAAGACAGGTGGTAAGGCACACACCACTGGAATATTCGACGACTTTCAGCGAGCTGGTGGGCGGGGAAATATTTTTCAAGTACGAAAACCTGCAAAAGACCGGCTCTTTTAAAATAAGAGGGGCATTGAACAAGATAATAACCCTGGATAACCTGGAACGGCCTAAAACGGTAATAGCCGCTTCTGCGGGCAATCATGCCCAGGGAGTGGCTTTTGCCGCTACCAAAGCCGGTTACCGGTCTATCATCGTGATGCCACAGGGGGTTTCTATCACCAAATTGACGGCTACAAAAAATTACGGGGCCCAAATAGTCCTCAGCGGTCAATCTTACGATGAAGCTTATCTGGCTGCGGAAAAAATGCAGCAGGAAAACGGTGCGGCATTCATTCACGCCTTTGATGACCCGGCCGTCATTGCCGGCCAGGGAACGGTAGGTCTGGAAATCGTGGAGGACCTGCCTGATGTGGAAACAGTTGTGGTACCTATAGGCGGGGGAGGACTGATTTCCGGAGTCGCTGCCGCCCTCAGGCATATTAAACCCGGGGTAAAAATTATCGGGGTGCAGGCAGCAGGGGCGCCGGCGATGAAGATGGCTATCGACAACGGTAGTGTGAGGGAATTGGCAGCGGTATCAACCCTGGCAGACGGAATTGCCGTTAAGCATCCGGGTGAGCTGACTTTTTCCATGGTCCGGGAGCTGGTAGATGATATTGTCCTGGTCAGTGATGAAGAGATTGCGGAAGCGATTCTGATGATGTTGGAAAGGGGTAAAGTCCTCTGTGAGGGAGCCGGCGCCGTCGGAGTAGCTGCTGTGCTGCACAAGCGGGCCTTAATTAAAGGCCCGACAGCGGTTATTATCAGCGGCGGAAATATAGATGTTCATACATTAAGCATTATTATTGAGAGGGGCCTTATTAAAGCTGGGCGTTATGTAAGGGTTAAAACAGTAGTGGTTGACAAACCCGGAACGCTGCAGAAACTGCTGGGCATTCTGGCAGAAACCAAAACCAATGTGGTTTCAATAACCCACGAAAGGATTTTGCCCCGGGTCCCTATAACACAGGCAGAAATTCAGCTCGATCTGGAAACGCGTGACAAGGAACATGTCACCGAAATCTTAAATGTGCTCAGTAATAACGGGTATGCAGTGACCACTGAACAATACCAATAAACGAGGAGGGAAAGGAATGAAAAAAGAAATAATTTCGACCGATAAGGCACCCGCAGCAATAGGACCTTACTCCCAGGCCATCAGGTACGGAGACTTTGTATTTTCTTCGGGACAGATACCTATTGACCCGTTAACGGGAGAGATTGTGCCGGGTGGTATTAGAGAGCAGACAGCACAGGTGATGAAAAACCTTGAAGCTGTTCTGGCAGCAGCCGGAAGTTCTCTGGATAGGGTTATTAAAGCCACCATTTTTATTAAAGATATGAGTGATTTTGCCGTCATTAATGAGGTTTATGGCGGGTTTTTCAAAGATTCACCGCCTGCCAGGTCAACAATCCAAGTTGCACGTCTCCCTAAGGACGTTGGTATCGAAATTGAGGTCGTTGCAGTAAAATAGCGGCTTCTCAGAAAGTTTAAAATTTTCTCAATATTTGTCTGGTTTTAGGAAGGAATTCTATGGTAAATGAAGAATATCGAAAAATACCGAATGTTTAGGTTGGCATAAAGGAGGTATCAAAAATGAATGTCACCGATGTACGGGTAAGAAAGATTAATATTGATGGGAAGATGAAGGCCATTGTTTCCGTTACTCTAGACGACTCGTTTGTTATTCATGATGTTAAAGTCGTCGAGGGTCAAAATGGCCTCTTCGTGGCAATGCCCAGCCGGAAAACACCGGAAGGTGAGTTCAGGGATATTGCTCATCCCATTAATTCCAACGCCAGGGAGACGATCCAGTCCGCGGTACTCGAGGCATACCAAAATGCCCTTGCATAATGCCAGTGTTTGTGAACAGGAGTACTAAGTCTCCTGTTATTTTTTTAGCAGGTAGGAAAGAATAGGCGGGGAAGTTATGTTGTCTACCGGCCCCGGCATAAAAAAGTGGTGCAGGAAATGTAATTTTTTTGTGGAATTTAAATAATATTCGTTGCAAAAAATAGATATCAAATGACATTTTCAGGGAGGAACCCGGGTTGACACAGATTGCATCAGTAATACTTGCAGCCGGAAAGGGTACCAGGATGAAATCCCACATGCCCAAGGTTTTGCATAATGTTTGCGGTAAACCCATGCTGGAATATGTAATTATGGCAGCTCAAGAGGCTGGGGGCGGGAGGAATGTTGTCGTTATAGGGCATGAAGCCGAAATGGTGAGAGAATCCATCGGCAGCACTGTAGAATGGGCTTATCAGGCCGAACAGCTGGGTACCGGGCATGCCGTTATGCAGGCAGAAAACCTCCTGGCAGATTTTGATGGAAGCATCCTTATTTTATGTGGTGATACTCCTCTGATAACAGCGGCAACCCTAACACGGTTAATAAGTTCCCACCGGGAGTCGGGCAGAGCCGCTACCGTATTAACGGCCATAATGGAAGACCCCGGGGGTTACGGCAGAATAGTAAGGGACCCCAAAACAGACAGTGTGCTGGAAATAGTGGAACACAAAGATGCCTCATCAGAGCAGCTTGAAATCAAGGAAATCAATACAGGCATGTATTGTTTTGAAGGGAAGAGACTGTTTGCTGTTTTGACCAAAATTACCCCTGCCAATGCCCAGGGCGAATACTATCTTACTGACGTCCTGGCCGTACTCCGAACTGAGGGTGAACAGGTAGGGGCCGTAACCGTGGACGACCCGCAGGAATGCATGGGTATTAATGACAGGATCCAGCTGGCTGAGGCAGAAAAAGCTCTCCGGCTAAGAGTAATGCACCGGCTGATGATGGACGGCGTTACCATACTGGACCCCGGCACTACTTACATTGACTTTGAAGTGACAGTGGGTCCGGATTCCGTTATTTATCCGGGGACGATTATCGAAGGAAGGTGCCGGCTTGGAGAGAACTGCCTCATCGGTCCCTACACCCGGCTAAAAGATACCGAAACCGGAAATAACGTTACAGTTCATAGTTCCATTATACTTGAATCTTCAGTTGGGAATAATGTCACCGTTGGACCCTTTGCCTACATCAGGCCCGGTACAGTTCTCAGCGATGAAACCAAAGTCGGAGATTTTGTGGAAATAAAAAAATCAGTTATCGGCAGGGGGAGCAAGGTGCCTCACCTGAGTTATGTCGGGGATGCCGTTATCGGTGAAAAGGTTAACATCGGGGCGGGCACAATAACCTGTAATTACGATGGCACCAGGAAATACGGGACCGTAATAGGCAGCAATGCTTTTATCGGCAGCAACACAAACCTGGTAGCTCCCATAGAAGTCGGGGAAAGTGCTGTGGTAGGGGCAGGCTCTACCCTGACCAAGGATGTCCCGGATGGGGCTCTCTGTGTTGAAAGAAGCAAGCAGGTAACATATCCGGGCTGGGCTGCTAGAAAAAACAAGAAAAAATGATATAATAGTATTATAGGGCTGAAAACGAGTGTAAAAGACCAACATTAATATTTGCTGGGAGGGTTCTGCAGCCAATGCCAATTTTTAACCGGAAACTCAAAATTTTTTCAGGAAACGCCAACCTGCGTCTGGCCGAGGAGATTGCTGAATACCTTGGTGTATCGGTAGGGGAGTCCAAGGTAACGAGATTCAGTGACGGCGAGATTCATGTGGAAATTGACGAGAGTGTCAGGGGCGCCGATGTTTTTGTGGTACAGCCGACCTGTGAGCCGGTTAATGAGAATATCATGGAACTATTGATCGTGATAGATGCCCTGAAGAGGGCATCGGCCCGCAGAATTACCGCTGTAATCCCGTATTACGGTTATGCCCGGCAAGATAGAAAAGTCAGACCGCGTGCCCCCGTTACGGCCAAACTTCTGGCCAACCTCATCACGGCCAGCGGGGCCATGAGGGTCATTACCATGGACCTGCATGCCGGTCAGATTCAGGGATTTTTTGATATACCGGTAGACCACTTGCCCGGCGTCCCCATTTTGGCTGAGTATTTCCTCAGTAAAAAACTGGATAATATGATTGTCGTATCTCCCGACGTCGGTGGTGTGGCCCGCTCCAGGGAACTGGCAGGCCGCCTGGATACTTCCCTGGCCATTATTGATAAGCGCAGGGAAAAGCCCAACCAGGCCGAAATTATGAACGTTATCGGGGATGTGAGTGGCAAAACCGTTATTATGATTGACGATATCATTGACACCGGCGGAACCATCACCCAGGGTGCAGATGTTTTGATGGCCCGCGGCGCCAAGGAGGTTTATGCCTGCTGTACACACCCGGTCCTATCGGGTCCGGCCATCGAAAGGCTGCAGAAGTCCGCGATCAAGGAAGTTGTTGTGACCAATACAATCCCGCTGCCCGAAGAGAAAGCTGTCGATAAAATACATGTTCTTTCCGTGGCCCCTTTGATAGGCGAGGCCATTATCAGAATTCACGAGGATTTATCCGTGAGCAAACTGTTTGCGTAAATGCTATGCAAAACCGCATACTCATACATATTTACCGGCGCGTTTCCGATTCGACGAAACGCGCCTTCAATTTGTATAAATAAGGTGGGTCGAGGAACACTATTTTCCGTGATTATCAAAAAGGAGGAAAGAGAAATTGGCGGAAAAGATTAGGAATCTACTTGGCGACCGGGTCAGTATTCATGATTCTGTTCAGGAAATGTACGAGAGGCTCCGGGAAGACGGAATGAGTAATGCTTTTGACCGGTTTGACCCTCAGGAAAAAATCCGGTGTAACTTTTGTACGGCAGGAGTCAGCTGCCAGCTCTGCACTAACGGTCCCTGCCGCATTTCGGAAAAAGTGGGCGCGACGTTAGGGGTATGTGGTATTGACCCTAACGCCATGGCCATGCGGGATATGCTTTTAAGGAACGCCATGGGAGCTTCCACATATGCCCATCACGCTTACGAAGCCTTCAGGACCATGAAGTCCACCGTGGAGGGTAAAACCCCTTTTAAGATTACTGACCATGACAAACTGAAATGGTTTGCCTCCCAATGCGGGGTGTCAACCAACGGAACCCCGGAACAGGTGGCCTCATGGTTGGTAGATTTCCTGATGTATGAATTGCACCGCGGTTATGATGAACCGAGTAAGATTATAGAGGTATTTGCACCGCCCCCGCGGCAGAAGCTATGGCGTGAGCTGGCCATTTACCCTGCTGGGACCCTGCATGAAATTAAGGATGCCGTAGCCAGCTGCCTGACAAATGTCGATGGAGATTACGTCTCCATGGCCAAAAAAGCGCTTCGCCTGGGCATAGCCACGATTTACGGAGCCCAGCTCGGGCTGGAAATGGTGCAGGACATCCTTTTCGGTACCCCCATGCCGCATGAGGTGGAGGTCGACCTGGGCATTCTTGATCCCGAATATGTCAATATCGTTTTCAACGGTCATGAACCCTGGGTTGGCATGGCTACATACCTGGCGGCAAAGGACCCCCGGGTTCAGCAGAGAGCTCGGGAAGCAGGGGCCAAAGGCCTGCGGGTTATCGGTTCGATTGAGACAGGCCAGGAGATGCTCCAGCGTCTGCCTATGGACGAGGTGTTTCGCGGTCTGACGGGCAACTGGCTGGCCATTGAACCGGCTTTGGCAACGGGCGCCATCGATGTCTTCGCTATGGATGAAAACTGTTCGCCCCCTAATCTTAAGCCTTATGAGGAAAAATACGGGGTCACGCTGGTCTGCGTCAATGACCTGGTCAGGATTCCCGGAGTTAACAGAAACCTCGATTATAAGCCGCCAGAGGCTGCCTATATAGCTAACCGGCTGATTGACATGGCTATTGAAAACTATCAGAACCGCATGGGCAGAGTAATACCCAAAGTGCCCCGCCATGTTACCAAGGCGGTTGCCGGTTTTTCCACAGAGGCTGTTCTCAAAGCCCTGGGGGGGACCCCTGAACCGCTGGTTAACGCTATTAAAACAGGTAAAATTAAGGGGGTAGTAGCCCTGGTCAACTGTACCACCCTCTCTACCGGGCCCCATGACTATATGACTGTCAACCTGGCCAGGGAACTGATCAGTAGAGACATTATGATCATTTCCGGTGGGTGTGGTAACCATGGTCTTGAGGTGGCAGGTCTCTGCAACATGGACGCCGTCAACCAGGCCGGGCCGGGCCTACAGGAGATCTGCCGGGCGCTTAGCATGCCACCGATCCTGAGCTTCGGTACCTGTACCGACACGGGAAGGATTTCCATGCTGACAACCGCCTTGGCCAACCACCTGGGTATTGACTCGGCCGACCTGCCAATAGCGGTGACGGCACCGCAGTATCTGGAGCAGAAGGCGACCATTGACGGCATGTTTGCCCTGGCCTATGGTTTGTATACCCATCTTTCCCCGACACCCCCGGTAACAGGAGGTTCGGAACTGGTTAAGCTTATCACCGGGGACCTCGAAAACATTACCGG
>Ga0074195_1003818_pt1 | contig 13429 bp, 11 predicted proteins | sample EPASupsiteHSE623_FD_64525 | JGI IMG/M metagenome (GOLD analysis project Ga0074195, IMG submission 64525) | Bioremediated contaminated groundwater from EPA Superfund site, New Mexico - Sample HSE6-23 | ecosystem: Environmental > Aquatic > Deep subsurface > Groundwater > Contaminated ...
TCTCATCACCACGCGGAGCGCTTTTAAAAATTACCTTGCCGTAATCAACACGAAACCCGATACCGTGCAGACTATCTTCTCGGTAAAAGGACTGACCGGCCCGTATACCGAGGCTTCGGTGAGCGGGTGCGGGGATATCAACCCGCTCCAGAACGATCCCGGCCTGAACGTGATCGGTGCCGGGACAAGAATTCTCCTCAACGGGGGAATCGGCTATATCATGGGTCAGGGTACCCGGAGCAGCCGGGAAAAACCCAATATCGCGGCTTACGGGGACATGCATGCGATGATCCCCGAGATGATGGGCGGTTTTGTTACATCGCTCGGCCCCGAATGCAATACCTCGGTTGCCATTCCCATCCCCGTTCAGGACGATACGGTCCTTGCCTGCCTCGGCATCACCAATGACCGTATCCCGCTCCCCGTCGCCGATGTGCGGGACCGCGTCCCTTTTGCCACCGCCAGTTACGCGGATGTCTGGGACGGCACGGACCTTGCCATCTCATTCTCGCCCGGCGCCTGTGTACAGTGCGATACCTGCCAGGCTGCACAGAGCTGCCCAACCGGTGCGATCACGCCACAGGCCGGGATCAATCCGCTGCTCTGCGTGAACTGCGGCACCTGCGTACGTGAATGCCCCGGGGGCGCCTTCTCCGGAAATCTCGGTGCATTGCCGGTAGGCACAAAGAACGTCCCCATCACGCTCCGCCAGTCGGACCGTGCCCGGGCATTGCGGCTGTGCACGCAGCTCAAAGACCTGATCCTTGACCGGAAATTCAGCATCAGTGGGAAGGTGGAGGATCTCTTATGAGTCCCTATACTCTCCGTTGTGTCCACTGCGGAGAAGACGTGCCGGAGCATTATACGCTGGCCTGCCCCCAAGGCCATCCCTCGCTCCTCCGGGCCGATTATGCCGAAACGCAGCTTCATCTCAAAAAGGCTCCCGGCATCTTCCGTTTCGGCAGCTGGCTCCCGATCCATGGCACACTGCCAATCGACGCAGGCCCGGTCTGTTACAAGAGTGAGGCGCTGGCACGCGAACTGGGTCTCTCCAGCCTGTATATCGGTTTCAACGGCTACTGGCCGGAACGGGGCGGGACACTCACCACCTGCTCGTTCAAGGAACTCGAAGCCCTCCCGACTATGGTCAGGGCACAGGAAACTACGAGCAAGACCCTTGTCATTGCATCAGCCGGTAATACCGCCCGGGCATTTCTCCAGGTCTCAGCCCTGACCGGTGTCCCGGTTGTGGTCGTGGTACCGGAAAAAGCCCTACCCCGGCTCTGGACGACTGTTCCGGCCGAGAATGCCTGCGTGTTCGCAGTACGGGGGGATTATACCGATGCCATCCGCTTCAGCCGCGAGATCTGCTCGCTTCCCGGTTTTATCGAAGAGGGTGGGGCACGGAATGTTGCGCGGCGGGACGGTATGGGAACCGTTGTGCTCGATGCTGCCGTGACCATCGGCCGCATGCCGGACTACTACTTCCAGGCCATCGGCAGCGGCACCGGGGGAATTGCCGCATGGGAAGCAGCGCTCCGCCTCCAGGCGGACGGGCGGTTCGGGGCGGTACTGCCGGCCCTCCACCTCAGCCAGAACCTCCCGTTTGTCCCGATGGTCTCGGCATGGAATGACCACCGGAGGAATCTTGCAGCGGAGACGGATATGCCGGACGCACCTGCTGCCATTTCCCGGGTCTTTTCGGATGTGCTGACCAACCGCGAACCTCCCTATGCCATCCCCGGTGGGGTGTTCGATGCGATGTCGGCAACCGGTGGCAGGATGTACGCGGTCACCAACGATGAAGCCCGTGCGGCCGGAAAACTATTTACGGAACGGGAAGGAATCGATCTCGATCCCGCTGCTGCGGTATGTACAGCCTCGCTCGTCCGGGCGTGCGACAGCGGCAGTATCGACAAGAACAGAACGGTACTCCTGAATATCACCGGCGGGGGATATGAACGGTTGCGGGAAGACCATGCACTCATCCCGGTACATCCCGCGTCCTGTGTCCCTGCCGGCATGACTGCCGGACAGGCAAAAAAAGAACTGGCGGAGATGGTGAACCATGTATGAAAATCTCGTTATCGACATCCTGAAGAAGCACGGTATCAGTCACATCGCCTCGATCCCGTGCGACAAGGCAAAAGACCTCTGCTTCCTGCTGCCCGATCATTTCGACCATATCTGCCTGACCCGGGAAGAGGATGGGATCGGTGTCTGTGCCGGGCTCGCCCTGGCCGGGCAGCGGCCGTCAATGGTCATCCAGAGTTCGGGACTGGGCAACTCCCTCAACGCGATCCTGTCCCTGACAATGACCTATGATCTCCCGCTCCCGATTATTGCGAGCTGGCGCGGGGTGCAGGACGAGGTAATCCCTGCACAGGTACCGTTCAATGCCGCGATCCCGAAGATCCTTGAGGCAACCGGGATCCCGTACACGCTTGTCCGCACGAACGAAGAGTTCGGGAAGATCGGCGATGTAATTAACGATGCCTTTGAGCACTCGCGGCCCCATGTGGCTCTCGTACTCCCCAAAGCATGGGAAGGAGCGGGATCGTGCCGCGAGGAATGCCTGCTCCCGTCCCGCGAACGGCGGGTAGTTGTTTCCTACGAGATGATCATCAGGGAACCGGTGATGACCCGGTTCGATGCGATCCGTGTCATTGCCCGGTATCTCGGTGAGCAGGCCGTAGTCTCGAATATCGGGGTTCCCGGCAAGGAACTCTACGCCACCCGCGACCGGGCTTTGAACTTCTACATGCTCGGGAGTTATACGCAGGCTTCGCCGCTGGGTCTCGGGCTTGCCACCGGCACAAAGCGTGATGTCTGGGTGATCGACGGGGACGGGAGTATTCTTGGGACCGGCATCCTGCCCGTTATCGGTGCCCGGCAGCAGGAAAATCTTACGATCTTCTGTCTTGACAACGGGGTGTTTGGCAGCACCGGGAACCAGCTTACGCCGGCCTACCATGATACGGATATCGAATTACTTGCAATCGCCGCCGGTTTCCGGCATACCGCAAAAGCGCAGTCGGAAGCAGAATTGGCAGATGCGATCAGGAAACTACCGGAGGGCCCGAACTTTGTCCACGTGCTGTTAAAACCCGGCAATGCTGCGGTGAAGAACATCCCTCTTACTCCCCACGAGATCCGCGATCGGTTCGCTGCATCTCTGAAAAACTCCCTGTAGGCGTTAAGGAAAAATTCTTTTTTGCAATTATCCTGCTGCCCGCCGTGATACCAACGAAAAAACAGGATGGGTTTTTGCAGGACGGTCTACCCGATGTCCAGTGTCTCTAACCTGCGACACGCTTCGACCAGCGTCTCATCCTTTTTCGAGAAGGTGAACCGGAGTTTTGTCTCTCCCCCTTCATGGTAGAACGAGCTGCCCGGTACCGCTGCAACCCCGGCCTTTTCCACAAGATAGCGTGCAAACTCCGTATCGTTCATGCCAAACGCAGCAATATCGGTAAAAATATAGTACGCCCCTTCCGGCAGCTCGCACGCGAACCCGGCCTTCCGTAGCCCGGCAAAGAGAATCTTCCGTTTCCGGTCATATTCCCGGGCAAGCTCATGGTAGTAGGATTCCGGCAGCCGGAGCGCTGCAACGCAGGCATGCTGGAGCGGGGCAGGGGCACCCACGGTCAGGAAATCGTGGATCTTGCGGAGGCGTTCCGTGATCTCCTTTCCAGCCAGTGCATACCCGACCCGCCACCCGGTGACACTGTAGGTTTTCGAAAAACTCCCGATGGTGATGGTCCGGTCGTGCATCCCGTCCAATGCCCCAATCGAGACATGTTTCCTGCCGTCATACAGGATGTGCTCGTAGATCTCATCGGTGATCGCGATCACGTTGTGGTCGATACAGAGGTCCGCAATGAACGCGAGTTCTTTTTTGGAAAAGACTTTGCCGGTCGGGTTGTTGGGGGTGTTGAGGATGATCGCCCGGGTTTTGTTATTGAACGCGGCATTCCAGGCCTCTTCATCGATGGAGAAATCATCCTTAAGCTGGACATACCGCGGCACTGCACCCGAGATCTGTGCGTCAGGCCCGTAATTCTCGTAGAACGGTTCCGGCACGATCACTTCATCGCCGGGCTGGATGAGGGCGAGCATCGAAGTCATCATCGCTTCGGTCGAGCCGCAGGTGACGGTGATATCTGTCTGGGGATCGAAGGCCATACCGTTGAACTGATTCACCCGGGCTGCCAGTGCCTCGCGGAGGTCCTGTGCTCCCCACGTGATTGCGTACTGGTTGTAGTCCTCGTTGACCGCTTCGCAGGCTGCGACTTTAAGCTCCGTAGGGCAGGGAAAATCCGGGAAGCCCTGCGCAAGATTGATCGCGTTATGCTTCAGCGAGAGCCGGGTCATCTCCCGGATCACCGATTCCGAGAAATTGTCCGCCCGGGAGGGATGGGTGGAAAAAAACCGTGCCATGGTAATGTCCCGTGATGACGGAGGGGTACCGGGCGTTACAGGATTCATACTCTATAGGGTTGGTGCCCGGGAAAATAAGCTATCAGGTTTGCGGCAAAATATACCGGATAGTTCTGCACACAAACACCCGGTTCAAATCTGGGGGTAGCCCCCCCTCTTATTTTGGAGTGGGGGAGGGGTGGGTACCCCTCCGGGCACAAGAGGGGTACCCACCCCCCCTTGAAAATAATCTCCTGCGAGACTATCTTCCCGTCGTAGTTCCACGCGAAGCCGTGGCCGTGTGGATGCAACCGGAGGGGGGGTGGGAGCCTGTCTTGCGTGAGACAGGGGGGTAGGGGCCCCCCTCCTCTTTTTTTTGAGTGGGGGTGGGGTACCCCCCTGTCATGCTGATAGAGGGGTACCCACCCCCCTCCGGGTTTTGCATGGGAGAATTGCTGCTCCGCCGTGACTCCATCAGAAGAGGTGGCCGCGTGGATGCAGCCGGAGGGGGGTGGGGGCCTGTCTTTCGGAAGAGTGGGGGGTAGGGGGTCAACTCATGCTGAGGGAGGGGTACCCACCCCCCTGGAATAACCACCCGCGAACCCCCCCTCCATTGTGACTGCACGCGAAGCTGTGACCGTGTGAATGCAAGCGGAGGGGGTATTGCCGACAATAATCGTGAGTAAGATCCCCGGATTCTTGGAGAAGTATCGCCATGTGGGAGATGAGATCTCTCTTTCCGGAGGTGGTCAGTCTTGAGGTCAAATAAGCCCTGTACGGGCGTATTTTTCCAAAACACATATCCGGAAAAACCCGTAAAACCGCCCGATTGAGGTCTTTGGGAAAATACGCGATATATTCGCCCTGATTGCCAAAATACGGGCGGAAACGCCCTCGTAGAACGGCCGCCAGGGGCCATTTTACCGAGGTTGTTTTTGCTGCCTGCTCTATCCCAGCCGGGCCCGGAAATGCTGCAGGAATGCAAATACACGATTCAGTTTTTCCGGGGAGTTCTTTTTAAAAAGGCAGTGGTGAAAACGGGAACTTGGCCCCGGTCAAAGCAGGATGCCGGGGCTGAAAAGGGATGTTTTCGTTTCCCGGCTTTCTCATATTATCAAAAAAGACTGACGGTTCCACAATCTATAAATATTCACAATTGTTATTATTATGAGGAAATTCACAATCGTGAACAAACCCGTGCCAGAGTGGCGGACAGGCTACGCAGCTGACTGCAGATCAGCACAACCCGGTTCGATTCCGGGCTCTGGCTTTCATCAGGGTCCAAATCCTGATGAAAAAAACGCAGAAAATCTTTGAAAAATGCCAGCGTGGCGGAGTGGTTACGCAGCTGACTGCAGATCAGCATATCCCGGTTCAATTCCGGGCACTGGCTTGGTGGAAAAACCATGAGTATCAGAATCCAGAAAACATTCGAAGCGCTCTTTACATTGGAAGAGATCCGGGGGTTCTTCCGCGAATCCTTACCAACCGGTCTGGATCTGGAGGAAGATGCGGCGTTCCGGCAGCGGATCGCCGACCTCAAAGCCATTGTCGCGGATCTCGAAGCCGGCACCGGCACTCCAAAAGTGACAAAGATTGCCGGCACCATCGATCTCCGGACCCGCGAGGAGGAAGCGATCAATATCCAGCCGATCCAGGCTGCAGGGCGACTGACAACAGAAGCGAGGAAGGCCCTCATCTCGTACGGGGACGGGTATTCAACGTGTGACGCCTGCCGGAAACCGTTCCGGCTCGACAAGATCTCCAAGCCGGGCATTGCCGATTTCCATGAAGACCTCGCAAAGTTCGTCAACATGGATATCGCCCGGGTGGTGCCGGGAGCCCGGCGCGGGTTCCAGGCGGTTGCCGGGACGCTGGTCGGGAAAGGCGATACCGTGATCGTCTCGGCTCTCGCCCACTACACCGAGTTCCTTGCGGTTGAAAATGCCGGCGGGGTAGTAAAGGAAGTTCCGCTGAACGCACAGAACATTGTGACCGCAGAAGCCACGGCACAGAAGATCGAAGAGGTCAAGACCGAGACCGGAAAACTCCCGGTACTCACGATGATCGATCACTTCGATTACCAGTTTGCAAACGAGCACGAGATTGCCGCCATTGCAAAAGTTTCCCACCAGTACGATATCCCGCTCCTGTACAACGGTGCCTATACGGTCGGCGTGATGCCGGTCGATGGCAGGAAGATCGGGGCTGACTTTGTTGTCGGCTCCGGACACAAGAGTATGGCTTCGGTCGCGCCGTCTGGAGTACTGGCGATGACCGAAGAATGGGCGCCCAGGGCCCTCCGGACAACCGCGATGGTCGGGGACCTGACCAAGCGGAAGTTCGGGATCAAGGAAGTCGAGATGCTCGGCTGCACGCTGATGGGTGGAACGTTGCTCTCCATGATGGCATCGTTTCCCACCGTCAAAGCCCGCACCCTGAAATGGGACGAGGAAGTGAAGCGCTCGAATTTCTTCATCGACCGCATCCTGAAGATCGGCGGCAGCAAAGTGCTCTCGGAGTACCCGCGCAAGCACACGCTGACCAAGGTCGACACTACGGGCAGCTTCGATACGATTGCCCAGACCCACAAGCGGCGAGGGTTCTACCTCAGCGATGAACTCTCGTCCCGTGGGATCGTGGGCGAGTTTGCCGGCGCAACCCGGACATGGAAGCTGAACACGTATGGCCTTTCCGATAAAAGAGTCCGGTATCTCGCGGATGCCTTTACCGAAGTTGCAGAAAAATACGGCCTGCCGGTAGCATAAGCGAACCGGACTAATCCGTTACAATCCCCCGGATCGATCGCGGGAAAATCCCGTGATCCCGATCCCTCATTCACCCGAATCCGTAGCAACAAATTCGGGAAAAAAACCCCGGTTCAATAACCATCCATAGCACTAAACCACAACGAGAGAACCCCCATGACCGAAAAAAAATTCCACCTTGGAACCACCGCCCTCCATGCAGGGCAGGTGCCCGATCCTACGACCGGATCCCGGGTTGTACCGCTCTACCAGACCTCATCGTACGTGTTTAAGAACACCGAACATGCAGCAAATCTCTTTGGATTAAGAGAGCTCGGGAACATCTACACCCGGCTCATGAACCCGACAACGGATGTCTTCGAGAAGCGGATCGCTGCTATCGAAGGAGGGACCGGCGCCTTAGCCACCGCATCGGGAGCCGCTGCCATCACGTACGCGATCCTGAACATCACCCTTCCCGGCGACGAGATTGTCTCGGCCGACAACCTGTACGGCGGCACGTACGAGTTCTTCCACTACACGCTTCCGAAGTTCGGTCGACATGCGATCTTCGTTGACTCAACAAAACCCGAAGAGTTCCGGAAAGCGATCACCAGCAAGACCAAGGCAATCTATGCAGAAACGGTTGGCAACCCGAAACTGGATGTGCCGGACTTTGAGAAGATTGCAAAGATCGCCCACGAAGCCGGCATTCCGTTCATTGTTGACAACACCACCGGTGTCGGGCTCGTCCGCCCCATCGACTATGGTGCGGATATTGTTGTCCACTCGGCCACCAAGTATATCGGCGGCCACGGCAACTCGGTGGGCGGTGTTATTGTCGACTCCGGAAAGTTTGCCTGGAACAATGGCAAATTTCCCGAGTTCACCGAGCCCGACCCGAGCTATCATGGCCTGAAATACTGGGAAGCATTCGGGAACTTCCCGGGCCTGGGCAATGTCGCGTTTGTCTTTAAGATCCGGGTCTCACTCATGAGAGACACCGGGGCCGTGCTCAGCCCGTTCAATGCCTGGCTCTTCCTGATCGGCCTTGAGACCCTTCACCTGCGGGTCCCCCGCCACTCGGAGAATGCGCTTGCCGTGGCCCGGTTCCTGGAAAAGCATCCGAAAGTTGCATGGGTAAACTACCCGGGACTCCCTGCCAATCCCAACCATGAGCTCACGAAGAAGTACCTCAATGGAGGATTCGGACCGCTGGTCGGTGTCGGCATCAAAGGTGGAGAAGTTGCGTCGAGAAAGTTCATCGACAGCCTCAAACTCTTCAGCAACCTTGCCAACATCGGCGACTCGAAGAGCCTCGTGATCCACCCGGCATCCACAACGCACCAGCAGCTTACGGTCGAGGAACAGGCAAAGACCGGCGTCACTCCCGATGCGGTCCGCCTCTCCATCGGTACCGAAGATATCGAGGATATCATCGCAGACCTGGAACAGGCACTCGCCGTGGTATAATGACTCCTGTTGTCATCAGACTCTTTGATGTAATCCATAACCTTCTCGCGGAATACGCAGTACGGGACGGTGCGTGTCGATGATCAAGGGATCTGTGGGCACCGTAGCAACGCAGTACTACCACCACGCCGCCCCGCTCGAACTGGAGAGCGGGGACCAGCTTCCCTCGCTCACCATCGCGTACGAGACGTACGGTAAACTGAACCGGGACCGGAACAATGCGATCCTGGTTTGTCACGCCCTCTCGGGCGATGCCCATATCGCGGGTTTTTTAGAGGGCGAAGACAAGCCCGGCTGGTGGGATGCGGTTGTCGGCCCGGGAAAAGCCTTTGATACCGACCGGTACTTCGTCATCTGCTCGAACGTGATCGGCGGGTGCAAGGGATCGACCGGCCCGTCGTCCATCAACCCTGATACCGGAAAACCCTATGGGGCAAAATTCCCGGTCATCACAATTCAGGACATGGTGCATGCCCAGAAGCTGCTCATCGCTCATCTCCAGATTCCGCAGCTCTACGCGGTAGCGGGCGGATCGATGGGCGGTATGCAGGCGCTCCAGTGGACGGTCAGCTATCCCGACCGGATGAAAAAAGCGATCGTGATCGCGGCAACGGGCTACTCCACGCCCCAGCAAATCGCGTTCAACGAAGTGGGCCGTAAAGCAATCATTTCGGACCCTGAATGGAATGGCGGGAACTATTACGATACGAAATCATACGATGCCCCCGGCCCGGTAAAGGGGCTCGCCCTTGCCCGGATGGTCGGCCACATCACGTATCTCTCTGACGAATCGATGCACGCGAAGTTCGGTCGCTCGCTCCAGTCAAAGGACCGGATAGGGTTTGACTTCTCAACGGATTTTGCGGTAGAGAGTTACCTCCACCACCAGGGCGACACCTTCACCCAGCGGTTCGATGCGAACTCGTATCTCTACATCACGAAAGCGATCGATTACTTCGACCTGGCAAAGGATGGCTCTCTTGCGAAGGGATTAGCGGAAACAAAAGCGGGCTTCCTTGTCATCTCGGTCTCGTCCGACTGGCTCTATCCTCCGTACCAGTCGCAGGAGATTGTCTCGGCGCTTACGGCCAACGAGCGCGAGGTCCGGTACAGCGAGATCCGGTCCAACTTCGGCCACGACGGGTTCCTGCTGGAGGCCGGCCAGGTCAATTACCTGATCGCACAGTTCCTCTCGCGGACCGCGGTGAGCGATGTGATGATCCGGAATGTCCCGACCATTGAAGAAGGGGCGACAACGGCCGTAACTGCCCGCCGCATGATCAACCTGGAGGTCAATCACCTGCCGGTCTTATCGTGCGATGGCCATCTCGTGGGCATCGTGACCTCGTGGGATATCGCAAAAGCCGTTGCGAAAAATTTCCTCTGGCTCGACGAGATCATGTCCAAGAATGTCCACACAACCACGCCCGATGAACCGATAGAAGCCGCCGCAAAGAAGATGGAGGAGCACTCCATCTCGGCGCTGCCGGTCGTGGATGCCGACCAGCACCTCATCGGCCTCATCACGAGCGATGCGATCAGCATGCTTGTCGGGAGAGGAACCCCGTGAGGATCCTCTCCATCCATGCCACTTCGATGTGGTACCATGCCACGCAGAAGACCAGGATTGCAGAACCCGTTGCGACCCGCGAGGACCGTATGGAGGAGTGCGTTGTCCTCTTCTGCTGTGTGGAGAAACTGGATGAGAAAAATCCCGGCAATGTGATCGCAAGTGCTGTCCGGAACGTGCAGAAGCGTCTTGCAACCCTCGGTGTGAACCGGGTACTGATCTACCCGTACGCCCACCTGACGAGCACACTCGGCTCCCCGCAGGTGGCCCTTGCGATCCTGACAGGACTTGAAGACAGCCTTCGTGCGGAGTCCGTAGAAGTGAAGCGGGCACCGTTCGGCTGGTACAAGGAGTTCGAAATCCGGGGCAAGGGCCACCCGCTCGCAGATCTCTCGATGACGATCTGCCCGTACGAGGGAACGGAATGCGACTTCACCTGCCCATACTGCCATCACCCGTTCAAAGAAGCGGATGCCGTGCATGTCTGCCAGCAGTCCGGCGGATGCCGGGGCTCGTGCCCGGAACCTGAGTGAGAAATGACTGAAGCAACTGAAATTCCCGGCAATGCTTCCGGAAAAATATCCGGCAAAGCCCTGCTCCTGCTCGGCTGTCCGGAAACACCGGCACAGCAGGCAATCGCCCTGTACCTGGCGCACCAGCTGAAAACGCACGGATCGGATCTCCTCATTATTGGCACCCCCTCGGTGCTCAACCTGCTCCGGGTCTCCGACCCGGCGAAACATTACATCGGGCCGATGATGGTGCTCGAAAAATGCATCGAAGAGATCGTGGAGAAGCGACGGACCGTGGATCTCTGCATAGTCTGTGCGCACAACGACGCGGCGATCGCGTACGCGGCAACGATGCGTCATCTCCTGCCCGTCAGCCGGCTCGTGGTGATCATCTTCGGCAAAGATCCCGGGCCGCTCGCAGCAGCGATCGATTTCCCCTGCGAGAAGATCGTGGAGAAGGCAGTACATAACCCGATGCAGTTGAAGGCAAAAGTCAACGAGGTGTTCGGATGGGTTGCATCGAGAACCTGAAGTACGAGATGCTCCTCCCGCTCGGGGCTTCGTTCAAGGAGTGCCGGGAGTACGTGGAGAAGAACTTTGCCGAAGTCTGGTACGTGGATCCCGGCTACAAACTTTTCGATGAGTACATCATCGGCCTCCCGCCGATAGCGCTCGGGCTTGATGGCGGAAAGATCGTCTTTCCCTATACCAAACCCTGCCACGGGACCTACCTCCTGCGGATCGAAGATGATGACGAAGCGGCACGCGTCCGCAGAACTGCGAGAAAGAAAAAATAACCGGTGAAATACCTCCATGAAAAAACAATGGCTTGTACGGTATTCCGAGATATTTTTAAAATCCGATCCGGTGCGCCGGCAGTGGGAGAATGCCCTCATCGCCAACATCCGCGAAGTGATGCCGGGCATCCATGTGAGAAACGAACGGGGACGCATCTGGCTTGATGGCGACGTGAAACCAGAACTGCTCAAAAAAGTATTCGGGATTGTCTCGTTCTCGGAAGTGGAACACATAAAACTTGACGAGATCGAGGCCAGTCTTCCGGATTACTGCCGGCGGCATGGCATTGACGCGGCCAGGACGTTTGCAATCAAGATGAAACGGGTTGGCACTCACGCGTTCAACTCGAACGAAAAGGCGATCGAGTACGGCAATCTGCTGCGGAATGAATTCCCGCACCTGAAGGTGAATCTTGCCAACCCGGACAAAGAGATTCACATCGAGATCCGGGAGAACGAGGCGTACCTGTACGACAACGTGACCAAAGCGGTCGGCGGTCTTCCCCTCGGGGTCGAGGGCACGCTCGTTGCGCTGGTGTCGGGCGGCATCGACTCGCCCGTTGCCGCGTGGATGATGATGAAGCGGGGTTGTCGGATCCTCCCGCTCTTTGTTTCGTTCGATACATTCCTCGATGAGACCACGATCGCCCGGGCCCGGCGCGTGGTTGAACAGCTGGCCCAGTACCAGCCCGGCATCGAACTGACCGTCATACCGGACTCATACCTCGCGAACGCCAGAGCAGAGCTCGTGAGCCGGCATCTGGAGAAGTACACCTGTATTTTCTGCAAGCGCCGGATGTACCGGGTCGCAACCGCGTACGCGAACCGGGTCGGGGCAAAGGGGATCGTGACCGGCGAATCCATCGGGCAGGTAGCGAGCCAGACGCTCGATAATTTGGTCGTGCTTACGGACGCGGCCGAGATCCCGATCTACCGTCCGCTCATCGGGTTCGATAAAGAAGATACGATCCAGCTCGCCCGGCAGATCGGAACCTTTTCAGAATCCACGTCACCGGCATCGGGCTGCAAGGCGGTACCGGCCGGACCGTCTACGAAAGCAAAACTGGAAACCATCCGGGAGATTGAAGGAAAACTTGAAGCAACCGGCATGCCAGTTCCTGAATAATTTTTTTCGCGGACTTTACCTTGAAAATATCAATGAATCCACTTTTTTCTTTCAGAGAGAACCCGATAAAAATCCTGTTGCCGGAATTTTAAAAAAAATTATGCAGTGGTTACTGCACTTTCGTATACTTTTGTCATATATCGCGCTTGGAAGACGCCAAAGAGCGGCATGAGGACAAGGAGAACGAGTATCGCTGCTCCGATAAACCCGAAGAGGGCAACTATGCTGCCGCCCAGCATGTACATACTGATGCTACCCATCAGAATAAACGCAAAGACAATGATGAAAATGGGGATACCGATCACCAGTGCAATGAGGATCAGCGCGATGATGTAATTGATCCACCCGATCTGTTTGATGGTGGTAAGGATTGCGCTGAAGTTGAAGGCTTCAGAAAAACTTCCCATGCGGGCAAAGCGTATAGCTGCGATCGGCATGATGATGCCAATGATGATCTCGACAATGTACAACACAAGCAGGAGTCCTAAGTTGGGCGACCAGTTCTGCATCATGGCGACGTCTCCCTGCACTGCGGCAAGCATCATCCCCCCGTAGATGAATGCCCAGAGGATCATCATCGGGATCGCATAGATGAGACCGACGATTATCAGCTTGATGCCGTCAACGAACAGGGTACCCCACTGGTCAACTTCCGGTGCCGCATCGGTCCCCCGGTAGATCCGCATGACATACCCGTTCATCGGGATGCCGAGGCAGATGATCGCTACGATCAGTTTCATCCAGCGGTTCACATTTGAAAAGATGCCTTCTTTCGTGTAGTGAAG
>Ga0074195_1003819_pt1 | contig 13425 bp, 10 predicted proteins | sample EPASupsiteHSE623_FD_64525 | JGI IMG/M metagenome (GOLD analysis project Ga0074195, IMG submission 64525) | Bioremediated contaminated groundwater from EPA Superfund site, New Mexico - Sample HSE6-23 | ecosystem: Environmental > Aquatic > Deep subsurface > Groundwater > Contaminated ...
TTGAACTCCAGCCGTCCTTCGTGTTCCATCACGCAGGCGATCACCTGTCCCGCCGTCATTCCGCCGATCCCCGGCAGAAGCGTCAGGACGCGGTTCCACGCGTCGGCGTCGAAGCGGTTCACGACGATACGCAGATAACTTAATATGTCCTTTATATGCCGTCGCTCGACGAACTTGAGCCCGCCGTAGACGACGAACGGGATGCCGCGCCGCATCAGCTCCGCCTGTATGAAGTTGCCGTGGAAACTGGCGCGGTAGAGGACCGCGATATCGGAGAGCGGCACCTGTGACGAGAGCGCCACGATCTCGGAGACGATGAAGCCCGCCTCGCTTTCCTGATCGGCGAAGGTCTTGATGAGCGGGCGGCCCGGAACGGTGTCGTCGGAGTAGAGCCGCTTGGGGTAGCCGATGAGCGCGCCGTCTATCACCGCGTTGGCGAGGTCAAGTATCTCCTGCGTACTGCGGTAGTTCCGTTCGAGCCGGATGATACGGCAGTCGGGGTAGGTCTCGGGGAAGCGGAGGATGTTCTCGAAATTCGCGCCGCGGAAGGCGTAGATGCTCTGCGCGTCGTCGCCGACCACCATGATGTTGCGGTCGCGCTGTGCGATGAGATCGACTATCCGTTTCTGGACGATATTGGTGTCCTGGAACTCGTCCACCATGATGTGCTGCCAGCGGTCCTGCACCATGGCGAGCAGTTCGGGCTGATCGCGGAGCGCGCGGTAGAGATAGTCGAGCAGATCGTCGTAGTCGAGTATCCGGTGGGCCGTCTTGAACTTGACATACATCTCGGCGATGAGGGCGATATCGCCGATGAACTCGCGCAGGGCGGGAGAAAAGCGGTCTATCGTCTCGGCGAGCGGCAGGTCGAGGTTCCGTGACCGCGAGAACGTCTCGGAGATCGGCCCTTTGCGGGGGAATTTGCGGTCCTTCTTGTCGAGTTTCAGTTCGCGCCGGATGAGATCGACGATATCCTCCGCATCGGACTGGTCGGCGATGGTGAAGGCGGGCGGCGCGCCGGTGAGCGTGCCGTAGCGGCGCAAGAGAAAACTTGCGAAACTGTGGAAGGTCCCGGCGGTGATGCGGCTCCCTTCGCCGCGGCCGACAAGCCCCACGGCGCGGCGCGACATCTCCTGCGCCGCCTTGCGGGTGAAGGTGAGGAGCAGTATCGATTCGGGTTCGATGCCGTTCTCGATGAGCCACGCGGTGCGGTGGACGAGCGTCCGCGTCTTGCCGCTCCCCGCCCCGGCGATGACCAGCACCGGGCCGCCGGTATAGGTGGCGGCGAGGAACTGCGCCGGGTTGAGGAGGTCGCGGTAGCGCCGCATGATGTCGGTATCGGCCGCCGGGGCGTCCGCATCGGTGAGGATGCGCGTCCCGATGGAGGCGGCCAGTTCCTGCAGGCGGCGTATCCGCTCCTCGGTATCGGCCGGCATGGGCGGCGTTGCGTAGCGGCGGGGCGCCACGGGGGTATGACGCCGCTCGGCCGGCGCGATGAAGGCGCTCTCGAAATCGACCGCCAGATCATCTTCGTACTCGGCGGGCAATTCGGTGTATTTTTCCTTTTTGCGCGGCGGTGCCTCGGGGGCAAGATCGTCGTCCAGCGGAACATACCGGCGGACCATGCGTCAACCGCTCTTCGCGGCGGAGCGCTTGAATTCGCTCGGGGTCATGCCGGTCTGTTTGCGGAAGTAGGTGTTGAAGGCCGACTTCGAATTGAAGCCCGACTCGTAGGCGACGGCGAGGATATTTTCGGCCGCCGGGCCACCCTGCGCGAGTATCTGTTTGGCGTATTCGATGCGGTAGCCGTTGATAAAGGCGTAGAAATTCTGGCCGACCAGCCCGTTGATGACCTGCGAGAGGTGATGGGCCGGCGCGTTCAGCCGTTTGGCGAGTTGCGGCAGGGTGAGGAGCGGGTCCTTGTAAGGGCGCTCGGCATCCATGTAGGCGAGGAGCCGCTCTTTGTACTGCTCGGCGAGCGTTGGGTCGATGCGCGTCTTCTGGTATTTCGCGTCGCCGTCGTCCGTCTGGTCCACCGGCGCCGGTTCAAGCAGCGTCTCGATGTCGACCGCCGAGCGCCAGAGCCCCGGCGTCCGGATGATCTGTATCCCGGCGGTAACGATGAAGAGGATCAGCGCGACGAAGTAGCCGTCGGGCATATCGACGCGGACAAAGCCGGGCTGGAAGAACCCGTAGGTGACGATGGTCGCCAGCAGTATGACGATCTGCGCCGCCGGGACGAGGAGCAGGAGGCGGAACCACGACAGTTCGTAGCGCTCTATCGCCGAGAAGAATTCGCGTATCAGCCGTTCGTGGCGGCCGACCGCGACGAAGGCGGCGATGAGGTAGCAGAGCAGTACCAGCAGTTTGACGATGAAAAGCGGCGCCGGATAGGGTTCGATGCTCGCGACGCCCGGGATGAACTGCTCCTGCAGGAATATCTTGGTCGCGGGACTCTTTATGTGGAACGGCAGCATGAGCAGAAAATGGGTCGCAAAGGGTATCAGGTGCACGAGCTGTGCCGGGCGCAGACGGTGGATTGTGCCGGTCGCCGCACCGGCCAGCAGGTAGAGCGCCGGGCCGTAGAGGAGCGGGAGCGACCGGTCGAGGCCGAGCAGGTAGGGGAAGGTGCGATACAGCCCCGTCCGCAGGTAGCACTGCAGCGCCAGTTCGACCGCCAGGACCAACAGCGTCAGCGCCAGCAGCGTCTCGCCGACGCCCCGTTCCCGCTTGCAGAGGAACGCGAGGGCGAGGAACAGCCCTATCGCCGCGCCGAAAAAAAGTGTCACGGTCAACGCCCCGGTCATCGCATCTCCCTGCAGAAGGAACAGAGGATTATAGCGCGGCGGCGCAGGGAGTCAACAGCGGCGGCTTCTTGACTTCGGCGCGTCGCTTTGTTAGTGTACGGGCGGCAACGAGAACAACCGCAACGGAGGCCACCATGCATCAGGGCGTGACTGAGAAGTTCCTGCGCTACATCGCCGTCGACACCCAGTCGGACGAGAATTCGGAAAGCTCGCCGTCATCGGCTAAACAGCTCGACCTCGCCAAACTCCTGGTGAAGGAGTTGAAGGCGCTCGGGCTTAAGAACGTGTCGCTCGACAAGTACGGCTATGTGATGGCCGAACTGCCGTCGAACATCAAGAAGAAGGTCCCGGCACTCGGCTTCATCGCCCACATGGACACCAGCCCCGATATGCCGGGCGTCAACATCAAGCCGCGCATCATCAAGAACTACGACGGCAAGGATATCGTCCTCGACAAAAAGAAGAACGTCGTCATCTCGACCGCCGACTTCCCCGAGATAAAGCAGTACAAGGGACAGACCCTTATCACCACCGACGGCTCGACCTTGCTGGGGGCCGACGACAAGGCGGGGATCGCCGAGATCATGACGGCGGTCGAATATCTCGTCAAACACCCCGAAGTGAAGCACGGCCCGATAAAGATCGGCTTTACCCCCGACGAGGAGGTCGGCCGCGGCGTGGATAACTTCGACGTCAAAAAGTTCGGCGCCGACTTCGCCTATACGATGGACGGCGGCGCGGTAGGGGAACTCGAGTACGAGAACTTCAACGCGGCGATGGCCGCCATCACCATTCAGGGACGCAACATCCATCCCGGCTACGCGAAGGATCGGATGAAGAACGCCATCATCATCGGCATGGAACTCAACGATCTCCTGCCGGTCGATCAGCGGCCCGAGTTCACCGTCGGGTACGAAGGCTTCTACCACATCATGAAGTTCGAAGGATCGGTCGAGAAGGCGACGATGAAGTACATCATCCGCGATCACGACCGCGCCAAGATCGGCAAGAAGAAGGAATTCATTACCCGCGCGGTCGAGTTCATCAATAAGAAATACGGTGCCGGCACCGTCACGCTCGAACTCAAGGACCAGTATTTCAATATGCGCGAGAAGGTCGAACCGGTCTTCCACATCGTCGAGACGGCCAAGAAGGCGATGGAACTGTGCGGCGTCGAACCGCATGTGATCCCGATACGCGGCGGCACCGACGGATCGCGGCTTTCCTACATGGGTCTGCCGTGCCCCAACATCTTCGCCGGCGGCCACAACTTCCACGGTAAACTTGAGTATGTCGTGGTCGAGTCGATGGAAAAAGCGACCGCGGTCATCCTGAAGATCGTCGAACTCTACACCACGAAGTAACGCGTCCGCTGTTTATTCCGGAAGTATCTCTACTCTGCCGACAAATCCCTTATCGGAATTCTTCCCGATAAGAAAAAGCCGAAGTGTGCTTCCGTCGTGCGCGAAAAGCGTGTCATAGCTTTCCGGATAGGAACGTTCGTCGGCGAACCCCAGCCCCGCCTGTAGAGACAATTGGCCGTTCTGGAAGATGGCCAGATGGCCCGAAGTGCTGTCGAAGTGGGTCCGGACAACGCTGTTGCCGCGGGGGGTAAAACCGGTCAGGGGCTGCATCATCCGTTCGGCCGGATCGAAATGATAGAGATATATCTGGAGGAGTGAGAGACGCGGCAGACGCAAGAGGGTCCGTTCCGCTTCGCCCGAGTAGAGAAAGGTTGCCAGATAAGGAGCGGTGTCCGATCCGTCGCAGAAGATCGCCACCGGTTTTTCGATGACGCTGCCGCCGAAGGTGTCCTCATCAAGTTCGCTGGTCAGAAAATAGTTGTCCCATTCTTTGAGCCCGGTCGTGCCGCGGCTCAGGATGTAGCTGCGTGCCGGAGAGCCTTCATAGCGGCCCTGATGCAGCATCCAGAGCGTGCCGTTATCGGTCATACAGATCGCGGAGATCTCTTCGGCGACATAGGTGTGGGTCGCCGTTTCCTTTAGGGAATCGCCACGATAGAGCGTGAGCCGCATCCCGTCGCCCGACAACGATTTTGCCGCGAGGAGGTCGAGTTTCGCGTTATAGGCCAGAGGGGTGGAGCCGGTGCGCATCCCGCGCAGTTCGACCAGATCGTCGCCGGTGAAACGGTACCAGCGGGGCTGTTCTTCGCTCTCGATTCGCACGAAGTGTTCCGACTGCGTCATGACGGCGCAGTCGCTCCCGCTGCAGAGCGGCCGTGCATCGTTACAGGAAACAAGTACCGCAAGAAGAATAAGCGAACAGATATGACGGGAGAGGGTGAGAAGCACCGGCGTGCTTCTTAGTATTCCATCGACTTGAGTTCGACTTCCGCCTGCTTGTAGTATTCATGCTCGGCGGTGACGAGTTTCAGTATGGAGCGGAAGAGATCCTTCGCTTTGGTCGGATTGAAGTTCTTCATGACCTTCGCCTTGTCGAAGAGCTTTTTGACGGTCTTATCCTTATCGTCATTCCACTGTTTGCACTCTTTCTTATCGGGATCCTTCTGCAGACACTTCTCATAGTTCTCGTTGGCCACGACATAGTTATCCTTCTTTTCCATGTCGAGTGCCTTGGCGTAATAGCCGATCGCCGATATCTTGTCTATCTTCTGGGAGAAGTCGGTGCCGCCGGGGACGATCTCGGTATCGAGCGCCTTGGCCGCTTCGAGGTTGTCGAGGATGAGGCTGTAGTTAAGCAGATTGACACCCTCAAGGATCTTGTCGCGCACCTTGTTGAAGTTCAGGAGCTGACTCTTGAGCGCGAGGACCTTGGCGTCCTCTTCGCACTCGCACTTGAGCTGGCTGACCTTCACGATGGCCTGTATCGCTTCGTTGTATTTGCCGTCGGAACACATCTTCAGGACGAGTTCGCGGGCTTTTTCGAGTTTCCCCTGATTCTTTTCGAGCTGGTCGCGTTTGCGCGAATTCTGTTCTTCGCGTTCCTGTTCGCGACGCTGACGTTCTTCCTCGAGGCGGGCCCGTTCACGCTCCTCTTCCTCGCGTTTCTTTTCTTCGGCTATGCGGCGTTTGCGTTCGGCCTCTTCTCTCTTCTGGGCGAGCTCCTCTTCGCGCTGACGCTTTTCTTCGGCCAACCGTTCACGCCGTTCCTCGGCTTCGCGTTCCTTGCGGGCGAGCTCCTCTTCGCGTTTCTGCCGTTCGGATACCTTCGAGTCGCCGCCGTCGTCACCGCCGCTGTCCTCATCGTCGTCGCCCGTCTTGGCTATCTTCTTGGCGATGGGGCCGAAGGCGCTCTTCATCAACTTCTTATAAATGTTGCCGGCCGAAAGATCGTCCACCGACCCGAACGATTTCTTTTCATCGGAGATGTTCGATTCGCCGTCGATGTCGATGAGCACCAGACGAACCAGCACCTCATCATCCTCTTCTTTAATGAGGAACAGGGCCGCATAGTCGAAATCGGCGTCGCCCGCCTCTTCGTACCAGCAATCGGCCTTGCTGCCGCACTTTTTAAGTTTGTCGAGCAGTTTCGACTTGACATCTTTGAAAGAGACGTATTCGTATTTTTTCTTGAATACCTTCTCTATCTCCTTGGTGATCTTACTTTCGCTGCCGACATCCTTTATGATCGGTTCCATGAGAAGGATCTTCTTCCCGAACAGCGGTAAGGTGAAGAGTACGCACAGCCCGATGATCAAAAGCCTTTTCACAGCCGCTCCTCCTGCCTGAGTCTTAACAAAATGTCTCGACCATTTAATATAAAATTATTTATTTTTCAAGTTTTTGTTCATTTCTTTCGGCGATTTTTGTGTGCTGTTCCCGCAATGCGTTATTACGAGACGTTCTCCTCCTTTTTTCATGATGCCCCGACAGGGCTGTTCCAGGGTTCCGTTGCGTACGCCGTCGACCAGTAGCCAATCGCCCTGTTCGCGAAAGATGAAACGGGCGTCGGTGACCGGCGTGTCGCCGATCCGGACCGGTTCCAGAGCGCGCAATTCGTTCGCCTCGATGCGTACGGCGATATTTTGCGGGGGCGGGGAAGCAAGGCGTTCGGCGGGCGGCGCGGTCGTTGTGTTATCGTCGAACAGGGAGAGGAACGACGAAAAGGTCGTCCTGACACCTTTTTCGGTCATCGATGCGGTACGTGCCGCTTCACTGCGCAGATGAAAGAAATAGAACACCGCCAGTATCGTCAGAAGCACCAATACGAAAAATAGTGCGCGCGGCCGGTCGCCTGCCATTCCGGTACATCCTCCCTAGGCACCCGTCAAGTGCCAGAGATGAATAACAGAGAATGAGGGGAAAGTCAACGGCGCGAGCCCTTTTCAGTTCAGTACTAACTCACCTCCTTCCCCTCTCTTGCCACAAGAGAGGGGTGGCGGTACGCCGGGGTGAGTTCATCTCTTATAAATTGTTGACATTGTCGACCCTTATCATTATAAAGGTCTCCGCTTGTTGCGATAAACGATGCCTGCAATAGGAGGTTCCCAATGTCGTATCTGAAGACGCGCGGTTTCAGAGCGCCGAAACCCGAGAAAGAGACCACAAAGAATTACGCCGAGAAGGATGCATTTCAGGAAAGCGGCCAGAAGATGATGGACCAGCTGGCCAACCATCCTTATTTCATCATCGGCTCGGTCGCCGGCATCATCGGCGCGGTGGTCATATCGATACTCATTTTCAACTGGGTCTCCGATGCGCGTAACGCCAAGGCGGCCCCCTTCGTACAGGCCCTTGCACTGTGGGAAGGCGACAAAGAAAAGGAAACGCCGGCGGGCGATGAGACGGGCCGGATGAAACAGGCGCTCGCGAAATTCGACGAGGCGTCGATCGCGCTGAAAGGCTCCTTCCTGGGCGATGTGTCGCTGTTCTACAAGGCCAAGGCGCACTACCGGCTCAAAGAGTTCGATTCGGCGATCACCCTTTTCAAGCAGTTGCAGACCGCCTCCAAGATACCTGAACGGATACGGTACGGCGCCTATGAAGGCGAGGCATACTGTCATCTCGACCGCAACGATGCGGCCGAGGCGATCAAGGTGTGGGAACGCTATTATGCGGTCAAGGATGCGCCGCTGTACAAAGATTTCGCGCTCTATTATATCGGTACCGCGTACGACCGCATGAACGATGCGGCCAAGGCGGTCGAATACTTCAAGAAGCTCAAAGCCGAATTCCCCGAAAGTCCGCTCGTCTCCAAGGTCGCCGACCGGCTTCCCGAAGAGAAGGTCGAAGCGAAGAAGGCATCGTAGCGGCCGTTTGATGAAAACACTTTTCTCCGTCATACTGCTGACCCTGCTGTGGTGTCTCCCGGCGGCGGCCGAAGAACTGGTCGTCAACTGGGCGGTGCCGCTGAAGAAAGAGCTCGCCAGCATCAAAAAGCGGGAATATGCGGGCGTGTTGTACCATGAAGGACACATCTACGCGGCGCTTCGCAACGGCCGTCTGCTGGTGTTCGACCGGGCGGGTCGCCGGACGGGCGAACGGCGATCGAACGGCGAATTCGTCATCGCGCCCACCGCGATCGACGGCGGACTGCTTGTCTGCGAATCGAATGTCCTGCGCGCCCTCAACGCCGATCTGACCGAACGGTGGTCGGTGGTCGGTAAATCGCCCATCGTCGCCCTGCCGCTCCTGCGGCCCGAAGGGATCTATGTCCAGTTCACCGAGAATACGATCTATCTGATCGATCCGGCGACCGGCGCCATCCGGGCCAACTATACCTTCTACGGCGACAACCCGCTTTCCTATGCCATGCTCGGCCGGCCGGTCGCGTACGGCGACAAGACCGCGTTCGGTTTCTCGAACGGCCAGATACTCTTCTTCCTGCTGAAAAAGGATGCCTCGAGCGGCATGGTGGAGCTTCTCCCATATTATAAGTATCAGACCGGCGACAGCAGTGCGCTGTTCGACAAGAAGGAGTTCTACGATCTGTTCTCGCTCCTGCCGGGCGCCGAAGGGATGATGCTGTTCTCCAACGGCGAAACGGGCGGCGTGGTGCGGGTGACCGACGGATCGGTGACCAAGACGGCCGAACTCCGCAACCTGATGCTCGCCGATCTTGCCGACGGGAATGTCGTGGGCTACGGAGAAGGCGGCGCGCTGGTGCTTGCCAAGGACGGCACGGTCATGCGGCGTCTCTTTAAGAGCGATTCGTTCGTCAGCGGGTACATCCCGGCGGGCGGATATGCCTTTTTCACCGAAACGGGCGGCGCGGTGTCGCTCTGGGACGGGCAGCTGTCCCGGAAAATAACGTCGACCCGCATACCGCAAGGGGTTTCGAGCGGCGGGGTATGGGGCGACGGCGCCTTGTACGTGCTTTCGGACATGGGGGTGCTCTACTCGTTCGGGGTGGTAAAACGTGAAAAGGGTCAAAAAATACTTGAAAAAATAAAAAAAGACGATATGAAAGACGGCAGTTCACGAACCGAGTGAGTTACTGGAGGAGTGGATGAACAAATCGGATCTTATCAATGTGCTCGCCGACAAGGCGAAGCTCTCGAAACGCAATGCGGAACAGTTCGTTAACCTGATGGTCGATGCGATGATCGACGCGATGCGGAAAGAAGAACGCATCGAGATCAGAGGGTTCGGCAGTTTCGTTATCCGTCATTACGGCATGTATGAAGGCCGTAACCCGCGGACAGGACAGAAGATACAGATAGACAGCAAGCGTCTTCCGTTCTTCAAGGCCGGCAAGGATCTGCTTCAGCGGGTCAACACGAAGTAACGGATGTCCTCTTTTTCGCCCGAGGACTTTCTGCTTCCGGAGGCGATAGCTCTCCTTAAACATCATATCGATGCCAATGACGGCAACGAAGTGCTTGTGGTCGGTTCGGTCAACGCCGACGGTTTCGTCTATGAGGTGAAACTGTTCGGCCGGGGAACCGATTCGGCCGTCCCGGCGGTGCTCAAGGCGGCCGGTCCGGGCGACGTCATCATCCATAATCATCCTTCCGGCGACATCCGTCCGTCGGACGCCGACATATCGGTGGCGTCGGAGGCGGCCGAGAAGAGCGTCGGTTCCTACATCGTCGACAACGGCGTCACCCGTCTTTTCCCGATAGTGCGCTGGATGCCGGTCAAGCCGGAGGAATTCCATCCGGTGCCGGCCGAAGAGATCACCGCGATATTCGCCGAAAAGGGGAAACTCTGGCAGTCCTATCCCGACTACGAGTTCCGGCCGCCGCAGCTCGAGATGGCGCTCGCCGCGACCGTTGCGGTCAACGCGGGGACGATGCTCGTAGCCGAGGCGGGGACCGGTACCGGCAAGTCGTTCTCCTATCTCGTTCCGGCGCTGCTGTATGTGGCGATGAACGAGGGACGCAAGGCGGTCATCACCACCTCGACCATCGCGTTGGAGGAACAGCTTTCCGAAAAGGATATCCCGTTCCTCAAAGAGCGGCTCGGCTTCGAGAAGATACCGGTGGCGGTCCTCAAGGGGCGGCAGAATTATCTCTGCCTGCGGAAATACGATCTGTACCGGCGCGGCAACCTCGATCTTCCCTTCGAAGGAAAGAACGATCAGGGGCATCTGGTCGATGAGATGGATGTCTGGATCGGGATGCCGCACGACGGTTCGAAGAGCGCGATGACCGCAGCGATGGACGGTGACCTGTGGGCCGAACTCTGTTCCGAGGAACATTCCTGCGAACGGGCCAAGTGCCGCTTCTTCCCGCAATGCTTCTTCTACCGGTCGCGGCGCAAGGCGAACTTCGCCCAGATACTGCTCGTGAACCATCATCTGCTCATGGCCGATGTGTCGCTGCGGATGGAGGATGATAACGGGGGAGGCATCCTGCCGCCCTACGATATCCTCGTTATCGACGAAGCGCATAACCTTTTCAAGTCGGCGGTGAGCTTTCTCGGTGAGTCGGTATCGCTCTCGGGGATCCTGCGGCTGCTCCGGCGCCTGTTCAACAATGAGCGGGGGACCGGCCTGCTGGCCCGGCTCCTTGACGCCTACGCCGACAAGGCGACCGCGAAGGATATCGAAAAGATCATCATGGAGATCGCATCGTTCATTCCGTACTATATCCATTCGCTCATCCCCGAGTGCATGGAGCGGTTCAAGGCCGAAAAAGAGAATTACCTCGAACTCGATGACCTGGATCTGCGCACCGATCTGCGCGAGGCGCTCATTCGGGTGACGCCGTTCATCGACGGTCTGGTGGAGCGTCTGCAGCCGGTCATCGACCATATCGGCCGCACGGTGGAGACCGATCCGCTCAAGCGGAACAAGGAAGAGGACACCATCGTGTCGCTGCTGACCGAGATACGCGGCTGTGTCCGCCGCATGACGGCGATGCACGAATTCTTCGAGCTCTTCTTTTCGAGCGCCGATACCGAAAAACTGGTCTTCTGGGGCGAAAAGGTGTCGCGGACCAATCTGCGCCTGTCGATAACGCCTATCGAGATACAGCAGATATTCGTGAAGAACATCTACGAAAAGGCCCGCAGTATCATCTTCACCTCGGCGACGCTCACTACGGCGCGTGGCCCCGAAGGGTTCGATTTCCTCAAACGGGAAACGGGGCTCGACCTCACCGACCGGCAGACCGCCTACCTTCACCTTCCCGGCTGTTTCGATTATGCCAACGCTCTCCGCGCCTTCACCGCGCCCGATATGCCCGATCCGAACGATCCCGAATTCGATGAGCTGAGCATCGCGGCGGCGGCCGACCTCATACTCGCCTCCAACGGCGGGGCGCTGGTGCTCTTCACCTCGGTCAAGCATCGCGAGGCGGCAAAGAAGTACTTCAAAGAGTTCCCGCTGCCGGTCATATCGCAGAGCGACGCGGCCATCGCGTCGGTCATGAAGCGGTTCCGGGGCGATATCAACAGCTCGCTCCTTGCCACCGATACCTTCTGGGAAGGGATAGATGTGAAAGGCGACGCCCTGCGCAACCTCATCATCGTGCGGCTGCCGTTCCGGTTCCCGTCGCATCCGTTCATCGTTCGCTTCGTCAAGAACCTCGAAGAGCGGACGGGAGAGGGCGGGTTCTCCGTCTTCACCCTGCCGCATGCGGTCCTCAAATTCAAACAGGGGGTGGGGCGGCTCATCCGTACCAAGTCGGACCGTGGCGTGGTGGTGGTGCTGGACCGGCGACTCATGCAGAAAAGTTACGGCCGCGCCTTCCTTGAGGCGTTGCCCGAGGGGATCACCTTCGCCTCTCTGCCGATGCGCCGGGTCACCGCGCGGGTCGGCGAATTCTTCGGCCACGGCTAACGGGCCGCACTTCTTTTTGACTTCAATTTCGTTCTTGTTTATAGTGGGGTGTCTTCAGGAGGCATGATGAAACGCGGACGGATAATGACCTTTCTTCTTCTCGCCTTCCTTCTCATCGCCTGCACGCCGACCGAGGAATCGTTCACCGATGCCGACCAGATAGATCCCGGGCAGGTGGTGACCTTCCCCGACCAGAATCTAGAAGAGAAATGCATAAGGCCAAGATTGGGCAAAACCAACGGTGGGCCGATCTACGCGCAGGACTTACTTGTGATAACAGCTTTTGGTTGTACTGGTTACGGCATATCCGATATCGCCGGCATGGAGTATATGCACAACCTCGAAATCCTGACCATGTACTCCAACCAGATCGTGTCGCTCGAACCGCTCCGCAATCTCAAGAAGGTGCGCGAACTGGACTTGCACGATAACCTGATTGAAGACATCAGCCCATTGCAAGGATTGACATTGATTGAGAATCTCATTATCCATCAGAACAAAATCAAGAACATTGATGCCCTAGCGAGCTTGACGAATTTGCAAGAAATGTATTTGGACTTGAATCTTGTTGAGTCGCTAGCACCATTAAGCAACCTCAAGAATCTGGTGTTTCTATCTTTATCAAGCAACAACATTACATCTGTCGATTCGTTGGGCACAATAACGAGCATCAAAACCATTGATGTCGAAAGAAACAAAATAACAGACATAGCGCCGATAAAGACATTGCTTAATCTGAATAGACTTTATATCACTGATAACTGTATCACCGATTTTTCTCCTATCGAGTATCTGAAAGCGAACGGGGCGTTGACAACCGTGACCGGCGACACCGCCGAAGAGCAACAGAACTGCACCGCCGCCGACGCGTACCCCGTCCCCCGGAACCTTTGACCCCTCCCGCAGGTCTAACAGAAGAACCGGCAAGAGAGTGATAGCGAATATGAGGCGTTACGGCAAAATAGTCCTCGTGGCGACGCTGTTCGCGGTCCTCTTCGTCTGGGCGACGCGCGGTCATTTCTGGACCCCCTTTACCGCCTTTTTCCCCCGGTTCCATCTGTTGTATGCCGCATCCGTGCTGGGCCTGCTGCTACTCTTTCGCCGCCCTGCGGCGGCGCGCACCGTTCTGGAACGGATCGTGGCGTGGCGGTATCTCCTGTTCCCCGCGACGGCGTTCATCGTGCCGCTCGTGTTGGGGCTCTTTTTCTTCCACGAGACGCAACAACCGATCGATTCCTCCCACTACCTGTGGACCGCGAAACTGTTCCTCAGCGGCCGCCTCTACCTGCCGTTGCCGCCCTTCTACGAGCATGTCTATGAGGGCTTCATGGTCATCCACGGTGACCGGTACTATACCCTTTTCCCGCCCGGATACCCGGTCCTGCTGATGCCGTTCGCCGCGCTCGGAATG
>Ga0074195_1003820_pt1 | contig 13414 bp, 23 predicted proteins | sample EPASupsiteHSE623_FD_64525 | JGI IMG/M metagenome (GOLD analysis project Ga0074195, IMG submission 64525) | Bioremediated contaminated groundwater from EPA Superfund site, New Mexico - Sample HSE6-23 | ecosystem: Environmental > Aquatic > Deep subsurface > Groundwater > Contaminated ...
ATACCTGGACCCAAACCGAACAGGCTGATTGGGAGGCTTCCAGCCTTGTGAATATAGATACCACCAGCAATCCTGGTTCCTTTAAAAGAAAATGGTTTTTAATTGATGATTTCAGCGATGGAAACTACACAAGTAATCCTGTATGGAACGTGGATACAGGTTCATGGTCTGTTTCTTCGTCAAAGCTGACAGCATCTCCGACGTGGGGAGCCCCGGCTAGAATACGTTTGTCGTATCTGCGTGGTAAATCGAGCGGAACCTGGTCGTTTAAGATGGGACACGTATTTAACTACGCATGCCGTACCCGTATTCGCTTCTTCGCTACTCATTACATAGGCGTATATTATCACGGCAGGGCTTTGTCATTAGGATATGATGGTTCGACAATCTCTTTAATATCCACTCAGCTTGCTAATTATGGGTACACAGACATAGAAACGGTTATAGCATCCGTGGCAGGAACGATCTCAATTACCGATATTATGTGTGTGTCTTTTGATAAGCAAACAGGGGATGCGAAAGTGTATAAAAACGGGACTTTAATTCTGTCCGCAAATGCCACGAATTTAATAACGAACGATTCGCTTGAGGATTTCAGTATTTATACCATACCAGATTTGCCCGGATCTGGTACCCCGCCGGATCCTCCTGCAACGCTGACGTTTACTTTTACAGATCTGTATTTCACGGATGCTCCGGCTACCATTAATACCTCAGAATACAACACCGACTGCTCATTAACTTCCGTGATATACGACATGGGCTCCAGTCTAACCTCGATTAATAATTTAACAAATATTTACACGCTTAATAATGGGGTTATAGTCGTTTCAACTTTTACGTCGGATTCTTCGGATTTTTCAACTGGGAATGATACTCAAGGATGGGTTCAAATCGGAGATACAGGAACTATCTATTCAGCTATTAAGCGATATATAAAGTTTAAAGTTGAAATAACAGCCACAATTCCTGCTGATCCTATAATGGACAATATGGTGTTGGAATATTTCACTTCCACTACGCTTATCGATCTTGTAAATCTGACCAACATGACATGCCGCCAGGTTCTGGATCTGATAACAGAACTCCCCGCCTACGAGATGGGTTTTAAAGCCGACGACACCTTTATCTACCGGCCGCGTTCTACCAGCGTTCCTCCGATCCTGGATCTAACCAGCGACATTAATATTAAGACCGTGCGAAATCTGTCCGACGGAATAGACCGGGTTAAGAATCGGGTAGTGGCCGAGTTCGGGGTTTACCGTCGGGTTTCAGACGCGAGCGCGGATACGGATCCGAACAGTATAACCAAATACGGAACACGCGAATATTCAGTGTCGGCCAGCAATCTTCTGCCTGCGGATAACGTCAACCTGGCCTACGCCGTTGCTCCTACGATCCTGGCATACACCAAGACACCCCGCCGCCGCTGCACGGTAGAGACAAAATTCATCCTCCACCTTGAACTCGGAGATAAAGTCACAGTCTATTACGACGAGCCCACGGCCTTACGACGTTGGAAGTGGGGCGACCGGGACGTGCGCTATGGCCAAGCGGACTTGGAATATCACAACGATTCCACTCTGTCCGACAGGTATAACCTTTGGGGCGTAGTGATGCGCGTCGAGGGCGTGGAGTTTGATTTCCAAAAATGGACAACAAGCTTTGATCTGGTGGAAGTTTTAGCGGAGGCATAACGATATGGCTTTAACAACTATCACAAATGGTGATTTACCCGACGCCACAGTCCTGATGGCTAATTTTAATTTTCTTGCCGGGGGGGCCGGGATCAAGTCCGACACGTTCGCCAATCTGCGGACTGCTGCGGCAATAGCACCGACTACTCCTTTTGTCTGCATAGCCACGGACGATAAACTTTTCATGCTTTATTGCGGAGACGCGGCGTCCGCGGACGGAGGATTTATAACACTTGCAAGCTGGGTAACAGGAGGAATATCATAATGAAAACTTTGCTGGCGATTCTTTTATTCTCAGGGCAAGCATTCGCGGCCGTCCCTTACTGGCAGAACGTGCCGAGCACCGGGACCGGGACGTCCACCACCTACCTATCCGGGACGATGAAAATATACCCGTCTACCGCGTCGGCGGCCGCGTCTCCAGCTATTATGCTATCTCCAAGTACGGGGATATCCGTGTCCTCCAATGTTTACATAGTGGGCTTCTCTTCGGCGGCGAAGTATTACGGAGACGGATCGAGCCTAACGGGAACCGGTGACAACCTCGGAAATCATACCGCCACAACCGATTTGAACATGAACTACCACAATATTTCCGGTGCGGGAACAATAACGGGAACATATTATATAGACGGGAGTGGGACAATACTTAGAGGGAGTAACGCAGGACAATATATAAAGGTGGGATCTGAGGCGGGGTCCAGCTCATCGGGAGTGGGCAACACATTTCTCGGAGTTTACTCAGGCAATCTCGTAACCACAGGAGTAGGGAATACTTTTTTAGGGTACAATGCCGGTGGAAACGTGATTACGAGTGGCGCTTATAATATAGCGATAGGACACGATAGGGCCTTGTCTTCCGGGGCTAACTATCAACTGGATATCGGTGGTCTCATTACCGGGGATATGACAGCGGGAGCGAGTTCCGCTACCGTGCAGGGGATTCTAAACGTGTCCTCAAACGTATTCATTGTTGGATATAGTTCCGCTACCAAATATTACGGCGACGGCTCAGCTTTAACAGGCGTGGCGACTTCTGGTGGAGTTTTGGTTTCCACGTTCACCCTTAATCTGATATCCGGCGGTGATGTGTTTGTAGCCTCAGGCACGTTCCTCCCGAACATGGGCTCGGAATACATGGTCACGCAGGCGACGTGGAATATTACCGGGGTACGGTGCTTTACAAATTATGTTTCCACCGTCGGCCCTACGTCGTTTAATATCGCCTATTCTACTGACACCGGGGCCACGACGACGTATTCATATTTATATACCAGTTCAATCACTGTCCAGCAGAACTCTAAATTTTCCGCTTGGGCCGGGATACCCGATAACGGGGGCACAATAACTATCTGGCCGACGGTGTTGTCACTGCACACGTTTGCTATTCCAGGGAGCGGAACCCTGCCACAGGAGTATGGGTGCGTCATTAAATATTGGAGGAGGCTGGACTGATGAAAATATTCACTCTGCTGTTGTTATTCGTGGCGCCGGTTTCGGCGGGGCAATTCGGGACAAACTTTCTTTCGCAGTACAGGATTTCCGCTACGCATTTTAATGAGGGAACCGGAACAACTTCACAGAGCATAGGGAGTTCAGCGAGCGACTGGACTGCAATCACTGGATGGGTGGACGGTCTTTTTGGAAAGGGGATGCTGATGGTAAATACGTCGGCTCCGGTATCTACCGTGGTCGTGGGTATGACTACGGGGTTTTGGGCTCACGGGTGGATTAGAAATACTTCAGTCTACACTACTGTGATTTTTTTTACTATGACGAATGCCACGGAATGCTGTATTTTAACGCTAAAAGATCCTAATTCTCTAGGAGGTGGAATACACCCTAACATCGGGTGTTATTCTGCGGGCTGGAGCTGGTGGTATTCGTTTTCAGACGTGCTACTTACCGACGGAAAATGGCATATGGTGGACTACTATAAAGGGCCGTCAAACGATATTAACGCTCAATACTGGACGATGTACATCGACGGTGTGAAACAAAACACAATCCTTATGACTAAAGCCATTTACGGAAATACAACTGGAATGAGCTTGAGCGGAGAACGGTGCGGCGGAGCAGGGACGGCCAGCATTGTGGGCGCGGTGGATGATTTTCAGCTATTCAAACTGCCGTTGCCTGTAATAGATTCTCAGGTGGGTTCGTGGATTAAAAAAATGTATACCGCCGGTTTAGGCAGGCATTCCAATGATTAAAACTTTTTTAATTTTATCTCTTGCAGTTTCGGCTTTCGCGGAAACCCGTACGTACCTGGTGAAGCGTGCTGATAATTTCCCACAGGACAGATACTTAATCACGGTAATCCCGGAAGAGTATAAAAGGTTCATAGACACCGGAAAGAAAACCATCTCCGAGGCTGACGGCCAGCCGTTCAGGATAACATCCTACGTCTTCAACTATAACGGTAAATATGCGCTTTGGACGGTTTCATTTCGGGACGAGGACGAACGCTGGCACCTGGACAGCATGGAAAGGCAGGGGTATATAATCCTGCTATCACGGATGGACATTACTCCCGTCTACGACGCACGGAAAGGCGGGAATGTAACCGAAGTCACACAGGACAATCTCGCGCCTCTTCCCACTGATTATTATGCGGTAGCGGTGAGCTCATCATGAAAACATTTTTCCATTGGGGCAGGAACTTCCTGAGACGCATAGAGGTTATCTGTCCGGAGGACACAGCCAAGCAGCCGGAGATCCCCCAGGTCAGCGGGTTCGCAAAATTGCACCAACGTATTTTAGACGCAAGGAGAAAAAAGAAATCATGGAAGAGAAATTAGACCGCATACTTTTATTGCTTGAGGATGAGAACGTCGGTCTATGCGGCCGCGTGAAATGCCTTGAGAAAACCGTAAATGGAAATGGGAAACCAGGCATCGCGGAACAGGTTCGAACCCTGCAAAATGAAAATTCAAAACACGCCGCGGCCGTTGCCGGTGGGATCACCATGCTGGCCCTGCCGGTATGGGAATATATTAAACATAGGATGGGGTGGTAATGCTCGCCAAATTCCTGCGCCGGTGGTTCGGTTCCGTCCGGCTGGCCATGACGCTGCTGGCGTGCCTGGCCGGGCTTGTGGTGGTCTTCCTGGATCTCCGCGGCGCCCTGCGCCTTACCGCACAGCTCTACAGCTTCCTGAGCTCCATGGTGGGCGCCGTGGCCGTGTTCATTTGGAAAGACACCGACCGGCCGGCCGGATATAATTCGCAGGGTCACCGCTACGACAATGAACAGGATGGAGAGGCATGAAACGCGTACGTATCGTAGAAACCGATTTACTGTTCAATCAGCCGCTGCCTGTCCGGCAAATCACGGATCGATTCGACATTCACTGGATAGGGCCGATACCGGCCGGGCTTAACCCTGACCAGATAGACGCTGACCGAGTTAATGGCTGGCATATAGACCGGGGATTCGCCGGGATAGGCTACCACTACCTGATAAAACAGGATGGGAACATAGAGCGCGGCCGACCGCGGCAATGCCGGGGCGCGCATGACGAAGGCGAAAACTTCCGTTCTATAGGCATTTGCCTGGTATCGGGGCCGGGGCTACCGGTCACGGAAACCCAGATAAATAGCCTCTGCGGCCTACTGGCGGACCTTTGCGATATTTACGGCCAGTCGCCTGACGCACCCGGAGTAATCGTAGGGCACCGGGATTTTGAACCGGCCGAGACTCCTACAGAATGTCCCGGAGACGTGCTGTACGCCATGCTGCCGGAGATCCGGCGTCGCGCGAGGGGGGCGCTTGGGTATTAAGCGCCGCGTTAAAGAAGCCGTCATAAACTTAGAGATCTGGCCGGGCGGCCTGACGAGCGTTTTACGCTGGCTATTCGGAGGAGGCGACCATGAAGATAACCGTGAGGGGCGTGAACATTCTGCCGTGGATCCTGCCGGCAATAAATCTGATTCGGAAATTAACAAGGAGGAAGATCATGGAAAAAGTTGACATGGAAAAATTAGCGGCGGATGTCCTGACGGATCTGAGCGAACTCAAAGACCAGGCGAAGCAGGTCAAAGGAGTTAAGGACGCGCTTCAGATTCTGCCGGCCGTTATCAAGAAAGTGGAGGAGGTGGCCGGAGGAATAAAACTGGCTGGCGCGCAGAAGCGGGAACTGGCAATAGCCGTCATCAATAAGCTGGTGGACATCCCCTGGGTGCCGGAAGCGGCCGAGGGCGCGCTCATCGGTCTGGCGATAGACGCCATCGTGTCGGCGCTCAACAAACTGCTGGGCACGTCCTGGCTGGCGAAGGTCGTTTAATGCCCGGGCCCGCTCCGACCCTCCACCGCGCCACACGGGGCGGGCCCACCTATTTTCTTGATCACCTAAATGAGCGCGCGGCAGCATTTGCCTACCTTGCCAAGATAATTAAAAAAGACAAAATAAAGGGCCGAAAGGCCCTTGACTATAGTATATTACCATAGTATAATATTATAAGAAAGGGGGGAGTAAATCGGGGGGCGTCATGACTATGATGACAAAGCAGTTACGCGTGTCGGTTTGCAGGATATGCCGCTTGGGACTAATCAAGGATGGGAAGATGGGAACCTCCCAAGCCAGAGCCGATAGAATAAAAACGGCTCTTAACTACACCGGGGGAAGCAAATGGAACTAAAACTACCGCACCTCGTTTGCCAGCGGTGCGGCCACCGCTGGGTGCCGAGGCAAGAGGAGCAGCATGTCTGCCCAAAATGCAAGAGCCCTTACTGGAACACGCCGCGGCGCAAGAAAAAGAAAGCCTGAAAAGATGAGATAAAAAGGCCCTGGATATCCGGGGCCTTTTTTGTGCTCGTTTTTGTGCTCAGTCCCCTGTATTTAGTGATGATAATATAGGTTTTACGATAACAAGCGATAAGAAATGAATTATATATTTTCTCAATGAAATCTGGTGGACGTGAGGGGGATCGAACCCCTGACCTCCTCGTTGCGAATCCCACAGCCTTTTTTAAAAAGGCTTATTTTCATTGTGGGATTCTCCAATCTCTTTTTTTATGTGCTCGGTTTTGTGCTTTTCCACGTCTGGAAACACATCTATATCCACGGCTCTGAGCGCCTTTTTTGCGCTCGTATGATCGTATAATTCCGTGGTCGAAGCGTTCTTATGCCGGGCCGCGTTACGCACGTCTGCGAGGCCTTTTCCAGCGTCCAGGAGCCTCGTAACGAACGTATGCCTGAACTTATGGAACGAGATCCTGAACCCCAGCCGATGCGCGTTCTTATTATCCATTTGCGGCCGGCTTAAGCGAACAAAGTGCCGAGTTATCGCATCCGGATTATAAGGGCGGAACCCATCAAGATCCGCGAACACATAATCGCTTTTAGAGAGCTGCTTCAATTCTATCAAATAATCGCGCAGGCGTGGAGTGATTACGAAGTACCGCCTCCGATCGTCGGCCTCCATTTTGGGCGTCCACCCGTCCCGGCCGACCACTTCACCGATACGTTCTTCCAAGTCTATATCCTCAAACTTTAGGTAAAACACTTCCGAGCGGCGCAGGCCCGACTCCGAAGTGAGCATTACGGCCGTATACCACTTTGTGAATTTAGGAATGGACGCCAGTATCTGTCGATACTGTTCTTCAGTATAGGTTTCCCGGCGGTGCCTTACCTTTGAAATATTTTTTATCAGCCGCCAACTGCTGGCCGGCATAATGTTCATGGTCTCGGCCCAGCGCGCGACAGTAATAACCCGGTTCTTCCAGGTGTCTAAGGTGTTCATACTGTGGTGGGGGTGGTTCCGGCGCCAGGCTGCCTGAGCCTGCAACAGATTCTGCGGGGTCAGGTCGGTCAGGAACTGCGGGCGGACAACGGTCTCGAACATATCAAGCGCGCAGCGGTCCAGCTCAAGGGTTTTGCGGGCGTTCATGTTGTCTCGGAAATATTGCTCTTTGAATATAGACCATTTCAGCGTGCCGTACTTCTCGTAGTCGGCTTTATCCCGCTTCATCTTCTCGAACTTAATGAGCGCCACTTCCCGATCCGTAGACAGGAACCCGCGCCGCGGCTGCTTCTCGCCAGGCCAGCGCAGCCGGTACCACCAGCGCGGCTTCCGGGCGGTGCCGCGGTTGTAGAGGCCGGTGTATTTGTCTGGACGGGGCATGGGAACATTTTTAAAACAGTGCCGACCCCTTACATCGGATTAGGACAGAGTAAGAAGGCCGGCTATTATGTTTGAACTTTATTATCTACCACAACACTGTTTGAATTTAAAACGTTTTCCTGAGTCGTTTTTCTTCCCACAGGGACACGGCTCATTACGTCCTATCCCAGCAAACTTCATTTTTCTAGCAATGGCGACATAGTCAATAATCTCAATGGAGGGAAGTCTAAACGATGTTACGGTCATTCCATTTACGTTTGTAATTGCCAAGTCTCCCTGACTGATTATATCCATTCCAATAATAACTCCGAAATTACCCGCACTATCTGGGCATTCGCTGACTAAAACACCAGGAACTTGCACCGCATTCGGAAGGACAAAATTAACCAGATGGGTATCGCTTTTACAGCAGCCTCCGGCATGACTTATCATTGTGGCGCCGACCGGAGTGAGGTTGAGTTTTTTGGCAGTATTGTTTGTGATTACGCTGTTTGTCGCCCCAGTGTCCCACAAAGCAGTGGTGTCATATAAACTGTATGGCGGGATAGGAGATTTGGCGGGATCAAAGGCCTGGCATACTTTAATAGGGGTTATAATCCTATTCGCCCGGCCATTCGCTTTAGTGGTGAAGGCGTGAAAAAACATGGTTTAGCAACGTGCCCAAAGATTTGACGTGATCGTTACCGTGTATGCATCCGGCCCAGGGATGCACGTCTGAATCATAAAAGTTCCAGCGGCACAAGTTTTTTGGGCCTCCTGGAATGCTTCCAATGGAGTGGTGTATACTCCCAGTATTTTTCTTCCTTTTATAACCAGAACCTTGCCCAGATGTTTTGACACCAGGTCGTTTTGATTAGCAATGAAATAGTTCAATTCTTCTTCGAACATACGGTCGCCCCTTAAAGGCCGATGGTGGGTTGCCTTTATAACTTACCCCTATAGTCTACATCATCCGGCAGCCCGATTTCAAGGCTGAAGAACCCGATTCACCTGGCCCCCAGCTATAGATTAATGGGCGGCCCCTATCTCATCCCCGCCCTAATTACCATTGCTACAGTTTCGGCTCCTTCTTTACGATGACATAAGGAATTGCGCCTATGACCTGGATGTTTTTTTTATTCAGCACGATGTCGTTATAGCCATCCAGTTTCAGCGTGACCTTGTCTTTGTGAGTGTAAATGGTCTTTATTGTGTATTCATCATTTACTTTCACGACGACAAGGCTGCCTTCCTCATACGGAGCGTCGAGTGCGACCAGCAATATATCCTTGTTGTTCGCCTCGGGTTTCAAACAATCGCCTTCTACTTTTAATGCCCTAACCCGTTGTCCCTTGGTTGCCATAATTTTTAGCACCTCCAAGGGATAGTATCCATCATCGAAGTTACATTTAAAATATTCTCCAGTTACTGTTCCTATGACAGGGACAAAGAGGGGAAGCCTGTCATCCAGGGAGAGACTGGCGGGAGCATTCAGGTGCTTTCGCGGGGGGAAGCAGGCCATGAGCTGCTCTATGGTTATTTTCTTATCGAGCTTTTTATTTAATTCCGAAATGATAGTCTCACGAATCGTTTCACCGGGGATTTCTTTACCATGAATCCAATCAGATATCGCGCCTTCGGTATATTTTATTGCTTTAGAAAACTTACGAGGAGATCCACGAGAAATGCCACTATTCCATTCAGTTAGATAATCCTTGAAATGTTTCATATAAAAAACCCCACGATCAAAATTACAAGTCCAATAAAGAATAGAGGACCTCCTAAAAACGGGGACAGAAACACTGCGAAGATGGAAAGAAGCATAATCAGACATCCCATACCCTGAGTGTTCCCGCGTTTATTCCTTCTGGTTTTCTTTTCTTGCTCTGCCGCCACATCCGTTGGCCTTCCGCAACCAGGACATGCACGGGCTTTGGTGGATATTTCTTTTCCGCAATCCGGGCAATTCGTTAATCTGACCGGTTCGGGATCTTTAGCAAACATCTCTTTGAGGGATGTTTTTGCTATTCCCCTAAAAGTCGTTTTTGTTATTTCAACGGTTTTAATTTCTGCTCCGCAAAAACCACAATTACTAGAATCCGATTCATTATCTTTTCCACATTTAGGACATATTTTAATTTCCATAACTCCCCATTTTACGACGAGACCAAAAGACTCTTGACAACTTGTCCAAGCTTGTGTATACTATTCCAAGAAGAATAAGCCATGTCGAAAATCAAAGTGCATCTAAAAATTTCAGAGACCGCGAGGTGCTCTGACACCCTCGAAAGCATAACTCCACTCGACATGGCTAGTGCTTAGAGGGTGACCCTTTTTATACTCGCTGATATTTTAGCGGATATCGCGGGCAGGGGCAAGGCGAAAAGCAGGGAGATATATGGACACGATACGAATGGCGGTGGCGGGGATCATAAAAGAGTTCAAGGCGGGCATCCTGGCAAAGAAGCTGGGGGGGCTGAATCCCTCTACCTTATATAAATGGGCGGAGCCGTCAACCGAGCAGGATCAACACAGTGAGATACCCCTGCGCCGCGCGATCCAACTCACGCTGATCACCGGTGATACCCGGCTCATGGACGCCATCGCGCAGGAAGCGGGCGGCGCTTTTATTCCTGGCCGACAACTGGTGGAGGGGAAATTCGATAGCGAGCGTGTGGCGCTACAGGAAATTAAAGCCTCGGCGGAGTTGCTTGAGGATTTCATGGCGGCACTTGAAGATGGAAAAATCACGGCGGAAGAATACAAACACCTTGCCTACCACGCCACCAAAGTTCACCTGGCGGCCGCCGCCATCATCGAGAGCGCGAGAGATAAGGCGGGGTTATGAGCGATATTATAAAACCTATTTTTATAGATGGGATGGAGCCTGTCTATTCCGTCAAGGCCACCGCCGCCATGTTCGGCCGTGACGTTCAGACGATTCGGCGGTGGGTGCGCGCCGGTCTTATCACCGCCAGGCGCAACGGGCCGAAGCTCGGGGATATCGTGTTCTACCGCAAAGACATCGAAGCGTTCAGGTCAAAGCCGGTGCAGGGGTAAGGGGGCGCTATGAAAACGATGTTATACATGACGTTAATTCTAATGATGGGCGCAGGAATAACCCACGCTGCCAATCTGTCCCTTGATTATGAGAAATCTGACCTTAAAGGGGGATATAACTCTTTCTTTGATTCATTCAATACGCAACGTATAGGAGGGGAGTTATCGTTTCCGCTATCCAGATTAATCACGGTTTCTATAGGTGCCGGACAGGAAAAGATGAGTTATGTCTATTTTTATGGGACTACGTTTTTGAACCAGGTGATGATGTTTGAGGACGGGACTATTATAGGAGCGCGTGGACCGTCTATTTACTACAGGAAATCTGAGAGTCTATCAGGGCCGTACTATAAAATCAGGCTGAGTATTAAATTATAGGGGGTGTTATGACAAAACTTACATATAGAAAGGAAAAAGGCCCGCAGGTAGTCAAGCGCGAGCTTCTGTCGGTCTACGCGGGCCGCGCCATCATGGTGGAGATCCAGCCGGAGCTGATTGTTTTCCGGCTTAAGGGCACGAAGACCCGGTATAGCCTGGGCGTGATCACGGCGCTGGAACACGCTATCCGCTTGGAAGCGGTACGGCTTGCTCAGCAGAAGAAGCTGGACCGCGATCAGAAGCGCAAGGCGCGAAAGCAGGGTTTATTGTGAATAGGAAAGGGGGCACTATGAACACGATCACCAAACGCTGCTGTTTCTGTTCAAAGCCGCACATCATGGGCCCGGACTATGGCGCGCCGTATTCAGACGGGATGTGCTGGTGGGCCTACTATAAAGGAGCGATAAAGTTTTTCTTCCAGGATGAGATACCGCATTTCATTGAGACCTGGACCCTGCCGCTGACGGTAGGCTACGTCGTCGTACAGATAATCAGGTGGGCGAACGTGGGGTTTAAAATCATTGGTGGCAAATAACACTTTATGAAAACAAAAAAAGCTTTTTGTCCGAAATGTGGTCGGCAACTTAAGCGCGAAACCGATAAGAAACTGCGGAGAGAATATCGCTATGTTTGCCCACACTGCAATGAGAATTTTTACGAGTTTGAAGTTAGTCGAAATTAGAGGTCTTTGAAAATTTTGTCGCGGTGCCAAATAAACCTGATGCGATTGGAAGTCAGGCTAAACGTACCTCAAGGGTTTAAACCGGACGCGACAAACAAATATGCGCCGTTCCTCCTCGGAGTAAATAGGCGCAGAAGGTGCGGCGGCAAGGGCCGGGAAGCGTGTACCGCGAGGGCACCCCGCAGATACGTGCAAATCGTATCGTCCGCCGGACAAAAGGAAGAGGCAAGTTCGAGCCTTGCAGTGTCCGGCCCGCACCGAAGATTTGGAGGTGATCGCTATGCGCGCCCGCGTAGTGCACCAAAGGAAAAAGGGCGCTGAACTCAAAAGCGCGGGCCGGACTTATGGAACTATAACGCAAGGAAAGGCCCGCACGATTTAAGGAGATTGAAAACATGTACTTATTCTTTGATACAGAGACAACGGGATTGCCGAAAGATTGGAAAGCTCCGATAACTGACGTGGACAACTGGCCGCGCCTGGTGCAACTGGCTTGGCTGGCGTTCGACGCGGACGGAAACCGGATCGGAGGCAAGACGGCCATTATCAAGCCCGAGGGATTCGAGATCCCGGAGAAGGCCTCAGCCATACACGGCATCACCACGGCGAAGGCCGTATCAATCGGGGAGTCCCTGTCCCTGCATTTAAACCTTATCCATCATCAGATCGGCATGGCCGGCGTGATCATAGGACACAACCTGGGCTTCGATGAGAAGATCCTGGGCGCTGAGTTCCTGCGCGCCAAGTTACCGCGCATCACGCCGGCCAGGGAGAAGATCTGCACTATGCTCAGCTCCACCAAGTATTGCGCTATCCCGTGGAGCCGCGGCAATAAATGGCCGAAGCTGACCGAGCTGCACAACAAGCTTTTCGGTAAAGACTTCGAGGGCGCGCATGACGCCGGCGCCGATATAGCCGCGACCGCAAAATGCTTCTGGGAATTGCGCCGCCTGGGCGTAATCAAGATTTTAATGCGGTAAAAATAAAGGAGGAAATATGGGCATATTGCCAACAGAAAACAACGTACCTGTAGTGGGCGTACCAAAGGAAATAAAATTATTGCTTGAGGGGCCGGGCAAGGTGGGGATAACCACATTTGCTGCGAGCTTTCCGAAGGCAATATTGCTGGAAATGGAAAGGGGCGGCGCGGATTTTGTGAGCGCGTGTCCGGTCCTGCATATATGGAAGGGACAGGACCCTCTCAAAGGTCTGCGCATGGCTATGGAGGAATTAAAGACCGACACCAGGTTCGATACGGTGGTATTAGACACCATCGACGAGTTCGCAGACATGACGGCAAAAGCTATCTGCGCGAAACTGGGCATCATGGGTATCAACGAGCCGCCCAAAGGAAAGCGCGACGGGGTGCAGTGGGACATGTACTCCAACGACGTTACAGGCATACTCTCGGCGCTTATAGCCCTGCCGAAAAATGTAGTGATCCTGGGCCATACCAAGCCCGCGACCTTCGACAGGGAAGGAAAACTTAAGTC
>Ga0074195_1003825_pt1 | contig 13402 bp, 14 predicted proteins | sample EPASupsiteHSE623_FD_64525 | JGI IMG/M metagenome (GOLD analysis project Ga0074195, IMG submission 64525) | Bioremediated contaminated groundwater from EPA Superfund site, New Mexico - Sample HSE6-23 | ecosystem: Environmental > Aquatic > Deep subsurface > Groundwater > Contaminated ...
GGTCCCATCCTGATCACCGGCCCCGCCGCCGGCGTGGCCGCCATGGGTCTGGAGAAGATCGAGTTCTTCTGGTATGCCCGCCGCATCGGGCCGCTGGCCCTGCTGGGATATTTCGCCGGTATAGTTTGTTATATCGTGCAGTACAATATGTTTCACTGACCCCCCTCCGCCCGCAAGGCGGTTTGTTGGCCCCCTGTCTGCTTCCGGATGCATCCCGCCGGAAGCGGGCAGGGTTTTATAGTCCCTTTTCCACACATGCTCAGCCACGATCCCCTGATGCCACGCGCCGCCGTTTTCACCGCCCTCTCAGCGCCCATGAACCGATGACCGCCGAATTTCCGTCCCCATTTCCCGGACTCGCCCTCGTTGCCCTGCTCGACGCGATCCCGCACGGCGTCGCGGTGGTCGACCGCGAGTGCAAGATCGTGGCAATCAACCAGACGCTCGAGGCCCTCACCGGGGTGACCCTGGCCGAGGTCCGGGGGGTCTATGTCGATTTCGTTCTCCGTTCCAATATTGCCCGGCGGGGCCGCACCTTCCGCGAGGCGCTGGCCGGCGACCCCCTGACGGTCGAGGGCGACATTGTCAGCCGCGACCGCCGCAAGATCCCGATGCGTTTCACCATTTCACCCCTGCAAGGCAGCGCGGACGAACCGGCCGGTCTGGTGATCGTCCTCGACGACCTCTCGGACGTGGTCAACTCCGCCGGCCTGGGAGCCACCGAGGATGTCGCCGATTCGATCATCGGCCAGAGCCCGAAGATGCGCGAGGTGTTCGAACTGATCCCCCTGATGGCCCACACCGAGGCCTCGGTGCTGATCACCGGCGAAACCGGCACCGGCAAGGACAAGGTGGCCGAGGCCATCCACAAGCGCTCCAGCCGTGCCGCCAAGCCCTTCATCAAGATCAACTGCGGCGCCCTGCCCGAATCGCTCCTGGAATCGGAACTGTTCGGCTACGTCAAGGGGGCCTTCACCGGCGCGGTCAAGGACAAGCCGGGTATGTTCCGCCTGGCCCAGGGCGGCACCCTGTTTCTGACCGAAATCGGCGACATGCCCCTGCCGCTCCAGGTGAAACTGCTCTCGGTGCTCGACGACCGCGAGTTTTTCCCCCTGGGCGGGGAAAAAAAGGTCCAGGTGGACGTGCGGATCATCGCCGCCACCCACCGACCCCTGAAGGAACGGGTGGCCGAGGGGCTGTTCCGCGAGGACCTCTACTACCGGCTCAACGTCCTCCATCTCCACCTGCCGCCGCTCAGGGAACGGGAAACCGACACCCGCTTTCTCATCAACCATTTCCTGCGCACCTTTGCCGAACGGACCGGCAGCAGCGTCAAGTCGTTCAGCGACGAGGCCTTGCGCCTGCTGATGGACTACGCCTTCCCCGGCAATATCCGCGAGCTGCGCAACATCGTCGAATACTGCGTCAATATCTGCCAGACCCGGCAGATCGAGGCCGGCGACCTGCCCAAGTACCTGTTCGCGCGGCTCGCGCCAACGGCCGCCGCCCCGGTCGCCGAGCCCGTCCCGCCCGAACAGGCGCCGCCCCCGCCCCGGGAAACCGGCAGGGACTGGCTGAGCATCGAAAAGGAACTGATCGTCGGCACCCTGACCCAGACCCGTGGCAACCGTTCCAAGGCGGCGGCCCTGCTGGGCTGGGGCCGGACCACATTGTGGCGCAAACTGAAAACCCACGGCCTGGTCGGCCCGGCCGAAGCCGGTATCGAAAACGAGGCAGGATGAAAATTTTACTCACCGTTCAGGACAACAGCATCGCCCCCCGGTTCGACCAGGCCACCGAGATCATGATCGCCGAACATGACGGCCCGCGGCTGAACGCGGAGCCGCGCACCATCATCCTGCCCCACCGCAGCGCCGAGGAACTGAGCGACCTCATCGTCAAGGAGGGGGTGGAGTGCGTGATCTGCGGCGGCATCGAGGAGAGTTTTCACAAATTTTTCACCTGGAAGAAGATCACGGTCATCGACGGGGTCATCGGCGACCATGCCGAGGCCCTGGACCGCTGCCTGGCCGGTGAGCTGCAACCGGGAACGGTGCTGCCGTCGGCCCAGGGCAAGGGGTGAGCGGGCGCGGCGGGTATATCGAAACAGATCAAGAGGAACAATCCATGCAGTCAATCAAGGTCCTGCTCATAGCCGGTGAGCCGGAGTTCAGCGACATCCTCACCGACCGCCTGCGCTCCTGGGGCTTTGCCGCCGTCGCGGCCGGCAACCGCGAGGAAGCCATGGAGGCCATCGCCCTGTCGCGCCCCGACGTGGTGGTGCTCAGCCTGCGGGCCGGGCACGGGCACGACCTGGACACCCTGCGTCTGATCAAGAACCTCGATCCCGCCATCGAGGTTCTCCTCCTCACCTGCAAGGGTACCGCCATCGACGGCATGAAGGGGGTGGAGCAAGGTGCCCTGGATTGCCTGCCCCAGCCCATTGACCTGGGGGTGCTCATCGAAAAAATACGGCTGGCCCATGCCCGGCGCACCCTGCCCGGCGACCGCGCCGCGGTGCCGCTGCTGGCGCCGCTGCTGGCCGGAAACGACTGGCCGGAGATGTGCGCCACCCTCCTGACCTGCCTGCAATCCCTGCCGGAAAGGCTTTTCCCGCTGTAACTCGTCGCCTTTTTCCCCTCGTTCCCATGCGCCGCCCCGCTGTCACCCCGGCCGCACACCGCCGCCACCCCCACCTTATTGTCACCAGTTTTACACAGTATTGAATATCATATAATATCAGACAATTAAACAATCGGCCCTCTAAGGTGTCACTGGACGCACACAGACAGCCCGTGCCCCTCGCCCGACCGCCTCTTCCCCCCGGCTCCTGCCATCTATGTAATTATTTGATATGTAAAATAAAAAAATTTATTTTCCTCACCTTCCCAACTGGCCCCCGTCCTGCATTAGTCAAGGCAGCGAGCGTGTTCACTTTCCGGCGGCGACAGGGAGAAGCCATGACGAACGGACAGCAACCAAGCCCATCGACCAATCTCGAATATCTCGACCTGAAACAGGCGGCGGTGATCTGCTCGGTTTCCGACGAGCGGTTCGGCAAGTGGATCGACAAGGGGATTGTGCCGGTCATCGACGTCAACGGCAAGAAGCTGATCCATTCCCACGACCTGATCCAGCACCTGGTCCGGCATAATATCCCCATCCCCGACCGGCTGCTCCAGGGCAACAGCAAAAAAATCCTTTTCGTCCTCACCGGCGAATCCGTTCCCCACACCATCACCAACGAAGTCATTTGGGCCCTGTACGCGCTGCGCAAACAGACCGCCTATATTTTCGATTTTGTCCGCTTCGACAGCGACATCGAGCTGAAGATCATCACCTTCCGCCCGGATCGGATCGTCCTCTTGCAGGAGGACGCCGGCGATCGCGACCCGGAACGGCTGATCCGGAAAATGGTCAACGGCTCCACCCCGATCTATGTCTTTGCCGCCGACCGGACCGCCGGGCTCAATCAATTTCTCAGCGAGTGACCGCAAAACGCCATGATGCCGCACACCATCGCATACCATCGCAGAGGAACAACGGCTCCGCGGTCGGTCGTGGGCGGCGGCCATCCGGTCCCGCTTTTTTATAGGCCGCCGATGCCCGGCATCGGCGGTTGCGTCGAACCCGGTCATGGCCGCCGGGGTTCCCCCCCCCCCGGCGGCCATCCGGTTCGGCTGACCCGCTGCGACTTGAGCCCCATAACCCAACAAGGAGAACCACCATGGCACTGTATACCGTACTGATTGTTGACGACGAAGAGGAATTCCGGGACATGACCGTCAAACGGCTGAGCAAGCGCGACCTCGAATGCGAAAGCGCGCCCGACGGCGATACCGCCCTGGAGATGATCGCCAAGAAGAACTATGACGTTGTCCTGCTCGACGTCAAGATGCCGGGCCGCGACGGCATCGAAACCCTGCGCGAAATCAAGCGGATGGCTCCCATGACCGAGGTGGTGATGCTCACCGGCCACGCCTCGGTGGAATCCGGCATCAACGGCATCAAATACGGCGCCTTCGATTACCTGATGAAGCCCATGGAACTCGAACCCCTGTTCGAAAAGCTGAACGCCGCCTACGAGCGCAAGCGGACCCAGCAGGAGAAGATTGAAATGGCCCAGATCAAAAAAGACATGGTTCGTCCGGGCTGACCGGACAGACCTTCTTATAAACCCGAAAACCCCTTTTTATCGACAAACCAAAAGGAGAAAAAAATGAAGTTTTTCCGTGATCTGAACCAATTCATGACCGCCGGGTCCAGGGCGCACGCCCGGTGGGAATTGGAAATGTCCAATAACATTCTGCGGAGCCGTACCCGGCTGCTGGTCCTGGGGCTGCTGCTCATTCCCGTTTTCCTCGGCGGCATCGCCTTTGCCGACGCCGTCGGCCAGGCCCTGCCCTCCTTCATCGGCGGCAAAACAGCCTATGGTCCCTCGCACTACACCAACCTCATCTTCGGCGCCTCCGTCCTGGTCGGCGTCTGCGCCGGTCTGATCACCGGCTGCATCGGCGCCGGCGGCGGCTTCATCATCGCCCCGGCCCTGATGAGCGCCGGTGTTAAAGGTATCCTCGCGGTCGGCACCGACCTGTTCCACATCTTCGCCAAGGCGATCATGGGCTCGGTCCTCCACCGCAAGATGGGCAACATCTCGGTTTCCCTGGCCATCACCTTCCTGATCGGCGCCATTGCCGGCTCGACCCTGGGCGGCTATGTCAACCGCAAGATCTATGACGCCAACCCGGTGTTGAGCGACATGTTCATCACCGCCATCTATGTCGTTATCCTCGGTTTCCTCGCCTTTTACGCGATGAACGACTACCTCAGGTCACGCTCCAAGAAAGTGGTGATTGAAGAAGGCGCCAAGAAAATCGCCGAAGAGATCCCGGCCATGGGCAAGCGCATCCAGTCGGTTACCATTCCGCCGATGCTGACCTTCGACGAGAACATCACCCCCGGCGGCCGCAGAATTTCCGCCATCTTCCTGGTGATCAGCGGTTTCATCGTCGGCATGGCCGCCTCCATCATGGGCGTTGGCGGCGGTTTCCTCACCTTCCCGATGTTTGTCTACGGCCTGGGCGTTTCCTCCATGACCACGGTCGGCACCGACATCTTCCAGATCGTGTTCACTGCCGGCTACGCCGCCATCAGCCAGTACGCGATCTACGGCTTTATCTTCTATACCCTGGCCATGGGCATGCTGCTCGGCTCCCTGATCGGTATTCAGATCGGCTCGATCGTCACCAAGGTCGTTCCCGGCACCACCATCCGCGGCTTCTACGCGGTCACGGTTACCGCCGGTTTCCTCAACCGGGTCTGCGCCCTGCCGGAAAAACTGATGAAGATGGGCTATGTCGAACTGTCCTCCGGTTTTATCAAGGTGGTCGACATCATCGGCAACGTCGGCTTCTTCATCATCATCACCGCCTTCGCGACGTGGGTCTTCTGGTGCTTTTTCACTAATCTCAAGGTCCTGAAAGGGGAGGTGCATTGATCATGGCAAGTTCAGCTCAACTTAAAACCCAGGGATACCTCCTGCTGGCCTCCTTTTTCGCGATCCTGGTCGCCATTTTCATGCCGCTCTTTCCGGGATCGGCTGGCCAGAAAGTCAATGGACTCGATTATCTCGACAACTTCTTCAACCAGCTGTCCAAAAGCTCGGCCTATTACATCCCCGAGCAGGTGAAGAAGGCGGAAAAATACAACGGTCAGCAGTTCACAACCTCGCTGAAGATGAAAACCGCCGACGAGGCCGCGGTGACCGCCAAGCTGTTCGCCGCCAACAAGATCACCGCCGTGGCCGAGGCCGACAAGGTGAAGGTCAGCGGCGACTTCGGCGCCATGATCACCATCATGCTCAAGGATGCCGACCTGATGTACAAGAACGACGGCAAGGCCTTGACCGCCAAATACGGGGTCGACGAGCGCCAGGCCATCTATTCCTGGTTCCTGGCCCTGGCCGCCATGGAGAAGGACATGACCAAGGCCGGCCAGTTCGAGCAGGCCAAGTTCGTCAAGAACTGCATGTCCAAGGCGATCGAGCCGGCCTACAACTATTATCAGGTTGAGGCCAAACCGGTGAAGGAAGAGATCGTGCTGCTGATCGCCGCCCTCGCCTTCTATGTCGTCTACACCATGTGGTACGGTTTCGGCCTGCTGTACCTGTTTGAAGGACTAGGGATCAAACTTGATCACTGATCCCTTGATCGCATCATAACAATCCAGGCCGTGGCGGGAATGCTGTTCCCGCCACGGCTCTTTTCTTGGCGACGATGACGATTGTAGACCGGCTCCTCACCATCGTGCGGCGACTGCTGCATCCCGAATCTGCCCCGCCCCTCCTCGGCCCCGAGGAACTGCAACGTCTGTTTGTTGCCCGCTATCGCTGGTTCCGCGAACTCCTGACCGCCAACTCCAATACCCTGGAAGCGATGGCGGAGCTGGAAACCGCCCTCCGGGACGGCCGCACCCTGTCCATGACCTTCATCCGGGCCCGCTGCACCCTGGTGATGGTCAATGTCTACAAGATCATAGGTAATCTCAACAGGATCGCCGACGGCCGCTACAGCGAGCTGGAACGCGCCTTCGACCGGCTGCAGCACAGCATCGAAACGCTGCTTGCCGGTGAACAGAGCCGGGATGACGGAGAACTGGTCCTGGCCCTGGATCGGATCGGCCGCGCCCAGGCCGGCCTGACCGGAGAAAAAATGGCCAATCTGGGCGAGGCCGGCGCCATCGAGGGTATCCGCATCCCGCCCGGATTCGCCCTGACCTCGGCCGCCACCCGCCTTTTTTTCCAGCGCAACCAGTTGTATCCCAAGATCAATCACATCATCCAGCAGATGGATATCGCCAACCTGAAGGATTTGCACCGGAAAAGCGGGGCGATCCAGGAGCTGATCCGGACCTCCCCCCTGCCGCCGGAGCTGGAGTCGCTCATCCGCACCCATTTCGACCGGCTGGCCGCCGCCATGCCGGAATGCCGGGTGGCGGTCCGTTCCAGCGGCCTGGGCGAGGACCTTGGCCACGCCTCCTTCGCCGGCCTGTACCACACCGAACTGGATGTCGGCCGCGATACCCTGTTGGACGCCTACAAGGCCGTCCTGGCTTCGAAATACACCCCGCGCGCCATTTCCTACCGGCTGGCCAAGGGGTTCCGTCACGAGGAAACCGAGATGTGCGCCGGCGTCCTGGCCATGATCACGGCAACGGTCAGCGGCGTCTGCTACACCCGCTCCATCGGCGGCCGGAGCGAGACCCTGGACCTGTTTTTCGCCCCTGGCGGCGCCAAGGGGATTGTTGACGGCACCCGCTCAACCGGCCATCTGCTGATCGAGCGGATGGCGCCGCACGCGATCGTTCAGCGCCTGGAGGCAGAGGAAGGAGGCGGGGCGGGATTGACCGACGCCCAGGCCACCGCCCTGGCCGCGATCGGCATGCGCCTGGAACACCATTTCGGCGCCCCCCAGGACATTGAATGGTCGATCGACCCGGCCGGCGCCCTCTATGTGCTCCAGAGCCGGCCGATCCCGGCGGTCGCCGCCTCAGCGGCCGCGCTGGTACAGCCCCCCCCGGACGACGAACGCATCCTGCTCCACGGTGGGGTGACCGGCTGCGACGGTGCCGGCAGCGGCCAGGTCTGCATCGTCCGCACATCGGCGGACATGCTCCGCTTTCCCAAACGGGCGGTACTGGTGGTCAAACATCCCCTGCCGGAATGGGCGCCGCTGCTGAAGCGCGCCGCGGCTCTGGTGGCCGAAACCGGCAGCGAGGCCGGCCATCTCGCCACCCTCTCCCGAGAATTCGGTCTCCCCTCCCTGCTGGCGCTTCCCCGGGCCACCGAAGTCCTGCGCAACGGCGGGACCGTCACGGTCGATGCCGCCAGCCGGACGATCTACCGTGGCCGCATCGAGGAACTGCTGCACGCCAATGCCCCCCGGCCCAATCCCATGGACGGCAGCCCGGTGCAGCAGGTTCTCATCAACGTGCTCAAACTGATCTCGCCGCTCAACCTGACCGATCCGGCCTCCCCGGACTTTCACGCCTCCCGCTGCCGGACCCTGCACGACATCACCCGCTTCTGCCACGAAAAAGCGGTGGTCGAGATGTTCGATTCCGGCAACCGCACCCGTTTCAACAAGGGCGCGGCCAAGCGCTTGCAGGACACCCTGCCCCTCGAATGGTGGGTGATCGATCTCGGCGGCGGCTTTGTCCCCGCTTACGACGCCAGCCGTGCGGACATCGCCATCACCGACATTGCCTGCGCGCCCATGCGGGCCATCTGGGAAGGCATGCACGCCGTGGCCTGGGAAGGCCCGCCCACCGCCCGCCTGCGGACCTTGACCTCCTTTCTCTTCCAGACCGCGATGCGGGACGGCCTTGATCCGTCCCGTTCTTCCGCCCTGAGGGAGAAGAATTATTTTCTTCTTTCGCAAAAGTATTGTAATCTCAGCGTGCGCCTGGGATACCACTATGCCATGATCGAGGCCATGCTGGGCGACCGGATGAGCGACCGCTACATCACCTTCCGCTTCAAGGGAGGAGCGGCCGGGGAAGATCAGCGGGTCCGGCGCATCGAATTGCTGACTGAGGTTCTGGAACACTTCGGCTACCGGATCGACCGGGTCGGCGACGCCCTGACGGCGCGGGTGGAGCGGCGGGACGAGCGGTTTATCGTTGACCGGCTCAAGGTTCTCGGCTATCTCACCATCCATACGCGGCAACTGGACATGGTCATGGCCGAGGCCGGCGCGGAACAATTCTTCCGTGACAGATTCATTCAAGAGATTGGGGACATGTTGAACCATGAGTGAACAGACCTGCAAACTCGAAGCGGCACTCAAGATTCACCTGCTGCTGGTGGACGACGAGCCTGAGTTCAAGGAGGTCATGCACAAGCATCTGTCGCGGATGGGCATCCGGCTCAGCGTCTCCGAATGCTGCCTCGACGCCCTGGAACTCCTGGAGGCCCATGCCGTCGACGTGGTCATCATGGACATGAACATGCCGGGAATGGACGGCATCCAGTGTCTGCGCAAGGTCAAGGAGCGCTGGCCCCTGACCGAGGTCATCATCCTCACCGGCCACGCCTCGGTGAAGTCGGGGATCGCGGGCATGGAAAGCGGGGCCTTCGATTACTGCCTCAAGCCCATCGATGTCCAGGAACTGATCGAAAAGATCGAACTGGCCGCCCAAAAGGCCTTGATCAACCAGGAAGACGGTACCTCGTAACCCCCGTAGCCGGACCATATGGCTCAGCCGCAACGGACACGAAAATCACTCCAGCGAAACAACCAGCCGCGATTTTACAAAAGACCTGCCGGAGCCGTCATTCCGGCGCAGGCCGGAATCCAGAAAGAAGTTCCGGGCCTTGCGAAGAATCCTGACCCCGGCCTGCGCCGGGGTGACGAAAAGCACGGCGATCATTTCCATACAAAAATGAGCTTGCTGGCACGCGTTCTCTCCATCCCATCAAACCACCCCATGAACAGACTGAAAAAACCTCTTCGTCCTTTGTTCCTCTTGCTCTGTGGCCTGCTGCTGGCCGGTTGCGTTAGCGCCGGCAAGGACTTCAACGTCCAGATGGTGCGGCAGATCCACTTGCAGCAGACCACCCGCGCTCAGATCGAGCAGATGTTCGGCCCCCCATGGCGGACCGGGATCGAAGACGGCAAGCAGACCTGGAGCTACGGCTATTACAAGTACGGGGTCAGCGACACCCTCAGCCGGGACCTGGTGGTCCGTTTCAACCCCAACGGCACCGTGGCTTCCTATACCTTCAACTCCAGCTACCCCGAAGACCAGGGTTTGTAAACCGGATACAACCGCTTGACGCTCAGGGGCGGGCCGCCGGACCCGTGCCCCTGGCGCGTGGCCTTCCCCTTTTTCACGCAGTGCTGTTCCCCCAGACACTTTTTCCCGGCAATAAAACGGAACAACGGATAGTTCTTGACCAGGCGCTTGTTCTTGGGCAAGATAGAAAACCTCTGCACGGGCTGGTGGAACGCTCATGAAGGCGTGGCGATTCCGGTGCTGATTTTCACTTCTGAGGGGCTTGCCATCATGAACAAGATAGTGTTGACCGTTTGCATGACTCTTGCCCTCGCGGCTTCCCTGGAAGCGGGCACGCTGACCGGCCGCATCCTCCGGGAAAACGGCACCAGTTTGAGCGCGACCACCATCACCATTCAGGGAATCGAGGTCACGACCAATCAGTTTGGGGGGTATGAAGTCAATCTCCCGGACGGGAGCCAGGAACTGGTGGTGATGGTGGAGGGGAAAACCTACCGCACCGACACCCTTCGCATCTATTCCCCCCAGACCAAACAGAATTGGCGATTGAACCCCGCCAGCCAGCGCCTGGAAAAAATTCTCTAACCGGAGCGGGCACATGGCGGACGAGAAAGAAAAACGAGATTGGATCGATACCCTGGCCAAACTGCTCCCCGGCCTCAGCGCCCTGCTGATCGGCATCACCGTTCCCGTGGTCCTCCATCTCAATGGGGAGCGGAGCCGCAACAACCAGCTCTATGCCGAAATTGTCAGCAAACGGGAGGCAGCCGATTCCGAACTCCGGGCCAGGATGTTTGAGAATCTGCTCAAAACCTTTTTCAACGAGACCGCCACCGAGCAGGACAATCAACGCAAGCTCTCCCTCCTCCGGCTGCTTGCCCTCAATTTTCATGAATTTTTCGATCTGAAACCGCTGTTTGAGGATTTCCAGGCAGATTTCACCCCGGGAGAGAGAAAACAGTTGCAGGAGATCCTGGAGGAAGTGGTGGGCAAGCAGGAGGCCATGCTGGCCCAGGTGAAGGAGGTGCAGGTCTTCTCCCGCACCCTGGCCCAGGGTTCGGCCCATGGGATCATGGTGCCGGAGGAAGGGCAGCCTCCGTACCGGCAGCACCGCCTGGGCGTGGAGGTGACCGAAATCAGTCCCAACGACGACTATGTCATAATGCGGGTGATCGATATCCCCGTCGACGCCAAGGGACAGGGAGACGCAGCCGAGGTTCGTTTCAAGCTGAATTACAGCGCCCTGCCCTTCACGGACAATACCAAGCTGTTCAATGGCACCCGCTTTGCCATCACCTTCAAGGGCATCCGTTCCACTGTTGGCCGTCCCAAGGAGGCCGCCATTAAGATCATTTTCTTTCCCGAATCCTACATGAGCAGCCGGGACCGCCCCTATCTCGACGAAATGCTCAATCAACTGCACCAGCACAACAACCCGCTCTGACGATCCCGGGTGGCATGGGCACGGGTGGTCTTCGCCGGCCAGGCCCGCACACAACAATGCCGAAGTGAACTCTCCAAGGAGTCACCCCGGCAACCTCAAGGCGAAATAGATACGTTCGTTATTCGCCCCGAGTGGGACTAGACCGATTCAACAAGCCGCAGGCATGACCCCCTGCGGCTTCCTTTCAGCGCCGTGTCCGGTAGATAGCCGCTAACCGGTTCTCAGGCGCCCTGACCCGGGCGGCTCCCTGTAACGGGATGCGGTTGAAAGACATCAAGCACCCCGGGAGTCGGCATCCTGACCGCACTGCCCGGGTAATGTGAATACCAGATTCCAGCCTGCTTGCCGTCAGGGTCAATCAAGACGCCTCCATTCATATCAGAAAATGCATGGCCATCGTTTTTCCAAGCCTGCAGCCATCCGCGAATGACTTTGTCTGACATGTCTTCAACCTTGGACCAAACCTTCGAGTTGCGCAACTTGTATCCTTTCTTAATCGCGATAATGGAATCGGGCTGGACAATGGAACCGCCCAGGTAATAATAGGTGTGATCCGGAAGCATTTTGCCTTCTTCAAAGGCTTTCTTGGCCGCCGCGTCCGCCTTCATCTCACCCATGGGAGCGTGCAGAGGCGTATGCTCCGCAAACCCATTGGAAACAAAAAAGGTCAGACCAAAAATTACGAACAGAATACTGAATAGACGCTGTAGTTTCATGGTGCACCTCCCTATGTTGATAGTTTCCGAGGAAAAAGAGCATTGAAAATGCTGCTCGTTAGAATTGAAAAATAAGCAAGGATCGAGCGTTGGCAATAGATAAAAACAGATCACCTGATAATAATTATCCATTAAGCACCATTGAAAAATCATGCCAGAACAGCCACTTTTTATCTAACAGCTTGCAACTACCTCTTATTGTTCGATTGCGCACCACGCCAGTATAGCCGGCAATACCACAATCACAGAAAACGGAACAAAATAAAATTGATCACCATCAATCTTCAGCCAGTTCCTCTGTCTGACTTAGCTTTGTTCTTTTTCGGCTGAGATCATGTGAGAAAACGAGATCTTTCACTGTGTTGTTTGTCGAGGCCTTTACCAAATGGGTGAGCACTGATGGCCGTCATTCCGGCGCAGGCCGGAATCCAGAACCTGCTGTTCTCGCGTGTGAAATTCCTGGACCCCGGCCTGCGCCGGGGTGACGCAATCTCCCGGAAGTTCAATGCAGTGGACTTCAAGGAAAAATCGGCTGAATGTGGGTGGTCATCAGAAAAAAAAATCCCCTCCGCCGCAACCGACCGAGGGGATTTTGTCTTTCCGGCCCACAGACCGGGGAGATGAACAGCGTGTGGTTAGATGATCGGCTTCATGGCCCCCATGTGGGAACGGAGTTCCTCGCCCACCTGCTCGACCACGGTGTAGCGGATGGCGGCATTGATGCCGATCAGCTCGATGTTGTCCACCGCATTGTCCGTGACCGCAAGCCCCTTGCCGATGACCTCGGTGCCGAGTCCTTTCATGAAGTCAGCCAGCAGCGGCACCGCCTGATGGGCGAAGAGGTAGCAGCCGTACTCGGCGGTATCGGAGATGACCACGTTCATCTCGTAGAGCTTCTTGCGGGCGATGGTGTTGGCGATCAGCGGCACCTCGTGCAGACTCTCGTAATAGGCTGATTCTTCCTTGATCCCGGCGGAGACCATGGTGTCGAAGGCCAATTCCACGCCCGCCTTGACCATAGCGATCATCAGGATGCCGTGATCGAAAAATTCCTGCTCGCTGATCTCGGCCGTGGTGGATACCGCCTTCTCGAAACCGGTCTGGGCGGTCTGGGCACGCCAGGTGAGCAGGTTCTTGTCGTCGTTGGCCCAGTCCTCCATCATGGTCCGCGAGAAGTCGCCGGACATGATGTCGTCCATGTGCTTCTCAAAGAGCGGAGTCAAAATCTCCTTGATCTCCTCGGAGAGGTAGTAGGCGCGGATCTTGGCCGGGTTGGACAGCCGGTCCATCATGTTGGTGATGCCGCCGTGCTTGAGGGCCTCGGTGACGGTCTCCCAGCCGTACTGAATCAGCTTGGAGGCGTAGCCGGGGTCGATGCCCTCACTGACCATCTTGTCGAAGCAGAGCAGCGAGCCCGCCTGGAGCATGCCGCAGAGGATGGTCTGCT
>Ga0074195_1003826_pt1 | contig 13400 bp, 17 predicted proteins | sample EPASupsiteHSE623_FD_64525 | JGI IMG/M metagenome (GOLD analysis project Ga0074195, IMG submission 64525) | Bioremediated contaminated groundwater from EPA Superfund site, New Mexico - Sample HSE6-23 | ecosystem: Environmental > Aquatic > Deep subsurface > Groundwater > Contaminated ...
GAGCAGGGAAATGGGAAGATTGGGTTTATAATAGAGAATATAGTCCGCTCTTCGGGGCTTGGCCCGGCTCACGGAGTTACCGTTCACAAGGACCCGGCCATCCGTGACATTGACCTCTTCCCGTATGTGGTGATGCTGGTCCCAGCCCGAGAGGGTTAATGCGGGTGTGATGAATTTGGTGCAGATGTCCCGCTCGCTTAACTTCTTCTTGTCCGATGTGTCCATTCAGTGATTCTCTCTATCTTTGACAATCCGCTAATATCTTTCTATATAAATATCAACATCTGCAACACCCGCAATAAGATCTACGGAACAATTTTCAATCACACTTTGAATTTTATTTTTCAACCAGACCTTGCCCAAAAAATTTCAACCAGACTTTGATTTTATTTTTTTAACCAGACTTTGATTGAAAAAAAATAATCAGACTTTGCTCAAAAATTTTCAATCACACTTTGAATTGTAATTTTCAACCACACCTTGCCTAAAAAAAATAAATCAGACCATGCTCAAAAATTTTCAATCAACCTATCAGCCCCTGCTTAAAATCCGTTCACCGATCAACCAGACTCTGCTTGAAAATGTAAAAACGCGATCCGTTCCTGATTCTTTAAACCGAAAGGGAGAAAATCCGGTCAACACCTCCGACGTGAACCCGCACCGGTATCTCACCCAAACCGTACCTCCGGCCACTCAGCAGGATCAATCAGACTCTGCTCAAAAATGTTCAATCGGGTACGCGATCGCGATTGAAAATCATTTCCGGATCAACCAGACCTTGATTGAAAAATGTTAACCAGACTTTGAATTTATTTTTTCAACCGGACTCTGCCTAAAAATTTTCAATCGAACCTTACTTGAAAAATTGTAACCAGACTTTGATTTTATTTTTTCAACCAGCCTCTGCTTAAAAAAATAAAATCGAACCTTGATTAAAAAAATAAAACCAGACTTTGATTTTTATTTTTTAATCAAACCCTGATTGAAAAAGAGATCTGCCGTCCGGAAAAACCCGAAAAAGCCGGCTCCGCAGGAAAATACCGGTGCACCAGATCCCGGAGCTCGCTGGTGCTGTCCGGAGCGATTATGCACCACAATCCCAATGGAATAGATCCGTTTTGTCAGCGATTGCACCGCCGGCCGAACATGCCCCCGGCCAAACGCCAGCAGAACCCGAATAAGATAATCTCAAAATCCAAAAACCCGCACACATTGTTACGAAGCAAAACCTTCGTCCCGGAACGGGCAAAAAAAAGAAATGTTCAGACCATTACGGCACGGATAATCGTTACGTCCTTTGCCGGACGATCGCCACGAAGGGTCTTTGTCTTGCCGATCTTGTCGACAACATCCATCCCTTCGATAACTTTCCCAAAGACCGGGTGTTTGTCGTCAAGGAAGTTGTTGTTGACAAGGTTAATGAAGAACTGTGATCCGCCGGTGTTGGGGCCGGCATTCGCCATTGAGATGGTGCCCCGGTTGTTCCGGTTGGCAGGCCCGAACTCATCCTTGATCGCGTACCCGGGTCCGCCCATGCCGGTCCCCTGCGGGCAGCCGGCCTGCAGCATGAACCCGTCGATGACCCGGTGGAAGATGATGCCATCATAGAAGCCTTTTTTCACGAGCGTTTCAAAGTTGCCCGCAGTGACGGGCATAGCGGGATCGAGCGCTATGGTAATGTTACCCATGTTTGTCTCGAGCCGCACGATATTTCCTGCTGGTTCTGTCATGATATGCTGTAGGAGTATTGGGTCTGTTGATTCTTCTGTGTTGTGAATGCCTGCCATCTTAAAGCAGGGGAAAAAAAGGATATCAGATCATTACCGCTTTGAGGATTGTCACGTTCTGGAGCGGGCGGTTTTCCTGTCCACCGGAAGTCGGCACTTTTGCGATCTTATCAACCACGTCCATGCCTTCTACCACTTTTCCAAAGACCGGGTGCCTGGTATCCAGGTAATTATTATTGACCAGGTTGATGAAGAACTGTGACCCGCCGGTGTTGGGACCGGCATTTGCCATCGAGATGGTGCCGCGGTTGTTCCTGTTGGCGGGTCCGAACTCATCCTTGATCACGTAACCCGGGCCGCCCCGGCCGGTACCGGTGGGATCGCCGCCCTGGAGCATAAACCCGTCAATGACCCGGTGAAAGGTCACACCGTCATAATAGCCTTTGTTCACAAGCATTTCGAAATTACCCGTGGTGATGGGCATATCAGGGTCGAGAGCGATGACAATGTCTCCCATGTCAGTTGAAAGACGGGCCCGTTTCCACGCCTCCGTGGAGATCCCGGTTGCAGCCGTTGTTACCCCGGGAGTTACCTGGATGGTCCCTGTTTCCGTTTTGGTTCTGGCTGATGATACCGATTGCTGGGTACACCCTGCAGCGAGAAGAAGTGCCACAACGAGTACACATGCCAGCAGTACGGTGCGCACTGGTGATGACATAGTAGAGAATGGTTGGAACGATAAGAAAAAAGAAGTTACGGGACATCAGCCCCGTTTTATTGGTGGGAATTACTCACCTTTCTTCTCGTCCCTGCGGCCGAACCAGAAGATTGCGCCAACTGCCAGGATCATCGAGATGAGACCGGTGACAAGGATCAGGTATCCTTTCCCACCCATGTAATTCGTGTAGTCGGTAGCTGACATATCAATGGCGAGCACTGCGTGTGTGTTACCGTTCGAGTTACTCAGGGAATCATCGATCGGTGCATACGCCGACATGAACGATCCATATTTGGTAGTATACGGTTCTTTGGATGAAGTCGGGCGGGATAGTGCTTCAAAGATCTCCATCGTATCAGGAGACGTTGACAGTTCGCCGATCTTTGCAGAACCCTGCGGGTCATCGGGATACAGGTCATCTACAAGGAAGGTAATGGATCGATCCGGGTTCACTTTTAAGATATACGCGTTGAGAATGTGATCGTCCATACTGCGGAGCGTGCGCAGTTCCTTTACCACTGCCAGGTATTTCGGCGATCCTTCATCGCCGGCTTTGAGCAGGACAACATCACTCCCATTGATCTGGGTTGCCATAACCCCTGCCGTTGACTCAAGTCCGGTGCGGACCGAGTCCTTGATTGCGGCAGTCGAACTTGTATATGCAAGAGCCGTCAGGCTCCCGATGATGATAATCACGACGATAGTGCTTATCCAAAGTAGTGTTGATTTAGAACAGGTACCGGTCATTTCAGCTTCGCCTCCTTAACCCTATTACAATTCCCAGGATGGTTACCATTCCTCCAATCAGGATAACTGGTGAGGATGCGCTCTGCGGTGTGGGGGTTGGTGCGGGTGTCATCCCGATTGCGAGCGGGGTTGTCTGTCCCGAGACCACCGTTACTGTGCCAGAGTAATCGGTATAACCGGTATACTTCAGCAGAATCTGGTGCTGGCCCGGATCGATCTCGGTGATGGTTGCCGGGGTATATCCCCTGAATATGTTATCAATCAGGATCTCTGCACCTGATGGTGTTGAGACTATGTTGATTGCGCCGGCTGCCGGCACGGGCGTGGGACTCGGTCCGATTCGGGTCATAAGCACGGGCACGTATGTGTTGGCATTGGGTTTGACATACACCGTCTCGAGCCAGTCATTGTATCCTGATGCAGTGAGCTTGACGATATGGCTTCCCGAGGGTATGTTGTTGAGTGTGAGACCCCCTGACGGGTTGGTGATACCCTGATAGGCACTGTCCAAAAACACACTGGCACCGGCCGGTGCGGACCCAATGGATATTGATCCGAAAATTGCCGGGGTCAGGCTGGGACTAATCGTCTGTGAGCTGCCTGCAGTGACATATACGCTCGTACTCCAGTCATTGTAACCGGGTTGTTTGAGTACAATGTTGTGGTTGCCGGGATAGAGTGTGAGTGTTATCGGGGTTACCCCATTGTAGGTGCCGTCAACATATACCTGTGCCCCGCTGGGGCTTGATTTAACATATACCGTTCCTGTGTTACGGGGTGGTTGTGGAGACTGCTGGAGCGTGGGATAATACGCTGCGGTCTGCCCTGCATATACGTTGATCGTCTGGGTATTCGGGGTGTACCCGTTCAGGGTCGCCTTCATGGAGTAAGATCCCGGTGGCAGGTTTGGGATCGTGATCGGAGAATACCCGTAATAATTCCCGTTCATATAGATCGCAGCACCAGCCGGGTTTGACTGGGCATAGATCGCCCCGTTCTGGACCGGGGGTACGGTCGTCGGGGTGACGATTGGATTTATCGTGGCGTAAACCTGGACATGCTGACCACTCGATGGCATACCAGAGAGCGGACCTGACCATGTGGTGTAGCCGGATTTTGATACGGAAACCGTCCTGACCGGAGTACCTGTTGGTGATACTGCTACGGAGAGAATACCCCCGGCAATATTGCCCTGGGGGGCACCATCGAAATAGACCGTGGCGCCGTCAACATTGCCATAGGTGTCAATCCATCCTTTACCTCCGCCAACTTCCGTGGGTTCAATCGTGATGGTAATTTCTGTGGTAGGTATGCGTGTGGGTTCGGTGGTGGGCGGGGTGACAACCGTCGGAATCGTGATGGTTGGTTCGGTCGTGCGCTCTGTGACAACAGTTGGCATTGAAGTTGGTGCTGTTGTGGGTTCCTTGGTTGGCACTGTTGTCGGAACCGTCGTAGGGATCGTTGTGGGAACGGGGGTTGGTTCTGTCGTCGGGACGGGTGTCGGTTCGGTTGTTGGTATCGTTGTCGTTTCAGTTACCGGGGGGGTGACATCACCGACACCAATACTCGCTGATACTGGAATGGTACAGACTGCACACAGCATCAGAATTATGGTTATCATGAAAAATCGTCTTTTCACTATATCTCTTCCTGTACTCTAATTTCAGGAGAGCGCGCTATTTATAGCATACGTTTTTTTTAGAGATTGACAGCAAATGAGGTTATTTTTAAATTTACAGGGAGGAAAGTCCCTTTATCACATTGGATAGTCGCGAGATCCCGATTTTTATCATCTCTTCGTCAGGGTTCGAGAAGTTCAGTCGTATGGTATCCCCGCCACCCCCGTCCACATAAAACGGCATGCCCGGAAGCACGGCAACTTTTTGCCTCACTCCCTCATCAAAGACCCGGCGGGAAGAGATGCCGGGAGGGAGGGTTGCCATCAGGAACATTCCCCCTTCAGGAGTTGTGTGGGAGAGCTGGGGCAACTGGTCATCGAGCAGATCGCACATCAGCCTGCACTTCCGGCCGTACACGCGGGTAATGTGATGGATATGGTCATCGAGATTGTGCGTGGTCAGGTACCGGTGCAGGATCTTCTGGCAGAGGAAATTGGAATGCAGGTCTGCCGCCTGCTTGACGACATTGAACGGAGTGAGTATTGTCCGGGGTGCATAGATCCAGCCTATCCGCATGCCTGGTGCGATGATCTTGGAGAATGAGCCGGAGATGACACTCTGTTCAGGAATGTATTTTGTTACCGGCATCCGGGGTTTTGTGTCAAAGAAGAGTTCACCGAATGCATCGTCTTCGTAAAAGACGGTGTCACTCGTCTGGAGTATATCGGCGATCGCCCGGCGTTTCTCCTGTGAGTATGTCCTGCCCGACGGGTTCTGGGAGTTGGGAATGCCATAGAAGAACTTCGCGTTGGTCGTTTTAACGAATCGTTCGAATGATGCGAGATCCGGGCCATCGTCTTCCAGCGGAACGGTATCGATGACCGGTTCATAGAGGGAAAAGGCCTCGATGGCACCAAGATACCCGGGCCGCTCCATGCCGACATGATCGCCGGTATTGAGAAAAATTTTGGCAAAGAGATCCAAGCACTGCTGTGAGCCGTTGACGATCTGGATCTCTTCTGCGGTTGCCGGCAGTCCCAGCCGGGTGCGATAGCGTTCAGCGATGTACTCCCGCAGCGGCAGGTATCCGTCAGTGGTTGTGTACTGGAGCGCGATATGGGCATCCTCTTCCATCACCTGTCGTGTTGCCTGTGCAATCCCTTCGGTATCGATCAGTGCAGAGGACGGGAGCCCCCCGGCAAACGAGATGATGGAGGGATTGTTCGAAACGGAGAAGAGTTCAGAAAGAAATGACACCGGTGCCCGTTTGATCCTGTCTGCGAAGTGAAATGACATGAATTGCTCCCGCTGGTTGATCAGGTACCTGATTGGCGATTCACCACGAAAAAACCCGTACATCCGGACAAGCGATAAGTTCTCGCGCATGTCAGGATTACTCACAAACTTCTTTTTTCTGCCTCACCCAAACGGTACCCTATGACCCTGACCCGTGCGGATGATGCGGCAGCCATGTTCACGAATGGTTTTTCCTGTTCGCAGGCAGTCTGCCTTGCATTTGCAGAAGATTTCGGTATCGATCGCGAGACTGCCCTCAAACTCTCCTGCGCTCTCGGCGGCGGGATGGCACATTCGGGCAATACCTGCGGGGCAGTAACTGGTGCCCTTATGGTGATCGGTATGAAGTACGGGCGTACCCGGCTTGACGACCTGGCAGCAAAAGAGAAGACCTACACCGTGGCCAACGCTTTTATGAAAGAATTCCTGCGGAGGAATCACTCGCTGAACTGCACGGATTTGATCGGGCACAACCTTTCTGATCCCAACGCTCTTGCCCTTGCACGGGAGAAAAAACTGTTTCATACGAAATGTGCAGGGTTCGTACGGGATGCCGGAGAGATCCTGGAGACGGTTCTCTGATGTTATCTGAGAAACAATTCCTTCAGGACCTTCTGAATGTGCACCCAGAAAAAAAGAGAGAATTTGTTTAAGTCCCCGGACTTCCGGAAGAACTTACGCAGTGTCAGCTACTTCGATCCTGATGATCTCTGAGTTGACTGCACCCATGGTCTTGTGCAGGACTTCACAGCGGGCATCATGCACCAGTTCGATGGATGCACGAATACTGGCGAGTGCTTCACCCTGTGTGCTGCCCCGTCCAAGAGCCTCCGATAACTCAACGCACCGGGCGGTATACCCGCCGTCTGCCTGAGCATCGAGGATGATGGTGTAGTGCATGATCATACTAAAAAGAGATATTTCTTCACATAGTTTTTGGTCGGATTCAGCATTACCTCCCTGGGATTGCCCTTAAAAAGCGGTTCAGCATGATCCCGTGCCCCGTTCATTCATGTGGTGCTACTGCTTAAAAGAGTAAATTTCCACGAGCAGTACGGGATACCGGGCAGCGATTCCGGAGGACAGGAAATGCACTCGGTTGCGATCCGCATATCGATCTCCCGGGCAAAGAGGGGAAAATCCACAAGCCCTATGGATTTGCACGGGAAGCGTGGCATCTTCTTACGCTCGCGGGCTGCATGCACCCGGCAGGTTTTCATCGTGAGAATGAGGGTATTGTTATCGGGACGCACGATCTGCTGTTCGTTGATGAGATGAAACAGCCGGTTCTTCAGGGCAATTTCGAGCGCATCCAGTCCGCCCCCTTTGGGAAGGTCCAGCCGTGTAAGAATCCTCCGCGCTTCAATAACTGAAAACTGCTCCCAGACACGGCGGTCCATCTCAAGCGCAGTCTCCATCCCGTATTCCTGCTCTACTGCCTGGAACCAGAGCCCGTCGATTGCCAGCCAGTTCTTCGCTGCATCCGCAAGTTCTCTTGTTAGCAGGTGCTCTTCTGCACGGGTCATAGCATGAGATTCGCGATGGAGGAACAAATACCTGATGAACACTGCCTGTAACGGTGACCCTGGTAGTTATGTTCGCATCCTGCCAACATCAGCACAATTATGCAACGGTTTCACGGGCAGTATCAGCAATATACTATTCGGTAATCTGTTTTGAGGATGCACCTGTCCATCACGGCGTGCCCGGATCGTGTTCGCCCGACACGGTGCCCTGCACTTCCTCTCTCATGATTCGGGCATCCTCCCTTGCCTTCTCGTACTGCAGGATATGATCTGTTATCCCCTGCCGGATCTCCATCTGGTACTGTCCGAATTCCATGTCTAAGAGAAACATGCGGGCTGCATCACCGATGGCCTTGTGTGGTTTGATGACGTACTGGAATTGAGAAGGGATCGCGTAGGATAGATGCGCAGACCGTATCCTGGTGCTGGAAATACCGAACCCGATGATCAATGACATGCGGTCGAGCGAGATCTGTTCTTTGAGCTGCATCGCATGGGCGATCTCGTGCTGGATATCGCGGGTGAGAAACCCGTCTGTCCGCACCCGTGCCTGCCGGAACGCTACCATCTCCCGCTGCCGGGCAAAAAAGACCAGAGTCCCGATGTTCCTGCTGTTCAGCGCCTGCATGAAGAGGCGGAGATCGGTATTTACGGCTGCGATGGCTGTCCGGGCTTTGCGGGCGCCGGCAGGACTCAGGTGGAACCGGTGATCAAACGGCTGGGTGAGGGCGGGTTTTGCAAGGTTAAAGACCCTCCTGCGGGCATCTACCCGTTTTCCGACATCGTTCAAGATATTCTTCCAGAGTTCCACTTCGATATCGGCCTGGAAGGGTTTTCCGGCAAACGAGAGGGCATCAGTGGCAGGATCGTGCAGCACTACACCAATCTCAATGGGGATCTGCATCCGCTGGTGCGTGCCGTAGATGCCGGCAAATTCCATGTCGATGTATGCGGTCAGCGGTGTGGTCATAGGAGAGTATGATTGATTATCGTGAAACTGGCCGGTAATTATGTGTAATGGTTTTCTTTTGTTTTCATCAATACCGGTCCGGGGGTTACGGGTTCTGTCGAACAGGCGTTGTATCTTTTGTGCCGGGGAGATCTGTACAGCCGCGTTTTGTTCTAATCAAGCTGGCATTCTTTCTCTATCCGCTCTGCTGCAATCTCACAGTAGCGGGAATCGATCTCGATTCCTACGCCATGCCGGTTGCACCGGGACGCAGCAACAAGAGTTGATCCGCTGCCCATGAACGGGTCAAGCACAGTGTCGTTGACAAACGAGAACAGTTTCATGCACCGGAGCGGTAGTTCAACAGGGAACGGAGCCGGGTGGCCGATCTTTGTCTTGCGCTCGCCATTGAATGTCCAGAGCCCGTTGGTCCACTCCATGAACTCCTCGCGGCTGATGTCAGATTCACGCGATCCGCTTGTCTTCTTCCACGATTTTTTGTAGAGGACCACGATCAGTTCAACGGGTGCGATCACGTAGGGTGCCGATGCACTCAACCATGAACCCCACGCCGTCCGGCGAGAGATGTTTCCCTCGTTCCAGACAATCGTCGAATGGTACGCAAACCCGCATTTCTTTGCGATTGTTGTCAGGTCAGCCCCTACGCTCTGCTGGCCGCCTTTATTCTTGTCGAGCGGGATATTGAGGCAGAACCGGCCGTCGTCTTTCATCCAGCCATAACAGCGCTTCATCCAGCGCTTTGAGAACGCAAGATAATCATCATACGTGATCTGGTCATCATGGCTGTTGTATTTGATATCCACATTGTAGGGTGGTGACGTTATGACAAGGTCGATACTTGCCGGTGCGATTGCCCGGGTGGTGAAAAGATCTTCGTTGATGATGGCTGCCTGCCCGTTCTTATAAAAAAAACCGCTCTTCACGCCGTGCTCTCCTCTTGTACTGTAGATCTTCGCTACCCTGTGGTATAGCATTTCGCCCGCACGCGTTCAAAGGGAGGATGGTCTCGGTCAGGTATGCATATCGGGATACCGGCAGTATTGAGCTAACCTGCAGGTTAGAAGAATAACTTTTACAATCCTAGCAATATTATCTGCCAGGAATTGCACCTTGTGAACAACTACTCCCCGTCAGGATCATGTTGGGTGAGGATTGAGGTGTTCATGAAAGGTCAGCGGTGTGCATGGATGATGGTGTGGCTGGTGTTATGTCTGGCAATCCTTTCACCGGTTGCCAGTGCGGTTGTCGACAAGTATTCCGATATTCCGCCCAGTACCGGCCCTCTCGACAAGGACAACCCGGAATTGCTCTCGGTGCTCAAAACGCATACCGCATACGTGGGAATGATGCAGCAGGCCCGTATGAACGGGGTGATAGGTTATATCGATCGGATCAGCAATGGTGCCGGTAGTACCAACCTGCGGTGGATACAGGACGATTATCTCGCCGCTGTATCCACAGTTCCCCTGTTGTATACTTCTGACGAGATCACTATTGCCCGGGAAGAGATGCGGGCACAGTCGATACGTTTTTTGGATGAGACCAATATCCAGATGGCCGCTTTTAACGGAAAAGAAGCGGAACTGAGGGCGAGTACCAATGAGACTGAGGCTGATGCAGAAACAACCTTTGTCAGTATGCCTGATTCAGTGTGGCTGATAAAAGGCAGCGCACGACTGGCAGCCTTCAACACAAGCGCCGAGAAACGCGCGGCTCTCCTGCTTACGCTCACCCGGAAAGGTGTGGATATTTCCGGAGCCCTTGTTCTTTCCGACCAGATCGATGCCAAGCGCACCGAGCTGGAAGCAGTAGTAGTAAAACATCATGATGGTGCCATCCTTTCCTTAAACAGCGGCATTGCCCGGCTCAACAGCCAGTTCCGGAGCACCGTTGACGAAGCACTCAAAAACCATGAGATCCAGTTGAATACCGCCGCGATGCTGGCGATGAAATAATGGGTATTCTGCAGGATTCTCCTAAACCCCTGATGTTCCCTTTTAGGCGGGATTCATGTCAGGTACTGCTCATGTAGTTGGTTCCTTGGTTTCCCCGCACTTTTATTATCTGTTCAGAGGAGATCACTACTATGGTTACAAAGGAGAATTTCAGGAGTGTTCCCGGTATCCTCCGCCCCTTTAAGGAATACCTGCTATCACTGAAACTTGCAGAAGGCGACCAGATCGTATATTACGGATGTGCAGGTACCTGTTCGCCGTTTGTCGAACTGCTGGCGATGGCTATGCGGGGATTGCGCCTTGAGCAGGTATTTGTCCCGCTTCTCGAAGAGTCCAAGGCAAAGAAAATTGTCGAAATTCCCGATGTCGGCATGCAGGTGAGCGGAGGTCCTGCCCAGCTGCATCCCCGGGTAATAGTGATTATGGGCGGGCTTGCTATGCCGAACATGCCACTGGCTAAAGAGGATGTGCAGGCGCTCATTCAGCGGCATGGCCCGGTCAATGTTGTCGGGGTCTGTTTCATGAGCATGTTTGAGAAAGCCGGTTGGCTGGATACCGTTTCCTTTGATCTGTTGATCGATGCAACAATCGATCCTGTTACGGTAACAAGAAAATGAGTGAGTGGTTCAGTCCGATTCAACCTTTATTTTTTCCCCACGGCAAATATAATCAGGATAACAATGAGCACACCGCTGATAGTGAGGAATAAGAACGTGGATACGTCATCCCTCGGCACGGCAGTTTCACTTCCCGCGTAAGGCGGGGGTAGTTGTGTTGAGGTGATCGGATTTTCCACGGTAAATTTTGCCACTCCATTTCCCGTTTGATTTGATTTTAACCATCCTACGGTCAGGTAGTATTCTCCCTGGGGCAGACCGGGAGCATTGATTTCATAAGCCCAGTGGTTAACCGGGTTTCCTGCCAAGATGGGAAGGGTGTTGGATGTGATGAGTGCGTTTGTAACCCGGTTGTAGACATGGGCACGGAGGTAATTTTCCGGGCCCATATTCGTAGTACCGGCAATAGCAATCCGCTCACCTGTTATCTGGTCAGGGAGCTGTGTGGCGGATCCTGCGACAAGGTTGTCGAAATGCACTGACGGCTCTTCTATAAAGAAATATTCCGGCTGGAATGTATCGTCAACTCCCTGAAGGTTTGTAGCATCCCTTAGAACAGTAACTATTGGCTGGACGTTTGCTTTGAGATCCTGACGGGCACCGATCTTCTCGATTATTTTTCCACGGTTCATGATGGTGAGGTTCCCGCTACTGTCCGTTCCGGGTTCAATCTCCACAACACCATTCGCACCCGGGTCCTGGAGTACTACAGCATACTGACCGATGGAGAACTTTTCTGTTGTTGTAGGTTTTAAAAAAACCGAGAAATTCCCGTACCTGTCCGGGGTGACAGCGAGAGTATCAAAATAATTTCTCCCGATGATCCAGATGGTAACCATGCCGTTTTTTGCACCGGTACCACTGATGGAAAACGTGTCACCTTTGGTGATAATCTGGGGAGCGCTCGATGAATAATAGACAGATGCAGCAACGGGTGTAACCATGAATACAATGAGTACGATAATAATTGTGGCACGCATGGTTTTGGTATTCATATATCTGTCCCCAGCAGTTCTGGATTATGAACTTTAGACGTTTGTTGATAAACGTTTTCTGTGTTTGGTGGGGGATGAAAAACTGGAGAAAATTTTATATGATAATGTCTGGGATCCTGTTTATTTTACCATACTGTGGACTAAATAAAAACCAAGTACGGGTTTTTAAAGTTCTCAATAAATTCTTTCAATCGTCGTCTTCATTCTCTTCATCCCAGTCATATCGTTCATCACTGGATTCCAACGGGTCTTCGTATATATCCAACACCGAATCGTAAGCATCATTGTTCTGGTTCTTTGAATCAGACCGGTAATCGTTGCGGGTTCGTCTATCAAGATCCCTATAGCATCGACCACTTTTTCCCATAGGCTCTCACAACCTTTCATAAATTTTTGATACCCGGAAGTCAAAAATTTTTCTGCGATATTTTTTCTTATCAATTGATCAGTCAGGTCGATCAGTTCATAGCTGCAGACATCGGCTTTGCTGTCAATAACGCGTCCATTGTAAAAACAGAGATGCCTGCATGAACGGGTTAGTGTCGTGACCAGTTATTGTACAATCCCTTCCGCCATTTGGATGAGAATATGCAAGAGCGTATAATGAGGGTGGGATTGGGTAAATTTACAGTAGTATCAAAGATATTTCTCATTGGATGAACATGCATTCCATGCAATGTCATATCGTCGTAAAAAGTGCGAATATTACGCGATTAAAAAAAATTAGATGTAGGGGTTCCGGAGTGCCTTGCCGACACCGAACGTTGCGCGCTCTTCGAGATTCTTCTTGTTCTTTGAGATCTTCTCGTTTGCGAGCTTGGTTACGAGTTCCAGACCTGGCTTGACCTTCTCGATCGGCTGTGTCTCGAAGCAACCTGCTGCCATTGCCTTTGCCCAGACCGAGTCTCCGATCTTGGACCTGACCATGACGGTTGACCATCCATCGGGGCTGCCGACAGATCCGGTGGAGATGTCACCGAGGTTTGCAACATAGTCAAGACATACTTTGCATCCGGGCTGCTCGTATTTGTGGGTCACTTTGAGTGGCAGCTGGACTACCTGTCCGCGCTTGCCGTATACCCAGAACTTGCCCTTACCGATCTCCATCTTCTTGACGGATTCCATTTTCATGGCTGCGTGGTCTTCCACGAGCTGGAGGATGGACTGGTACGGGAAGTTCTCCATTCAGAAAATAACCACCCCACAAACCACACCCCCCCCCACACCCCA
>Ga0074195_1003827_pt1 | contig 13377 bp, 4 predicted proteins | sample EPASupsiteHSE623_FD_64525 | JGI IMG/M metagenome (GOLD analysis project Ga0074195, IMG submission 64525) | Bioremediated contaminated groundwater from EPA Superfund site, New Mexico - Sample HSE6-23 | ecosystem: Environmental > Aquatic > Deep subsurface > Groundwater > Contaminated ...
CCAACGGCAACGCGGACCCGGGCACGCAGTACCGGGTGCTGGTTTCCACCGCGCCGGACCCGCTGGCCCCCGGCAGCGCCGCCGTGACTTCAGAGTACACCTATGCGCTCTCGCTCTCCTCCGCCAGCCTCGCCGCCGATACCACGTACTATTTCCGTGTGGCAGGCGTCAGCAAGAGCGGGGTTTTCACGGCTTATACCGCCCCGGCCGGCATGGCCACCCTGCTGCCCTATGTCCCGGAGCCCGCCGCCTTCTCCGACACGGCCGCCGATTCGCTGCGGTTCAACTGGACTTCCGGCGGCAACCCCGCCGGTACGCGCTACCGGGTGCTGGCCTCCACCGCCGCGGACCCGCTGGCGCCGTCCGGCGCCGTTGTAACGAGTTCCGACACCTATAACCTGTTCCTCAGCTCGTCGGGCCTCGCAGCCGACACTTCGTATTATTTCCGCGCGGCCGCGCTGGGCAGGAACGGCGCTTTAACCGCCTATACAACGGCCGTTGGTACGGCCACTTTGCTGGCTTACCCTCCGGTCTTCAGCGCTTTTACCGGAGTGGGCTACGCTTCGGCGACCTTCAACTGGTCCGCCAACGGCAACGCTTATCCTGGTTCTTTGTTCCGGGTGCTGGCCTCAACCGCGCCGGATCCGTTGTCCCCCGCCGGGGCCGTGGTGACGAGCTCCGATACCTACAGCCTGTCCCTGGCTTCCTCCGGTCTCTCGGCCAACACCACCTATTATTTCCGGGCGGCCGGCATCAACAAGAACGGCGTGGCGACTTCTTACAGCGCGGCCGCCGGCTCGGCCACGCTGGCCGCTTTGCCGCAGTCGGCGGTTTCCACCTTCAGCGCCGTTACGGCCACGGGCTTTGCAGCCGCCTGGGACGCGAATTACAATCCGCCCGGCACGCTTTACGAGGCGCAGGTTTCGACCTCTTCGGATTTCGACGCCGGACCCGCCGGGCAGGCCACGGCCTCCACAGCTCCGCTCTCCGGGACGGCCTATGGGTATTCCGATCTCCTGCCCGACAAGGTCTATTATTTCCGGGTCAGGGCTGTTAACCGCAACGGGATACAGACCGCTTATGTCGCGCTCGGTTCCACACGGACGCTGGCGCTGCCGGCGCCCTCGCTCGATCCCGTAAGCCAGGTCTCCACTTATTCCATCACGGCGGGCTGGGGACTTGTGACCGGGGCCACCGGCTATACTCTGGCGGCTTCGGAGAACCCGGGCTCCTCTCCTTCGCCGGTATACGCGTCGAGCGCGACGCAGGGCGCGCTGAGCGCGGTCGTGAGCGGCCTGGCGCTCAATGCCACCTATTACCTTTTCATCAGAGCCGAAGGCCCGGGCAATTCCGGGCCCTGGGCCGTTTACCCGGCCACCTCCACGCTGGCGAATCCGCCCAGATCGGCCGTTTCAACTTTCAGCGCCGTCACATTCAACAGTTTCTCGGTGAGCTGGGATAATAATTCCAACCCGCTCGGTCCCACTCTGTATACGGTGCAGGTTTCCACGGCGCAGGATTTCAACGCCGGCGTCACCGACCAGGTCGTGTTCGCCACCGCGCCGGTCGCGGGTCCGGGAGCTTATTTCAGCGGATTGAACACCGACACCTATTATTACTTCAGGGTCCGCGCGGCGCATAACAACGGCGCTTTTACCGGCTGGGTCAATCTTGGTTTCGCCAAAACCCTGGCATTGCCGGCGGTTCATTCGTCCGGCGACGGCGTGATCATCTACGGCAAAGCCGGGACCAGCGTGCCGCAGTTCCGCAACTACTACAGCGCGGGCAATAATTTCAGCGCGGTCGGCAGCGCTCCTGCGGGACCGGTGGGGTCGCTGTTCGTTATAAAGACCAATCCGCTCAGCACCAAGCAGGAGGCGGTGGCCGCGTTCGTTAAGAACGGCACGCTGCGGGTATTGTGCACCGACGGGGCTAACTGGTACGAAGAATGGACTCAGGCGGTGGGAGGCAATGAAACCACAAGGCGCTTCGACATCGCCTATGAGAGCAATACCGGCGACGCCGTCGTGCTCTACTCGCAGGACGCTTCCGGAGCGAATGAGCTGGGTTACCGCATCAAGGCGGGGGCCGCCGACTGCGGTTCGGTTAACTGGTCGGGGCATAACGACCTTGACCCGGCGCGCACTTCGGGCGTAGTTCAATGGGTGAAAATGGCGTCGGACCGCAGGGCGTCTTCCGGAACCATAGCCGCCATCTGGGCGGATTCCAATTCCGATCTGTCGGCGATGATCTGGGACGGGACGGCCTGGCAGAACGAGCCTTCGGCCGCGCTGGAAACCTCCCTGGAGGTGGTGGGCGCAGCGCAGGATGTGGAGGATTTCGATGTGGAGTTCGAGTCGCTTTCCGGAGATCTTATGGTGGTCTGGGCCAATTCCGCGGGGACCAACGGAACCAACGGCGTCAGGTACGCCACGGCCGCCTGGACCGGCGGGGCCCCGCTGCATACCTGGGGCAATAAGGTGACCCCGGCCTCATTCGCCGATGACGCCACCAATCTGGACCTCTCGGCGAATCCGAACAGCAATGAAATGATCTTCGCCTCCATAGGCAATGCCGGCGGAGCGGCCAACTCCGATCTGCAGATAGGCTATTGGTCCGGCACCGCGTGGAGCAATACCCCCAATGTGGATAGTACCTGCCAGCAGCCGCTGGCCGGCAATAAGCTGGTCGGCGCCGGCTGGTTGACGGCAGCGGGAACCACCAGGTGGGTGGTGGCTTATAACGACGCCACCGCTACGAATATCGGCTGGTACTACGGAACCACCGGAACTCCGACGGCGGGAGCGGCCGGCACCCCGGCGCCGGCTTTAGGAAATCCGCGGGCGGTTTATTCCGTCCAGCAGGACCCGGTGAACAAGGACAGGCTGCTGCTTGCTATTTCCGATGGCAGTTCGGGACTCTATGCCAAACGGCTTGTGATGACCGCGGTTCCCGCGTTCACCTGGACCGACGCCAACGGCGGCGCGGCGCTGGAGACGAGCCTGGCCTCCGCCTCCGTGGGCGGCTACTCCTTCGTCTTCTGGGGCGCCCCGCCCTCCACCACTTTCGAGCAGAGCGCTTACCGGTTCTTCGCCAATACGGACACCGCCGATGCGGGGGCGCCGCTGGCCGCGCAGGATACTCTGGCTTCCGTGCCCTCCGCCGGCGCGGCCTTCAGGCTGAGGGCGTTGCTCCATATCGGCCAGGTGGCTTTGCCGCTCGGCGGGCAGGGCTTTAAATTGCAGTTCGCCGGCAAAGGCGACGGCACCTGCGAGGTTCCGTCCAACGGCACGCCGGCCGTTTATACGGATGTGGGCCCTGCCACGGCGCTGGCATTCAACGACAATGCGCCGGCCGATAATGCCGCGCTGATAGTCAATGCCAATGACCCGGCGCATGGCGCGCATACCGTGGCCGCCCAGGCATACGAAGAGGCCAATAACTCCACCAATACGGTGGCCGGCATACCGCGCAACCAGGACGGCATGTGGGATTTTGCGCTCAGGGAGAACGGGCTTACGCCCGGGGCGGTCTACTGCCTGAGGCTGGCAAAGTCCGACGGCCTGGATCTTGAGAGCTACAGCGTTTACCCCGAGCTGATCCTGCCTGCGCTGGTATACCTGAACGAGATCTATCCGTCGGGCGCTTCGGCTTCGGCCGACTGGGTGGAACTGTACAACAACACCACCAGCACGCCCTCCCTGCTGGGGTGGACGCTGAAGTATGTGGAGAACACCATAGATCTGGGAGGCACGCCCAATACGGTGTGGACCGGCCAGCCGGGAGATGTCATAAACGCGATGTCCACTTTCACTATCGCCGATTTGTCGATGAACCTGAACGGCGGAGAGAGTTATCACCTGCGGCTGCAGGACGGCGCCGGGTCGCTGGTGGACCAGGCGCAATGGCCCGGCCTCGGCGCCCTTTCGGAGGGGCAGTCCTTCGCCAGGATAAAGGACGGGGACCCGTTCTTCTTCGAGATAGACCCCACCCCGACCAGGGGTTATCCCAATTACATCGGTACCGAAACGGTGAAACTGAACGAGGTCGCTTACGGCTCCTTGAACGGGCAGTTCGCGGAGCTCTATAACGCTTCGACGGTTTCCACGCCGACCCTTTCAGGCTATGCGCTGAGGAATTCCGCCGCTTCGGCCAATGGGCTTGTTTTCAGGTTCACCCGCAGGATATACCCGCTGGGCTATACCGCGCTGGATTTTTCTTCCGTGAGCGGCGAGAACCGGACATACACGGAAGTTTTCGGCGCGCAGGGGCTGTCGGCCGCGGGAGATTTCCTGACGCTTGAGAACTCCACCGGGTCCACGATAAACACCGTCACCTGGCAGTCGGGAAGCGTTTACTCCCGTTACGATTATAAGGCGGAAAGCGTCTCTTTCACCGATTATGCCCCGGCCAACGCGGCTGACTCCATAGCCAGGGGTCCGTCGGAGGGCGCGGATACCGGGAACAACGCTTCGGACTTTTCGTCCTCGGCTTTCGCCACGCCCGCCTCCAGGAACAACGGAGCGGGCGCGGCCGCCGCCAACACGCTCGCGTATCCGGTGAACGACGATTCTCCCCAGCGGCTGGCCAGGAGGTTCCCGATACGGCTGGCGCTGGGCGCGGCTTCCGGGGCCGGCGGAGGCGACAATATAGCGTTCGTCCGCACCGGGGGAAGCGCGGATACGCATTCCCCGCATATCTACAGACTTGCGGATATAGGATTCGATCTGAATTCGCTCGCGGCCCAGAGCACGGCGTATTACGGGCCCGTTTTCAACGACCAGGACGGCTATCCTCTGGTCTCCAGTTCCGCCTACAGGGCGATCTTCAATTCGGACACCGGCTCGGCGTCCGCGCCGCAGATAATACTGGCCACGGTGACCTATTACGACTCCGTGCATAGCGTGACCGCCAGCACGGTTTCGCCCAGGTGGATGAACAATGCCGCGCGCGCCGGCGTCCTGCGGCTGGACATTTCCAATAACGGCCCCGCCGGCTTCGGAGCTTTGGAAGTGAGCACTCTTTCCTTCCGGCTGCTTAACTCCGGCATGGGCGCGCTGACCACCGAGGCGGCCAGGAGCATCTTCAACTCCGTGATGCTGGTGCGCGACTCGACCGGCGGCATGACCGGGGTCTATGAGCCGGGCATAGACCTGAGCACGGCGGCCTATGTTCCGATGTCCGGGATCTTCGTGGACGCGGCCGGCCTTTCCACCCTGACCGTGTCCGCCCAGGGACTCGCCGAGGCGGCCGTGCCCGCCGCTTCCACCGTTACCTTCTACATAGTGCTGGAATCCACGCGGGACGCTTCGTCGGCTTCCACCGTGACCTTCAGAGTTAGCATGGATCCGGGGCTCTCGGTGACCGTGAGGGACGGACCGGGGGGCCTGCTCCAGGACTTTACGGCTTCGGCCGTGGTTTCCGGCGGCTCGGTCACCTTTATCTCGCCGGCGCTGCCTCCGGCCGGCAGCAGCTGGCCGTATATAACCCCGTCCTCCGCCGTGATAAATTCCGCCGCCAGCTCGTATGTCGGACCCATTCTGGTCGGGACGCGGTCCTATGTGACCTCGAGCGACGGGTATTTGCGGGCTCTCAGCGCCGGCGGCGAGCTGTTGTGGAGTTTCGCCACCTCGCCTCTTTCCCCGATCAACACCAGCCCCTCGGAACCGCAGGAGGAGAGCGGGAGCGTATATGTCTATTTCGCGAACGATAACGGCGATGTGTATAAGGTGCGCGACAACGGCCCGACCGTCTCACAGATCTGGAAACGCTCCCTGGGCGGACAGGTCCGCTCGAATATCATAGTTTCCGGCTCCCGCCTGTATTTCGGCGCTTCCGACAATAAGATGCACTGCATAGACAAGATGAGCGTTGCCGGGTCCGACTGCCCCGGCTGGATAGATCTGGCCGTGTCCGGAGTGGTCTCGAACACTCCGCTGCTGGACGACAGGACCGGGGTCAACACCGCCTGGATAGGCACCGAGAGCGGCACCCTGATACAGCTTAACACCGGCACCGGCGGCTCCGCCGTGAGCTTTCCCACGGGCAGCACCATAAAATCCTCTCCGTTCGGAGATGTCGGCCTGTCCGATTCCACGAACAAGCTTTTCGTCACCTCCACCGACGGGAAACTGTATGTGGCGCCGCTGGACCTGGGCAGCGTGGAGCAGCCGCTGCCGGCGGGCGCGCCGATCTACACCTCCCCGTTCGTCTGGTCGTTCGGCGGCGTAAGGTATGTCTTTTACGGGGACGACGCGGGCAAGGTGCACAAGGTCAGCACGGTGACCTGGAGCGAATCCGGCGGCTGGCCGTTCCAGGCGGGCGGCGCCGTGCGCTCCAGCCCCGTGCCGGTCCCGGCGGGATATATCCCCGGCGAGACCAACGCTTATGTCTATTTCGGCTGCGACGACAACTATATTTACGCCGTGAACGCCAATACCGGGGTTTTAAGGAGCAGCTGGCCGGTGGCGACGGGCGGGCCGGTGCGGGCGGATCTGATCATAGACCCGGATAATGGTACGCTGACGGTGGGATCCACCGACGGCCGGGTGTATACTCTGGATATAAGACCGTGACGCGAAAGGCCGAGGGCCGAAGGGTGCTGGTTATGGAACAAAACAAACCGGAAGGCGGATTCTTCGAATATTGCGCGGGAGCGGCGCGGCTTGCCGCCTGTCAGCCGCGCGCCGCTTATGCCGTTCTCCTGTCCTTTATCCTCGGTTTTCAGCTTTCCGGGTCCGCTCCGGCCGCCGACTGGCCCATGTTCAGGGGTAATGCCGGCCGCACGGGCTATGCCGCCGAACAGGCCGCGCCCCCGCTGGTCTCTTCCTGGACTTTCCAGGCCGGGGGGGGCGTGTTCTCAAGTCCGGCGGTATACGACCGGTCCCTGTATTTCGGGGCGCGGGACGGCTTCGTTTACGCCCTGGACGCGCGAAGCGGCGCGCTGCTGTGGAGTTTCCGCACCGGCAACTGGGTCGATTCTTCTCCCTGCGTTTCCTCCGGCATGGTTTACGCGGCCTCCATGGACGGCTATATGTACGCCATAGACAGGCTTAGCGGGGCCCATGTCTGGCGGGCGGAACTCGGCGGGCCCTCCGCTTCTTCGCCTCTGGTCAGCGGCGGGAAAGTGTTCGTCGGTTCCGGTCTGCCGGATAACAAACTAAGGGTTTTCGACGCCTATTCCGGAGCGCCGCTCGGCGGCTTTCAGGCGCCGCAGCCGGTGGATTCGGCCCCGGCCGCCTACGGCCAGGCGGTATACTTCGGGGCCAACGACGGCGGGATCTACGCCGTAGACGCCGCTTCGCTTCAGGCCCCGGCCGCCTGGACGCCCTATGCCACCGGCGGCTCTTTCCGGACGAACGGCGTGGCCGCGGCCGGAGGCGTGATCTTCGCGCTGCCGGGGCACGACGATAAAAGACTCTATCTGCTGGACGCGGCCACCGGCGGCGAACTGGCGAGGTCCGCTCCCGTGGAGACGAGGGACTCCTGGCAGACCTTCTCCTCGCCGGCCGTGGGCGGAGGCCGCGTTTATTTCGCCGGCGCGATAGGCGAGGACGGGGCGCAGGCAGCGGGTGACGACTATATCTCGGTCCTGGATTCCGGGACTCTGGTTTCCGTCTGGGCGAGCTCTCCTTCGCTGGGGCCGATCTCGAATATGGGAGCCCTTTCTTCCCCGGTAATGGCGAACGATTTCATCTTCGCCGGCACCGTCGACGGCCGCCTTGTGGCGGTAAGCTCGGAAGGGGCCGCCGCCGCGTCGCTGGACCTGTCCAGTTCGGCGTATTCCTCGCCGGCCGTCTCTAATGGGATGGTTTTCATAGGGTCGATGGACGGCAGGGTTTCAGCTTTCCGCGCCGCGAAAGCCGTCGCCCTGTCGTACCCGCGCCCGGGCGATATAGTTTCGGGAACGGTCTCCGTCCGCGGATACTTCGTAAATCAGGACCTGGCCGGGTACAAGCTGGAATACGCCGCCGCCGGCGGGGGATGGACCGTCATAGTTTCCAGCGCTACGACCTTTGGCGCCGATAATGCCGTGCTGGCCGGCTGGGATACCGGGGCTTTGCCGAACGGGAATTACGATCTTAAACTTACCGTGCAGGAGACCGGGTCCCCGTCTTTCGACAATACGGCGGTAGTGTCCGTTAGGGTGAACGCGGCGCCGGCGCCTCCTTCCGGGCTCGCCGCCTCCGATGTGCCGGGAGACGCCGGCAATCGTATAAGACTGGATTGGCAGGCTTCCCCGTCCCCGGGATTGACCGCTTACCGGATATACCGCGACGGGGGGAGCGGGCAGGCTCTGCTGGGTTCCACGGGCGCCGGCACGCTGGAGTATCTCGATGCGGCGGCCCCCACCGGCAGTTCGTTCACATACACCGCGCGGGCCTGGGACGGCTGGCTGGAATCGGCCGACTCCGTCGCGGCCGTCGCGTATTCCACGAACGATACGGGCGACGATTCCGCGCCGGCCGCGGTAAGCGACCTCTCCGCCTCCAGCCAGGCCCTGGGGGGCAGCGTACTGCTTTCCTGGACCGCCCCGGGCAACGACGGAAGCGTCGGGACGCCTTCGCATTACATAATAAAGTACACCTCGGCCGCGGGGTACGACTGGGCGGCTTTCGACGGCGGCGCCGGACTGTCATCCGTGGCCAGGTCCGCGGAGGGGCCGGCCGGTGCCAGCGAGGCCGAGGAGGTGCGCTGGCTCAAAGGCGGGACCACTTACTACTTCGCGCTTAAGGCGGCGGATTTCATCCCGAACCTCAGCCCGCTTTCCAATATAAGTTCGGCCTGCGCCAGCCTGGACGCCTCCGCGCCGCTGCCGCCTTCCGGGCTGGCGGCCGCGGATACTCCGGGCGACGACGGCAACAGCCTATCATTGAACTGGACCCTCTCGCCGGACGACGGCGCCGGAGAAGGGGATGTTTACGGCTACAGGCTTTACCGGAGGCTGCGCGACGGTTCGTATGATCCGGCCGCGCCATACGCCGAGCTCTCAAGCGGGACCGCCGTTTATACCGATACGGCCGCGGTCACCAATGTGCGGTATTACTACTCCCTGGCGGCTTTCGACAGCACCAATAACTCGCCGCTGTCGGGCGAGGTCTCCGGTATGGCGGCCGACAATTGGCGTTTCTTCGACGCTTCGCAGGGCGCCTCTGTGCGGCTTCAGGACGGGGCCAGGGTGGATATTCCGGCGGACTCCGCCTCGCAGAACGACAATATAATAATGTCGAAACTGGACCCGGCCACCTATCAGCCGCTTTTCAGGGTCAATGCCAACACCAAAGTCAATCCGACGGGCATAGTGTACGAGATCAAGTTCAAGAAGCCGGAGACCATCCTTGCGAAGCCCGCCCTGCTTACCCTGCCGTACACGGACGCCGCCGTGGCCGGCATGAAGCAGGAGAACCTGCGCCTGTATACTTTGTCCAACGGAGTGTGGCTGATGGTGGATTCGTCGGTCCCGGACCCCCAGGCCAGGAAGGTGAGGGCGGAGGTCGATCACTTTTCCGTTTACTCTATCATGGAATATGTGCCGTCCGGTGAAATGCTGGACGCGAGCGAAGTATACACTTACCCCAACCCGGCGAAAGGCGATCAGCTGACCTTTAAGTTCAGACCGGCTTACAAGGCGTCGGTTACCATAGATGTTTATAATGTCGCCGGAGAGAAAGTGGCCAGACTTGAAAAAGCGGATTGTCCGGCCGGAGTGACCGCCGAGGTAGTATGGAGCACCAGGCGCGTGGCCAGCGGGGTATACCAATACAGATTGGAGGTCTCCGGCGCCGCTGGGAGCACGGCGGTTATAAAACGGCTGGCGATAATACACTGAGGGGCAGAGTAAAGCGTGAAGAGTGAAATAGCGAAATAGTGAAATAGCGAAGTGGCGAAATAGTGAAATAGCGAAGTAGCGAAATAGCGAAGTAGCGAAATAGTGAAATAGCGAAGTAGCGAAAGAGCGAAGTAGCGAAATAGTGAAACAGCGAAAGAGCGAAATGGTGAAGAGCGAAGGGCGAAAAGAATAGGAACGCGATATGAATAGCGCGACAAAAAAATGTGCCGGCCCCGGCCTGACGGCGTTGCTTGGCTTCGCCGCGGCGGCGGTCCTCTTTACTCCCCGCGCTCAGGCCGCCGAAATTTACCACGCTGCCGGAACCACCTCCGCCGCATTCCTGAAACTGGGCGTCGGGGCGAGGGCCACCGCCCTGGCCGGGGCGTTCACCGGTGTGCCGGACGACCCGTATTCCATTTACTGGAACCCGGCCGGTCTTGCCTCGCTGGAGGGGGAAAAGAACGCCGGTTTCTTCCATAACGATCATTTCCAGGGATTGAAGCAGGAGTTCGCGCTTTATACCGCACCGGCCTCGGGTCTGACCTTTTTCAAGACGCCGCCGCGTTCCGGGATCTGGGGGCTTGGTCTGGATTATTTCTATACGCCCAAGGATATGGAACGCCGGAGCGGCGCCAATGAAAGCGATCCGTTGTCGCCGATCTCCCAGCCGGAGGGGAAATTCGGCGCTTACGATCTGGCCTTTTCGGCCGGCTACGGCTGGAAGCCGGAGAATGGGCTCAGTCTGGGCGTCTCGGTCAAAGCCATTCGTCAGAGCATAGACACGAAAACGGCGGCTTCGGCCGCTCTGGACCTGGGTGTGATGAAGGAATACCGCTGGCTTGGACGGGACTTTACCGCCGGCTTCTCGGCGCAGAATATCGGTCCCGGGATCAAGTTCATTTCCAGGCGCTACGATCTCCCGCTTGTTTTCAAGTCCGGAATAAGCGCTCGCCCGTTCGGTCCGGCCGCTCTTCTGGCCTTCGAGGCCGACAAACCTATAGACAATCATCCGTCCTTCGCTCTGGGCGTCGAACACCGGCTTATGGCCAGACTGGCGCTTAGGGCCGGGTACAGGTACCGCCATACCGGCAACGAACTGGGTCCCTGGTCCGGTTTTTCCTCCGGCGCTGGCATCTCTTTCGGCCGGTTCGGTTTTGATTATTCTTTCAGCCCTTTCGGGGAACTGGGAAATTCGCACCGGTTTTCTCTCAACGCCCGTTTCGGCGCGGGCCGCGCCGTTCCGCCCGCTTCCGGCGCGCCCGGCCCGGCCATGCCGGGCTACAGGACCGTCTCGTACGCCGTTACGGCGAAACCGCTTTCGCTGTCGCAGCGCGGCGCGCGGTTCCGGATAAACGCGGTTTCCGCCGCGTCGGACCTTTCCGCTTTTTCCTTCAACATGACGGCGCGCGGCGCGGCGCCGGCGGAAATGTCCGTCAGGGAGGGCGAACTGCCGCCGTCCCTGCTGGCCCGGCTGCCGTCCGGCGCGCGGCCGGTAAAAGCCTGGGAATTCTTCTCCGTGCCCGGCTCCGTCCAGGGCGAGCTGTCCATGGAACTGAAGGCGGCGTCAGCCTGCGCCGAAGCCCGCTGCGCTTTACTCTATCTGGCCGGGGACGGCTGGAAAGAAGCCGCCGTCAAAAAGACGGAGGCGGACGCCGACAAGATCCGTTTATCCGTGTCTGCGCCCTTCAGTTCCCGCTATGTCCTGATCGAAAAACAATGATCAGTATTGGCCGAGGGTGCCGTCGCGGCGGGCTTTTTCCAGGGCGAGAGAGAAGGCCTTGACGCTCAGCGGGAGCAGAACGCAGGAGAAGGCGAAAAGCGCCAGCAGCTCGGTTCTCAGTTCCGTGAAACCGGCGCCTTTGTACAGCGCCAGCTGCATGGCGCGGATGGCGTAGCTTATCGGGAGCAGTTTTGAGATCCACCCCAGCCACAGAGGCAGGACGGCCACCGGAAAATATACTCCGCCCAGCAAACCCTCGAAATTGTTCAGCACCCAGGCGGCCGGATTGCCGCGCTTGAACAGGAGCACGAAGCAGGAGGAAAAGATCCCGAGGGCCGCGAAGGAGGCCGCGGAGAGCAGGGCCACGGCCGCCAGGGCGGGCAGGTTCGCGGCGCCGAAGTCCAGCTTGAAAACGAGGACGCCGGCCAATGCGTATAACGCCAGTTCGAAGGTGGCGAACGCGAAATTCCAGGCGGTGAGCGCGGTCAGGAAGACCGCCGGCCGCACCGGAGAGGACAGCGCGGCCTCGAGCGTGCCCTGAAGCTGTTCCGCGCGCAGTTTTTCCGAGTAGGAGCCCGCCCCGGTGCCGATATAGCCGAAGAACGCGGACGCGGCGAATACATAGGCGAAATAACCGGAGCCGTATTCCGCGAGATACGGCGAAAAGCTCCGCCCGAACAGCTTATCCACGAAATAAAAAACGGCCATTCCGGTGACCGTGGAAACCGCCCCCAGCGCGAAAGAGACCTTATAGCTCTTTTCCACCAGGAAGTCCTTCCGGATGAAAGCGAAGATCTGTCTTATCATGTCGCGCCGCCGCAGGCTTCGGCGATATCTTTTTCCGCCGGCCCGTTCAGCTCCGCGGCGATCCGGCCTTCCCTGAGTATCAGCACCCTGCCGCAGCTGCGCGCCAGTTCAGCCGGGTCGTGGCAGACATACAGGACGGCCGCGCGGCCGCGGACGGCCGGCTCTTTCAGGAGGGAGGAAAAAGCCGCCGCCGAGCGCGCGTCCAGTCCGTTCGCGGGTTCGTCCAGCAGCAGCAGGCGCGGCCGGCGCGCGAAGGCCCGGAGCAGGGAAATTTTCCGCGCGGCCCCTTCGCTCAGCGCGTCGAACCGTTTGTCCAGGTCCGTTTCCCGCAGACCGAGCCGGACCGGCAGCGCCGCGCACCGCTCCTCCATTTCCGCGCGCGACAGTCCTGAAAGCGCTCCGAAAAACTCAATATTTTCGCGGGCCGTGAGGCGCGAGTAAAAGCCTGCGCCTCCGGCCTCGGCCAGTGCGCCGGCGGAACGCAGCTCCGCGCCCCCCGCCGGCCGATCGTCAAGCAGGATGGTCCCGGAGTCCGGTAAAAGTCTGCCGGCGAGCACGCGCAGGAGCGTCGTCTTACCGGAGCCGTTGGCGCCGGCAAGGCCGGTAATGGAGCCGGGCTCAAGGGACAGCGTCACGCCGTCAAGGGCACGGGTTCCGTCCGCGGCGTCCCCGGAACGGAAAAAACCGCGCCGGCGGAAGATCTTCGTTATGCCGCGGGCTTCTATCAGCATTCAGAAGGAATTATACTATATGCCCTAAAGCAGGCGTGTCCCAAGAAAATTCAGGCATCATTGGTGAAACCGCCATGTAGACATGGTTTCAGTCTTGTGCCGGCAGGCCCTGCCCAGGAGCAGACTCGCTCATGGCGTAATTTTCCCCGCCGGGCGGGGCCGCCGCCTTTACTGCGTATTATCCGGCGCCTGCGGAACGCGGCCGAAAGACAAAGCTTTCGGCCTTGAACGATCCTCGGCGTTCCGGAGTCCGTCCGAGGAGCATAGCTCTTTGATACGGCACCTGCGCA
>Ga0074195_1003829_pt1 | contig 13375 bp, 10 predicted proteins | sample EPASupsiteHSE623_FD_64525 | JGI IMG/M metagenome (GOLD analysis project Ga0074195, IMG submission 64525) | Bioremediated contaminated groundwater from EPA Superfund site, New Mexico - Sample HSE6-23 | ecosystem: Environmental > Aquatic > Deep subsurface > Groundwater > Contaminated ...
GGTGTGGCCGCAGTGGTGAGAATCCGATCGTCGGGCGCCGCGCACGGGCCCGGGTGCCGGGGGCTCGACAGCTCCGGGCGCCGGGACCGCCGGTTATTGCGGCTGTATCCCCGCTATCTCCGAGAGCACCAGCATGCCGAGCTGAGCGTTCTTCTTCGCGTAGTTCGGAGAGATGAGATCGACCGTATCTCTCTCCGATTCGGCCTCGGGTGCGTGAGACTGAGAGTGCGTCGTGATGGCCGGATACCCCTCTTCTATGAAGGCAAGGTGATCGCTGCTACAATTATGGACATTATACTCGAGGTTCATACCCAGATCGTATCCAGCGTTGTACCCCGTCAGCATCTCCGCGATCTCCTCCGTCTCATCGTCATAGATGATGTCCATGACGTATTCATCATCCGGATCGTAGCCGGACGAGTCGTAATTGAAGTAGAGGGGGATCTTCATCGAGTTCTCTGCGGCATATGCGACAAAGTCCCTGCTCCCCTCCTGCTCTCTCTCCTCGGCGTTCCAGAGCGCAAAGATGATGGTGTGGTTGAAGGTGCCCCTGCTCATGACGCGAGCGAGCTCCAGGACGATGGCGTCGCCGCAGCCGTTGTCGGTAGCTCCCGGGGAGTCTGCCGGATCGGACGAGGTGCTGTCGTAATGTGCCCCGACGATGAAGACCCGGTCCGATGCCCCGTCCTTCCCCGGGAGGGTGGCAATGATATTCCGATGCGCGTCGCCCTGGTACTCCACCTCCAGTCCGGGCATGGCGTCGAGTCGGTCAAAGAGGTAGTCCCCTGCCTGACTGTTCCCGGGCGATGGGTAGTATCGCGTTGAAAAGTTCTGCAGGTCGTACGTGGTCTGGTAGATCTCGGACGCGCTGATCTCCGATAGCATCGTCTGACGAGGGTCGCTCGCACTCTCCTCCGGTGGGTCGGACGATGTCATTGCGAGTCCGATGCCGATGGTGAAGACCCCGATCAGAATGAGGACTATCGCGTACGTGGAACTGGTCCCGTCGATTCGCATCGGACTATCCTCGCTTCATCAACATCCCCTGTTCGAGGCCGATGCACATAAAAATTCGGGTGCTGTCCTCGATGTGCGGTCCTCCACGGGAAGGCGGCCATGGTGCAGCATTCTCCCGCACCAATCCTAGAAAAAACTTTCCCCTATTGTCCCGACAGGCGGACCTGACGTCTGTCGACCCGCGTCGGTACGACCGTCGACGCACCGGCCGAGCGATGGAGTGCACAGCGGCCGGAACCGGCACCGAACGCTGCTCTGAAACGCCCGGATAGAGATCTCTCTCTCGGGGGCGTAAAGAAAGTGAAGATAAAGAAGAAAGCCTCAGGCGAGATTTGAACTCGCGACCTCGTCCTTACCAAGGACGCGCTATGCCACTAAGCCACTGAGGCGAGACGTATCAACAAAATGGGTTCCGTTTGGTAAAAAAGGTTCCGACTGAATCAGAGCGCTTCAAGCACCTTGATGCTCTTCACCACGCCCTCGAACGAGCCGACCTCGATCACGGGCCGGACGCCGTTTCGCCGGACCGCAGACATAACAGCCCGAAAGTCGATGGTCCCCTCGCCGACCGGGGCATGGGCGTCGGTCGTCCCGTCGTTATCGTGGAGGTGGAAGTGGTCGATCCGGGTCTCCAGGAACCCGGGAAGGGCGTGATTCTGGTGGGCGTGCCCGACGTCGAGGGCGAACCCGGCCCCCTCGATCAGGGGCAGCTCCTCGGGGGTCTTGAGCAGGAAGTAGTCCCAGTCCCCCATGTTCTCGATGAAGAACGTGACCGAGAGGTCCTGCGCGCATCCGAGGAGCTCCCCGAGGGAACGGCGGAACTGTCGCTCGGCCGGCGCCCGCTCCTGGGGCCAGGCGAAGTATCCGGGATGGACGACCACCTCTGCCCCGACGGCCGCGGCCAGCTGGAAACACCCGGCTGTTACCTCGACGCTCGCCCGGCGGACGGGCTCCAGGAGGCTCGCGAGGTTGACGCCCCTCGAGGGCGCGTGGATGCAGTAATGAAGGTCGAAGGTCTCGAGGACCTCCGTGTCATGGAGGCGGTGACACCCTTCGTCCATGACCTCGACACAGCCTGTGAGCTTCGCGAGCCGATCGAGCGCCTCGTAGAGCGGCCGGTCGTGCAGGCAGAACGACGAGATCGCAAATTCCGTGCCCATGAACGTCTGTTCCTCGAATAGTTGATTGGCGAAGCGGGTATTTATCGGGATGCTCTCTGTCAACGATGCGCGTGCAGTTCGGCGGCACGGACGAGTGCGGTTGCGAACCGATAGGAGAAGTAGGCGTGCGTGTACCCGGCAAGAGTCGCGTGCTCGTACAGCCCGTCCCGACCCTCGCCGAGGCCGCGGCCCCGCGAGAGCCGCAGGGCGAACCGTGCGTCCGCATCCGCCGAGCAGGCGGAGTAATGGAACTCGTGGCCGAGGACGCCTGCACCGTGGATCCCGGGGAACGGACCGCCCGTGCAGGTCCCATCGACATAGCCCAGCCCTCGGATACCGCCGGTCATGCGCGCATCGGCCGGAAGGACACCGCACATCGAGAACGACTGCCCGTCGGTCTCCAGGGAGCGGCTGAGATAGACGAGGCCGCCGCACTCGCCCCAGATGGGCATGCCGTCGTCGGCGGCCCTCGCAACGGCACGCCGCGCGGGCGCGGACTCGAGTGAAGGCGCGTGAAGCTCCGGATACCCGCCTCCGAGGTAGAGCGCGTCGACCTCGGGGAGGGGATCGACCATGGGCGAGAAAAAGACGAGGCGCGCGCCCCGGGCGCGGAGGCGGTCCAGGTTGTCGGCGTAGTAGAAGCAGAACGCGGGGTCGCGCGCGATCCCGATCGTCGCCCTGCCCTCGTCGGTCGACGGGGAGGGGATGGCTGGGAGCGTCGGGGCCGTGCAGGCGAGGTCGAGGACCCCGTCGATGTCCACGTGGCCTCCCACGATCGCGCCGAAGGCATCGGTGGCCTCGAGCTCGTGGGCGAGTGCAAGCCCGAGGTGCCGGCTCGGGATGGCGAGCCCCTCGTCACGCGGTACCCAGCCCAGCACGGGAAACTCGCGCCCTCGTTCGATCAGATCGCGGTGGCGTGGACTCCCGATCCGGTTGAAGACGACGCCGCCGATCCGGACTTCCGGGTCGTACCCGGCGATGCCCCGCACGATCGCGTGGACCGTACGGGAAGCACCCTTCGCATCGACCGCCAGCAGGACCGGAGCCTCGAGGAGCCGGGCGACATGGGCCGTCGAACCGAAACCGGTCCCGTCCAGGCCGTCGTGAAGCCCCATCACGCCCTCGATCACGGCGATATCGGCCCCGCCGCAGGCACGTCCGAAGGTCTCGCGGACGCCGTCCTCGCCCATCATGAACGGATCGAGGTTCCGGCAGACCCGGCCGCAACACCTGGTGTGGTGGGTCGGGTCGATGAAGTCGGGCCCGACCTTGAAGGGCTGGACCGCCAGCCCGCGCGCGCGGAGCGCGGCCATCACTCCGGCCGTGATCGTGGTCTTGCCCGCACCGCTCGTGGCCGCCCCGATCACGATCCGCGGGATCGCGCTCCCGTCCACGCGTCACTCCTCCCGGTAACCCGACCGGAGCGCGCCCATGAAGAGGCACTCGTCGGCCGCGATCCCCTCGACCCCGCTCCAATCGCCGATCGGAAGATCGAGCCCCCGGACCAGCGCGGCCGGCACGGCCTCATCCGCCTCGCCCATCACGAGCTCGGCCGCAGAGACGATGTCGTCGGCGACCGCGCGCTTGGTCACCTGGAGCACCCGGCCGTAGAGGTCGGTCCGCCCGCGTTCGTCGAGCACTGACGGGACCCCCGCGCAGCCGATCGCGACCCCCGAACTGCCGAGGCGCATCGCATGGGTCCTCGAATCGGCGATCAGCACGCCGAGGTGGACGCCCGTGCGCTCCTCGAGGCCGGCGCGGAGGCGCCGGGCGCTCGCATCCGGATCGCGGGGGAGCGGGGTGACATGCCCCGGCGGAGCGTTGGATGCGTCCACACCGGCATTCGGCAGGAGGGTCCCGTTCTTGAGGCAGAGGAGGAAGCCGTCGATCCCCCCGACGACCCGGTCCGACTCGTCGAGCACGACCTGCGCGACCCGGGGGTCGATGGAATGACGGGCACCGAGCGCGACGGCCTCGGGCGACGGTTCGACCCCGTTAAGCGCGATCACCGCGCCTTCGACCGTCGCAATCGCGGTCTCTGCGACCACGACCACGTCCCCGTCACGAAACGCGCCCGCGCTGCTCCGGGCGACCGCTCCGAGGAGAGCCCCGACGAGGTCGTCGCCCGGGACCAGGATCCGTGTGCCGAGCGCATGGACCGAGAACGTCCGGGTCACGGGCACGCCTCCAGCCGACTCCGTACCCGAAACAGGTCGGCGGTCTCGGCCACATCGTGCGTTCGAATCATTGAGGCACCGCGGTCGAGGAGGGTTTGCGTGACCGCGAGCGACGCTGCGAGCCGCCCTTCGGCCGGCCGGTCGACCAGCCGGCCGAGAAAGGTCTTGCGCGAGACGGCCGCGAGGACCGGATAACCGAGGGTCCCGAACCGGTCGAATGCACAGCAGAGCGCCCAGTCGTGGTCGACCGTCCGCTCGGGAGTCCAGAGCCCGACGCCGGGATCGAGGACCAGCTCGGTCAACCCCCCGTCCCGGGCCCTCTCCAGGACGAGCCGGAGGGCATCCAGGGTCGCCCCGACACCCAGGGGGTCGCCGGGGCTCTCGAACGCGGCCATGCCGCAGGCCGCGAGCCCCGCCTCGGCCGCCCGCCGGACGAGTGCCGGATTCCGGAACCCGCCGATGTCGTTGAGCATGTGGATGTCGTGGCGGAGGCAGGTCTCGAGCACCTCAGGGTGCACCGTATCGACGGAGATCACGTACCCCGACCCGTCGAGCTCGGCGAGCAGGGCGTCCATCCGGCCGACCTCGTCGCGCACGGAGACGGGGGGGCTTCCCGGCGCCGTCGAGCGCGCGCCCACGTCGAGGATCGCCGCGCCGGCGTCGATATCCCGGTCCGCCGCTCGTCGAACGGCGTCGGGCGAGAGGAAGGAGGCGGAGAAGAAGGACTCGGGGCTGCCGTTCAGCACGGCCATCAGGCGGGGCGGCGCCCCCGGGCCGATCCGGACGCCGCCTACGGTGCAGGCCCGCATGTCTGGCGTCTCGCGGCCTCGAAGGTGTTCTCCATCAGGGTCGCGATCGTCATGGGGCCGACACCGCCCGGAACGGGCGTGATCGCGGAAGCCCTCTCCTGCACGGCCTCGAAGTCCACGTCGCCGAGAAGGCGGCCCTCGACGCGGTTGGTCCCCACGTCAACCACGACCGCGCCCTCCCCGATCATCTCAGACGTGACGAACCGGGGCTTTCCGACTGCCGCCACCACGAGGTCCGCTTCGCGGGTCACGGCCGCGAGGTCTCCGGTCCTGCTGTGGCAGACCGTGACCGTGGCGTCGGCGTTCAGGAGGAGCGCGGCCATGGGACGCCCGACGTCGATCGACCGCCCCACCACCACGGCACGACGTCCCGCGAGCTCGATCCCGTACTCGGCGAGCAGGGTCATGATCCCGGCGGGAGTGCACGGTGCAAAGCGGGGCCGACCCGAGAAGAGCCGTCCCACGTTGCAGGGGTGAAACCCGTCGACGTCCTTTGCTGGCGAGACCGCCTCGATCACGGCCTCCTGGTCGACCCCGGCGGGGAGGGGGAGCTGCACCAGGATCCCGTTGATCTCGGGGTCGGCGTTCAGGCGTTTGACCGTCTCCACGATCCTTGGAGTCGTCGCGTCCGACGGCAGGGTCACGTTGATCGAGCCGATGTGGACCCGTTCGCAGGCCCGGTGTTTCATCTGTACATACAGGGCCGAGGCCGGATCGTCTCCGACAAGCACGGTCGCGAGCCGGGGAGAGAGCCCCGACTCGTCGATCGCCTCGCGCAGGAGCTCGAGCCGCCTCTCCGAGACCGCCTTGCCGTCGAGGATCAGTGCCATGCTGTTTCCCTTCCTCTCTCTTCTATATCTCGCTTATGCCGGATAGAGCGGGTACTGCGAGGCCATCGCGAGGACGTCGAGACCGACCTCGCGAATCACCTTCTCGTTCGTGATGTCGGCGAGTACGCGCGTGATCCACGTGCCGACCTGGCGCATCTCCTCCTCTCTCATGCCTCGCGACGTGACCGCGGGCGTGCCTATCCGGAGGCCGCTCGTCACGAAAGGAGACCGGTTCTCGTTCGGGATCGTGTTCTTGTTGACCGTGATCCCGGCCTTTCCGAGCGCGACCTCGGCCTCGAGCCCGGTGATCCCCCGGTTGGAGAGGTCGATCAGGATCAGGTGATTGTCCGTCCCGCCCGAGACGAGGCGGAGCCCGGCCTCGTCGAGCACCGCGGCCATCGCCTGTGCATTCTTCACGACCTGGCGTGCGTACGCCCTGTACGACGGCTCGAGCGCCTCCTTGAAGCAGACCGCCTTGGCCGCGATCGTGTGCATCAGGGGCCCCCCCTGCATCCCCGGGAAGATCGCCTTGTCGATCGACTGGGCGTACTCGGAACCGCAGAGGATGAACCCGCCGCGCGGGCCGCGCAGGGTCTTGTGCGTGGTCGAGGTGACGAAGTCCACGACACCCGTGGGGTTCGGGTGAATCCCGGCGGCACAGAGGCCGGCGATGTGGGCGATATCGGCCATGCAGTAGGCATCGACACCGTCGGCGATCTCCTGGAAGGCCTTGAAGTCGATCTCGCGGGGGTAGGCCGACGCCCCGCAGACGATCACCTTGGGCTTCACCTTCTTCGCCTGCTCCTCGATCAAGCCGTAGTCCAGGACCTCCGTCTCGAGATCGACGCCGTACTGGTGGACCTCGTACATCTTGCCGCTGAACGAGACGGGAGAGCCGTGCGAGAGGTGCCCGCCCTGGGTGAGCGACATCGACATCATCCGGTCGACGCCGCACTCCATGACCGAGAAGTAGACGGCCATGTTCGCCTGCGTGCCCGAGTGGGGCTGTACGTTGGCATGCTCGGCCCCGAAGAGCTGCTTGACCCGGTCGCGCGCGAGGTTCTCGGCCTCGTCATGGAACTCGCACCCGCCGTAGTAGCGCTTGCCGGGATAGCCCTCGGCGTACTTGTTCGTCATGATCGAGCCCATCGCCTCGAGCACGGCGCGGCTCACAAGGTTCTCGGAGGCGATCAGCTCCAGCCCGTTCACCTGGCGCAGCCGCTCGCACTCGATGATTCGTGCAAGCTCGGGATCGACATCGGCGAGATGCGACATATAAACAACTTTGTACTCCGGCATGTATGAGTGTTTCTTCGGGCGTACTGGCCCGCTCCGGATTGTAAGGAATATAACCTCCCAGGTCGCACACTTTCATCGGAGGGCACGCATGGCCATGAAGGATGCGAAGATAAAATACCTCGAGCACGAGCTCGAGGAGAAGGAGCGGGCGCTCGATCTGCTCCGTGATGTCGACCGGCGGGAGGCAGACCGCCCGGCCGGTGGTGGCGACGATGGCCGCGTCAGCACGCTCGAGCGTCGGGTCCGCGAGCTCGAGGCGGTGGTGAAGGGCCTGACAGAGGAGCTTCTCGACCTGAAGGCGCTCGTGCTCAAGATGGCCAAGTCGTTCGAGCGGCAGGAGCCCCCCGCGCCGGTGCGGGCACCCCCGGCCCGTTCGGCGGAACCCCCTGCAGCCGCTCCGACGATCCTCGTCCGACCGCGAAACGCGGAGAAACTCTCGCCGTCCGGAACCCCCGCCCCGGTCCGCACGCCGACCGCCGCCGCGCCGGCACCGGCCGTCCCCCCCGAGGAGATGGACCTGATCATGCAGCCCGACGGCACCATCAAGCCCGAGGTGCGCCTGCGGAACGAGTATATCATCGCGTCGAACGGGTTCCAGAACAAGCGGCAGGACCGGAAGGCCGGCGGAGAGCGATCCGGGCGTCATGTGGACGCCGTGATCTTCGCGGAAGAGCACGAACCGCCCCGTCCTCCCAAGAAGCGTTAGGGGCCCGCATCTTTGTTCATCAGCGAGCTGGAGATCGACAACTTCAAGTCATTCTCAGGTAAGACCCGGATCCCCTTTTCCCGGGGCTTTACGATCATCTCCGGCCCGAACGGATCGGGAAAGTCGAACATCATCGACGCGATCCTCTTCGTGCTGGGGCTCTCCTCGTCGCATTCGCTTCGGGCGGAGAAACTGACCGACCTGATCAACATATCGAGCCACCGCTCGACGGCCGAGGTCGCCCTCCGCTTCTCGGACGGCACGCGGATCCGCCGCCGGATCAAGCGGACCGAGAACGGCTATTACAGCTATTTCTACATGAACGACCGGCTCTCGAAGCAGAGCGAGGTGGCTGACTATCTCGGAAGGCTCGGCGTCCGGCCGCACGGGTACAACGTGGTGATGCAGGGGGACATCACCCGGATCATCGAGATGAGCGACCTGGACCGCCGGCGCGTGATCGACGAGATCGCCGGCGTGGCCGAGTTCGATCTTCGGCGAAACCAGGCGCTCGCCGAGCTCGAAGTGGTCCGGGACCGGATCGAGCGGGAGGAGCTCCTGCTCCGCGAGGCATCGCGCCGGCTCGAGGAGCTCCGTATCGAGCGCGAGCAGGCCCTGGTGCACCAGCAGCTGAGCCAGGAACTGGCCGGATACGAGGACTGCCGTGCTGCGGCCGAGCTCGCGGAGAAGGAGAAAGAACGGGCCGCGCTCCTCTCGCTGATGGCGGAGCACCGCCTTGCAGCGGCACGGCTCGACGAGGACCGCTCTCATGAGGCTCACGAGCTCTCATACCTCCAGGGAGACCTCGTCGCTCTGGACGAGGAGATCCATCGACGGAGCGGTGCGGAGTACCTGAAACTCCTGAGCCAGCTCGAGGAGTCGAAGGGGACCATCCGGACTGCCCAGCTCTCGATCGAGGCCCATCGACGCGAGCGGGAGGAGAACCTGCAGGCGGTCAACCGGGCCTTCGCGGACACCCGCCGCACGGAGGAGAAGATCGCGGCGGCACAGGCCCTGGTGCGGAACCTCTCCATCGACCGGACGAACCTGGCGATGGAGCAGGCGGCCGTTCAGGGTCGCCTCAAGACGATCGAGGGCCGGCTCTCGGCAGGCCAGGCCGAGACGGCCGAGGCCCAGGCCGAGCTCTTCAGCCGTCTCGCCTCGCTCGAGGAGCAGACGGGGCGACGCGCCGAGCTTCTCCGCCGGCAGGACCAGCTGATCGAGCAGAGCCGGGCTCGCAGCCGCGAGCGGGAGCGGCTCACAGCGCGGATCGCGGAGATCGAGGCGACGGTGCTCTCGGACAGGGCAGCGCTCGCCGAGGCCCAGATCTCGCGCGAGGCCCACGGCGAGGAGCGGCGGCGGGTCGAGGCCTCCCTCTCGGGGGTCGAGCGGAGCCTGCTGGAGCAGCGGTCCAGGCTGGACCAGCTCCGCCAGGCCCAGCGCGCGAATGAACAGGCCCTGATGCGGTGCGAGGCACAGCAGCAGGTCCATGGCGATGCCGGCGGCCGCGCACTCGAGGCCGTGCTCGGGATGGACGGCGTCCACGGGACCATCGCCTCGCTCGGACGCGTGCCGCCCGAGTACATGGAGGCCCTGAACACGGCGGCCGGCTCCCGGCTCAACAACGTGGTGGTCGACGACGACCGCGTGGCAAGCCAGGCGATCGCCTACCTCAAGGAGACCCGGTCGGGCCGACTCACCTTCCTCCCCCTGAACCGGCTCCGCGAGGTCCCGCGGCCCCCCGTCGAGGGCGACGGCATCATCGACTACGCGGTCGATCTGGTCAGGTTCGACCCCGTGTACGAACGCGCGTTCGGCCTGGTCTTCGGCGGGACCCTCGTGATGGAGACACTCGCCCAGGCGCGCCGCCTGCTCGGAAAGCACCGGATGGTCACCCTCGAGGGCGAACTGCTCGAGAAGACCGGGGCGATGACCGGCGGGTACCAGAAACGGTCCATGCGCGGCTTCTCGGCATCGGTCGAGGACGAGGTCCGCCGTTTGCTCGCCGCCATCGCCGGGCAGGAGGAGGAGAGCGCCCTGATCGAGACGACCGTGCGCCGCCTCGCGGGGGAGTCGGAGACACTCCGGGAGGCGCGCTCGCGGGCCGACCAGGAGGCGGCCCGCTGCGGCGTCCTGGTCGAGGAGTACGAACGGCGCCTGCAGGGCTTTGCGGCCGAACGGGAGGAGATCGCGCGCGCCGAGAAGGAACTGGGGGAGGAGGGGCAGAGCGGCGTTATCGAACGCGCCGGCCTCGAGAACTCCCTCAATGCACTCCAGGACGAGATCCTGAAGACGAACCGCCGGGTGGCTGCGCTCAGGAAGGATCTCGAGGAGACCGAGATCCCGGCCCTGACCGACCAGCGGGAACGGGCGCGGGCCGAGCTGGAGGAGGTGGAACGACGGCTCCGAAACAAGGAGTCGGATATCACCGACGCCCAGCGGGAACGCATCTACTTCTCGAAGCGCATCGAGGAACTCGGGGAGGAGCGGGCGCGCCTCGAGTCCAAGAACCGGCATCTCGAGGAGGAGACCGCCCAGCTCGAGGCGCAGATCGTCGCGTCGCAGGCGGAGATCCGCGAACTCGAGGTGCGGCAGCAGACCTTCTCGGCCGAACTCGAGGATCTCCGGCGCCGCCGGGCGGCCATGCAGGAGGGCATCCAGCGGCTCGAGCGGGCCCTCCTCGAGCTGGAGACGAAGCTCGAACGGGTCCGGTTCCAGATCGAGGTCTGTATCGATCGCGAGCAGGCCCTTGTGGCCGAGTGCGCGGCCCTGAAGGCGCGCGCGGGCGACAGGACCACGACCCTCTCCCTCGCCGAGATCAACGAGGGGATCGCGACGACCGAGCTCGCGCTGCGCCGCCTCGGCGCGGTCAACATGCTGGCAGTCGAGGAGTACGACCGCGTGGCCGAGCGGGTGGCCGGGAGGAACGAGATGGTGGAGGTGCTGTCGCGCGAGCGCGAGACTCTGCTCGAGCGGATCGCCCACTTCGAGGCTCAGAAACTCGAGGCCTTCCTCCAGGCGTACACCGCGATCAACGAGAACTTCTCACGGATCTTCGCGACCCTGACGAGCGGCAACGGCCGGCTCGTGCTCGAGTCCGAGGAGGACCCATTCGAGGGGGGTCTCACCTTTGCCGTGCAACCGCGGGACAAGGCGGTCCATCTCCTCAACTCGCTCTCGGGCGGCGAGAAGTCGCTGACGACGCTCGCGTTCATCTTCTCGATCCAGCAGTACATGCCGGCGCCGTTCTATGCGTTCGACGAGGTGGATATGTCGCTGGACGGGTCGAACGTCGAGCGGATCGCATCGATGATCAGGTCGATCGCGACCGAATCGCAGTTCGTCATCGTCTCGCTCAGGAAGCCGATGATCGACGCTGCGGACCGCGTCGTGGGCGTGACGGTCCGCCCCGACAAGTCCACTCTGGTGACGGGCGTGCGTACAGGTGATTGAGGAGCCGGTTGCGATCCTGGTCGGCATGGCCGAGCGGGGAGAGATCGATCCATGGCGGATCGATATCGTCGAGGTGACCGATCGGTTTCTCTCGGAGCTCGAGCGGCAGAAGGCCCTCGACCTCCGGATCTCGGGCCGCACCCTCTTTTTCGCCTCTCTCCTGCTCCGGATGAAGTCCGAGTGCCTGCTCGACCCCCCGGAGGAAGAGGAGGATCCGGAGATGGATCTCGACGAGGGGGAGTTCGGCGACTGGGATGTCGTCGACGAGCCTGCCATGGGCGAGCCGATCGCGCGGCTCGAGGCCGAGATCCATCGTCGACTCGAACGAAAACGGCTCCGCAAACGCCCCGAGACGCTCTTCGACCTGATCACGGTGCTCAGGTACATGGAGAGGGACGAACAGCGCCGGCGCCGCTGCGTCCGTGCGCCCCCCCTCTCGGTCGATCCGGGCGAGGTGTTCGGGATCGCTCATGAGGAGGGATATCGGGACGCGGCACGGCAGGTGCTCGGATGGTGCATGGCCGGCTTCGCCGCCGGGGTCCGTGTTACGCTCTCGTCGCTGGTCGTGATCAGCGGGTGGGCGGTGATCGACCTGTACATCCCGCTTCTCTTCCTGATGCTCGACGGGACCGTGGACCTCGTCCAGGAGGAGTTCTTCGGCGAGATCGAGGTCTTTCCGGCCCTCCGGAACGCGACCTGAGGGGCCCCGGCACATCCCCGAAACAATATTTGAACTTTTTGTTTTTCTCCTACCGGCGTCCGTCGTCCGCTAGTAAAAAAGTTCATACACTGCCAGGATAGAATTACCAATACTCTCGACCATGACGGTGGCCGTCGGGGCACCCCGCAGGTGAATATCCGAAACGAGGGGGCCGTGTCGGGCAATCGGTGGTCCGGGATAGCGTCGCTGGACGAGAGGGCCGGTGAGTACGATCATGATAGCAAAAAACGAGATCGAATCGATCATGCAGCGTGTTATGGCTGGCGACAGCACGGCGCGCTTTGACGAGAAGGCGGTGGAGAAGGACGAACTCCCTCTCGTCGCGATGCTGAACTCCATCCTGGACCAGAAGGACCGCGAGATCGAGGAGCTGAAGGTCGAGCTGAAGGCGCAGACGCTGGCCTCGGGGAATTACCAGAGGTCGCTCCTGGAGAACCCGATACCGATGCTCTTCCTGAACCACGAGCTCGCTATCAAGAACGGGAACCAGGCCTTTCTCGACCTCTCGGGGTACACGAAGGAGCAGCTCGAGAAGATGACTTTCAACGACCTCACAGTTGTTCGGGTGGAGGGCGACTCGGTTCAGGAGTGCTTCCGGACGAAGCGACGGGTCGAGGGGGAGGTGGAGATCCGGTTCCCGAGCGGGACGAAGACCCTCAAGAGGTTCACCCTTCCGTTCGTCAACGAGAGGGGCGAGGTCGACAATCTTCTGGTGGTCTACGTGGACCGGACCGAGCAGGTGCGGCGCGACGCGGAGGCGTCCCTGCTGACAAAACGCGCGGCGAACTTCATCCAGCACAACCCCCTCGCAATCGCGGTGCTCGCGAAGGACAAGTCGCGGCTCGACCTGAACGAGGGCTACCAGAAGGTCTGGCGGGGGAGCTACGACGAGCTGATGCGGAAGAAGCTCTACGACTTCGACATCACCATCACGGGGGGCGACGACTTCTACGCCTCGTTCGCGGAGAAGCGGAAGGCGGTCACCCACATGGAGGTGAACTGGGGTGGGAACGAGAGGTCGTACCTGACGCTCTTCCAGGTCCCGGTCTTCGACGCGCAGGGCGAGATCGATGTCAACTACTACATCTACCTGGATCACAGTGACGAGAAGAAGCAGCTGATCGAGGCTCAGAGGCTCCGCGATCGCGGAGACGCCTTCGTCCGCGACAATCCCCTTGCGATCGCAGTGCTCGCGAAAGACAA
>Ga0074195_1003830_pt1 | contig 13372 bp, 12 predicted proteins | sample EPASupsiteHSE623_FD_64525 | JGI IMG/M metagenome (GOLD analysis project Ga0074195, IMG submission 64525) | Bioremediated contaminated groundwater from EPA Superfund site, New Mexico - Sample HSE6-23 | ecosystem: Environmental > Aquatic > Deep subsurface > Groundwater > Contaminated ...
ATCTGAGGTTAGTGGCGGACAAGGAGAACAAGAGAAAACGCCGTTGCGGACAGCCATCCCCTCGACCCCCGCTTATTTGTCAACAAGCCCCGCTTAGAGCGCCGCCTTCAGATACACGCCGGCCCCGTCCTCCCCCGAATTTTACCCAAAGAAAAGAGGCCGTCTCTTTTAGACAGCCCCCCATCTCTACTCCATCCTATGAATCTCCTTCCGCAGCCTCTTCAATATCCTCTTCTCCAACCGCGATATGTACGACTGTGATATCCCCAGCATATCGGCCACCTCTTTTTGCGTCATTTCCACCGCCCCTTCCAGCAGCCCGAACCGCAGTTCCATGATGCGCCGTTCCCGGCTGTTAAGTTTCTGGAGGGCTATGTTGAGCAGTTTCCTATCGACTTCCTCTTCGAGACACTTATATATAATATCATTCTCGGTCCCCAGTACATCTGAAAGGAGAAGCTCGTTCCCGTCCCAGTCAATATTTAGCGGCTCATCAAAAGATACCTCGGACTTAGTCTTGTTGTTTCTTCTCAGATACATCAGGATTTCGTTTTCAATACAGCGGGAGGCATAGGTGGCCAGTTTGATTTTTTTGTTCGGGTCAAAGGTATTAACCGCTTTGATCAGCCCGATAGTGCCAATCGAGACGAGGTCTTCCACACCGACCCCGGTGTTTTCAAACTTCCGGGCGATATAGACAACAAGTCTCAGGTTCCGCTCAATCAGGACACTTTTTACAGTCTTGTCACCTTTTTCAAGCCTGGTGATAAGAAAGCTTTCCTCATCAGTAGACAAAGGAGGAGGCAGGGCCTCGCTGCTGCCAACATAGTGGACCTCAGACTTCAGCCCCAGTTTTAAGAGTAGATTTAATAACTTCAGCCTCACTATCCATTTATACCGCATGAACCTGTTCAACATGGCAAATCTCTCCTCTGTCAGGCTGTCATACTTTCCAATACTTCCGGGTGCAGGAGAGCCCTATAGCCCCCTTCAGGACTCAGCTCCCGCCTGTATATCCCAACAATTACATTTGTTATGCAAACAAGGTTATTTCCATTGACAATCTCTATGCAGTCAGGCCTGAACCCGATTAACAAACCCTTTTCTTTCCCCAGGGAAGTAAAAGGGATTACCCGGAACCTTGTCGACCAGGGCGTTTCCGCCAGGGAATTGAGGATCAGCATTAAATCCGGCTCCGGGCCGTGTTCAAAAGCCGTCTGGACCTCTGCCGGGAACAGGCCTTTGATAGCATCATATTCCACGACAACTACGGGAATCTGGGTCAGCGGGTCCTGCAGCTGGTTGCCGGTATCAATCAGAGCTTCCATCTGCACCTCTGATTTACCAAACAGCACCTTCAGCGGGACTTTGAACAGGTTTTGCGTCAGCCGTTTTTGGAGCAGCTGTCCGGCAAACCTCGTGAAGAAGATATATACTAACACTGTGATGACCAGCCCGGGCAAAAAATATCCTGCCACCAGGCGGGAAAAGTTGTCAATATAAACATAAGATGGGCTTGATTTAATAAAATAGAGGACCCCGATGAAGAAACCTCCAAGGGAGAAGGACACGATGTAAAACACCGCCAGGGACGTCAGAAAACGTTTCAGGTTGAGGGGAGCAAAAGCGGCGCCAAACATCCCGACCGAGAAAAGTATTTTGGGCCAAAATCCGTGCAGGAAAGCTAAGGCCGGGAAGGCGGCGGCAAATGAATACAGCGCCCCGGCGAACGCCCCGGCCGTAATCCTTGGCCATCCGGCGTTGAGCCTGTTAATTCTGGCAGTACCCCAGAGAATCAGCCCATTCATCAGAAAACTTACGGCCAAGGCAACATCCGGGTAAACGTAAACGACCTTACGGTACTCCATTTTCCCACCACCACGCTATGTAACAAATAGGCTTTTAGGTCTTGCCTTCAACAAATGCCAATTCTTATGTAATTCATAGTATCATTATATGATGGCCGGGCAGTTAGTATGCCAAGTACTGCAGCCCCCCTTTAGGCCATCTTATTCATTATACAACGGCCTTTCAGAAAAACATGTCAGGTATTGAAAGGGCAAAAAAAATTCTCTCGCCTTTTTTTTTACATCAAGGCAAAGAGAATACAAATTCCGCTTTTTTAAAACACGCCCCTTAGTTTACTGTACATTAGGTACAGGACGAAAACCAGAGTAAGGACGGCCCCTAAAAAAAAGGACCTCTTATATCCCCCGGAGGGCTTGAATAAGTACCAGAACAGCCCTAGCGGGGTTTCCTCCTCCACTAACTGCTCTTCGTTCAATCTGGCCAGCTTTTCAGCACAGGCCGCACACTGATTAAGGTGGGTCTCCATTTCCATTTTGGTCGCTACAGGTAGTTTGTTATCAATATAGTCAAACATTATGTATCTGCACTCATTGCAATTCATTCGCTGTACCCCCTACAAGCAGAACAGACCGTCAAACAGCCCAGCCGTTTATGCTCCCCCCTCTGTCCGCCTATAAAATGACCCTCTATCATCATAGAGGGTCGGTATGTATCTATTTTCTGCGCAAGAACTCGGGTATATCAAGGTCATCGTAAGCGGCTATTTTCTTGATGTCAAAATCATCACTGATCTCTTTGCGGTAAAACCTCTGGTCGAATCCTGTAGCAATAACAGTCACTCTAACCTCATCCTGCATAGCCTCATCAATGACCGCCCCAAATATGATGTTCGCTTCCGGGTCGGCCGCCTGGGCGATGATTTCGGCTGCCTCGTTCACCTCAAAAAGTCCCAGGCTGGAGCCGCCTGTTATATTGAGGAGGACACCTTTGGCCCCCTCAATTGAGGTTTCCAGAAGCGGGCTTGAGATAGCGGCTCTGGCAGCTTCGGCAGCCCTGTTTTCCCCGCCGCCGATACCAATTCCCATCAATGCCGAACCGGTCTCAGTCATAATCGTTTTGACATCGGCAAAATCAAGGTTGATTAAGCCCGGGACTGCAATCAGGTCAGATATGCCCTGCACTCCCTGCCGGAGTACGTCATCCGCAATGCGGAAGGCCTCCACGATTGAAGTATGTTTATCGATGACCTGCAGCAGGCGGTCATTGGGTATAGTGATTAAGGTATCAACTTTGCTCTTAAGATTAGATATGCCGCTATCGGCCTGAGCATGCCTTTTTCTTCCTTCGAAAGTAAAAGGTTTTGTCACAACGCCTACAGTAAGCGCTCCCGCTTCCCTGGCCAACTCGGCTACAATCGGCGCCGCCCCGGTCCCTGTCCCACCGCCCATACCTGCGGTAACAAACACCATATCGGCTCCCCGCAGGGCATGAGCAAGTTCCTCCCGGTTTTCTTCGGCGGCTTTTTGACCGACCTCCGGGTTAGCCCCGGCGCCAAGTCCTTTGGTCAGCTTGGCCCCAATCTGAATCTTATTATCTGCCTGGGACAGATACAATGCCTGGGAATCTGTATTTACGGCAATAAACTCAACACCCTTGAGGCCTGCTGTAATCATCCTGTTAACAGCATTACTTCCCCCGCCGCCTACGCCGATAACTTTTATATTTGCAAACGGGTCCACATCAATTTCAAACTCGAGCATTAACTTTTTGACCTCCTTCTCAGGTGGATAAATCCCAAAACTTGGCCCCAGATGTTCACAACTTTAATTGGTAAAATTCCACACGGAAAGCAAATTCCCTGCTTTTAAATTTCAATTTTTTCTACTTTTTTAAAATATGGCGCCTGATAATAGCCAGGTTCTGAAATATCCTGACACCGAAGGCAAAAATCGCCGCGGTATACAGCGCCACGCCTAGTCTCTCACCGACGTAAGCCAATCCGGCAGCCAACAGAACATTGCTGAAAAACCCGGTAATAAATATCATGTCATCAAATTTCTTTTCCATTCCGGCCTTGATGCCGCCAAATATGGAGTCCATCGCCGCCAACACGGCCACTGACATATACTGGGCCCATGTCTGGGGCAGAGATGGAGCCTGCAGACCGATGATGACACCTATTATTAAACCTAACAATGGCAGCCACATACTGTTCACCTACCCGGCTGCAAAAATAGTTGCTAGTTCCTAGTTTTCCAGCCTTTTATTAAATAAAGACTATTTCAGGGGTTTGGTATAGTTAAAAGTTACCGGGCCCGAATAGGCCGGAATCGCTACCTCATTTTTCTTTTGGACATCAGCCTCCAGACCCCAAAACTTAAGCTGTTCAAATATCCCGCCCTTTATTTCCAGACCGCTTTTCAGCGTATCCGGGTTCCCGGTGCCAACAATAACAATTGGCGGCACAATCTTGCGGGTGTTGACGAGAATCGTATTGCCGGCACACCTGATCTCCGAAGACGCCAGAAGCCTCTGGTCATTGATAGAAAGCGCTTCAGCCCCTCCGGCCCTGAGTTCGTTGATAACTTTGAGAAGGTCTTCCTCATGGAGAATGTATAAATTGGGGTCCTCACCGGGCCGCAGTTCCTTGGGGCTGTCATTGAGGGTCACCTGTACCCCCGGGCCCTTGACCCCGAGCAGACCGGCCTCCATCCTGACTTTATCGAGTTCATCTCTAATCGCCTGGTTGGCGCCCCCGGTTCCGGCGCCTGCCTGATCAAGCTTTTTTCGCAGGTCTTTAACCTGTTCTGATAAGGTATCCCTTTCTTCCTTGACTTCCTTTAATCTTGATGTCAGTTCCTGCGCCCTGGCCATCGGAGCATTCTGCTGGGTCAGCTTCGTTGAGCGGAACTGGACAACTACCATCATTCCCAGAAATAATAAGACTACTGCTACATAAATCTGCCTCTTATTCAAACCTGCATCCCTTGCCTTTCAACTGCTCATTATTATAACTACTGCTGCGGCTTATCCTGTTTCTTCGGTTCAATAAATTTTACGACCGGGCTGCCTCTGTAACTTATATCCATATACTGGATCCGGTTCTGATAGTTTTGATTTATCACTTCTTGGTACAGCTTTATTTTATCACCTATCCTATTAGCATCTCCGAACCTGACCTCCGCCTTGTCTATTGTAAACATCCGAATATTATTTAAATCCGAAACATTGATTTCCGATACCGCCGCCCTGATGTTTTCCGGCATCGTCATCAAATAATCGAGGGCTGTTTTCAGTTTCCCGTCGGCTACCTTCTGGCCCGGCCCGGCCTGCCCCAGGTCGATCCCGGTGATGATTGGAAGGTTTATGTTACTAAGGTTATTCACCTTGGAAAGGTAGCACCCGTCCTCACTCATAACAATGAAGTTGCCATTTTGGGCTACCAGACCGATTGCTTTTCGTTCTGTTAAATTTATAATAATTGTGTCCGGAAGGTCTCTTATTATCTCCACCTGTCTGACCATAGGGTGCAGGACCGCTTTCTCCTCAGCCTGTTTTAAATTGGCCTTAAATATATTCAAACCCTGCTGCAGACCGGTTAAAGCCACAAACTCCGCCTTCGTAAACTGTTTATTTCCATTTACCTTTATCGCTTTGACGCGAAAGAACGATGACTGTAGAAAAACAAAAACCGCCAGGGAAAAGACAAAAATAAAAAAAAGGCTTTGTACTACATGCCACCGTCTCTTTTTAGGATGGGACTGTCTGGCCGCATAAAGACTTGGCACCGCCATCACCTCGTTATATATTATACCAAAAACCACGATAAAAATATATCAGTCTGCCGGAAAAATTTGTGCAGCCTATATCCCGCAGTCGGCGGCTGAAAAAAACTTGTCCCCCCTAAAACCAAAAAAAGCAGCTCCCGCTGCCTCCATCATTCTATTCATCTCTTCCAGTGAATCACCCGTCACTCTCCACTCTCCACTCTCCACTCTCCACTGTCCACTATATCCCATTGACCCTCATGATCCGGGCCCCCAGGGCCACATATTTGCGTTCAAGATGTTCGTAGCCCCGGTCAATATGCCAGACGTTTTCTATCACCGTGGCGTCCTCGGCTATCAGACCCGCAAGTACCAGAGCGGCTCCGGCCCTTAGGTCGGTTGCTTCTACAAACGTCCCGCTTAATTTGGGTATTCCTTTAATTATGGCCGCCCGTCCCTCTATCTTAATGTCGGCTCCCATTCGTCTCAGTTCGTCAACATGTTTATAACGGTTCTCAAAGACTGTCTCTGAGATAACCCCCGTCCCCTCTGCCACAGTCATCAGGACCATCATCTGGGACTGCATATCTGTGGGGAAACCGGGATAGGGTAAGGTCTTAAGATCAACCGCCTTGGGTCTTGGCGGCCCCTGAACCCTTATCCTGTCATCACCGACCTCAACTTCCACCCCTGCTTCTCTCAGTTTTGCAGTTACCGCTTCCACGTGTTCCGGGATTACATTTTCGACAACCACATCCCCGCCGGTGATGGCAGCGGCTGCCATATGGGTACCTGCTTCGATGCGGTCCGGGATTACGGTGTGGGTTGTCGAGCCCAATCTGGTGGGGCCTTCAATCTTGATTAAATCAGTTCCCGCCCCCCTGATTTTGGCGCCCAGCCCGTTTAGGAAATTCTGCAGGTCAACAATCTCCGGTTCCTTCGCGCTGTTTCTGATAATCGTTTGTCCCTGAGCCTGGGTCGCCGCCATAATCAGGTTCTCGGTAGCCCCCACACTCGGAAAATCAAGGTGTATGGCGGCGCCCCGCAGCCCGTTTGTCTCAGCTATAACATACCCGTGTTTTTCCGTGATATTTGCCCCCAGGGAAATAAACCCTTTCAGATGCAGGTCCATCGGCCTTGAACCGATGGCACACCCACCGGGGTAGGCCACCTTAACATGCCCAAACCGTCCCAGCAAGGCGCCCATGACGAGGTTTGACGCCCTCATTTTCCGCATCAGGTCCTCAGCTATCTCCAGCGTCTGTACGCTGCTCCCATCTATCATGAGGGTGGTGCCCTCACAGCGGATTTTCGCCCCCAGGTATGTCAGCACTTCTTTCATTACCTGAACATCCAGGAGTCTCGACACCTCATGGATAGTGCTTATGCCTTCGGTAAGCAAACTGGCCGCCAGGATAGGCAGGATTGCGTTTTTGGCTCCCCCGACCCTGATTGACCCCTTCAGACGTTTGCCCCCGATAATAATGAACTTTTCCACACTTCCACCTCCAGATTCAGGTTATTCGCCCACAACCTGAACCTCCAGTTTAAGCTCAATATTAAATTTTTCAAAGACCTTTTGTTTAATCTGGGCGATTAATTGTAAGACATCTTCAGCCGTAGCCCGCCCAACATTCACTATGAAGTTGGCGTGCTTTTCGGAGACCAAAGCATCCCCCACCCGCATACCCTTGCCCCCCACCTGTTCAATCAGCCATCCGGCCCACTGGCCGGGGGGGTTAGCAAAGACGCTTCCCGCGCTGGGGTACTCGAGAGGCTGTGAACGCCTGCGTTTGATCAGGTTCGTTTCGTTCTTCGCCCTAATTTCCAGAGGGTCACCTGGGGTAAGAACAAAATCAGCCTGGAGAATAATCAGGTTCTTATCAATTCCGCTTTTCCTATACCGAAACCCTATATCTTCCTTCTTCAAAACGAGCATTTCCCCGGCAGGGGTTAAAACTGTCACCTCCCGGATAACTTCATCTATACCCTGTCCATGGGCGCCCGCATTCATAATCACGGCCCCGCCAATAGAGGCCGGGATTCCGGCAGCGAATTCCAGGCCACTGAGTCCCGCTTCAGCCGCCTTTTTGGCCACGAGCGGCACAAGGGCGCCGGCGTCTGCAGTGATATTCGGGCCTGAAACTACAATTTTATTAAAACCCCGGGATATTTTAAGGACAATGCCCCTGATACCGTTGTCTTTAACGAGTAGATTGGAACCATTGCCCATAACAGTAAGTGGTATATGCCGCTCCCGGGCAAATTGAAGACACTGCCCGATGTCATCAGCCGATGCCGGTAAAACCATGATCTCGGCCGGACCGCCGATTCGCCACGAAGTATGCTTCTGCATACTCTCCATGCATAGGACACTGCCTTTCACGAGACGCCCAAGGTGATGCTCTACCTCCTGTAGATTCATACCCTACCTCGCTTTCAATCTCTCCACAAGATTCGTCCCGACCTTCCAGATGTTTCCTGCCCCAAGGGTCAGAATGATGTCCCCCGGTTCAGCTATTTCATAAAGGAAATCGGTGATTTCTTCCGCAGTCCTGAAATAATGGACAGGCCGCTTCTCCCGGTCTGTGATGGCATTAACTATTAAGTCCGCCGAAATGCCCTCAATGGGGGTTTCACCGGCAGCGTATATTTCGTTGATTACAATAACATCAGCATCGGAAAAAGCCTCGCCAAATTCCTTAAAGAGGAACTTGGTCCTTGTAAACCGGTGTGGCTGGAATACCCCGATGACCCGGTTTGCCTTTGTTTGTTGGGCCGCCCGTAATGTTGCTTTCACCTCCGTTGGGTGGTGGGCGTAATCATCAATGACAAAAATTCCGTTTACATCCCCTAAAATTTGAAACCTCCGATGGACTCCCCGGAAATTTTTCAGGGATTTGGCAATTGCTCCAAATTGAAGACCAAGTAAACGTCCGACGGCGATTGCCGCCATCGCGTTATTTATATTATGCAGCCCTGGAACATTAAGTTCCAGTTGACCGAGCTTATCCCCTTTGAAATATATATCTGCCAGGGTGCCGAGCCCCTCAGACCTGATATTCCTGGCCATGTAGTCCGCAGGATGGCCTATTCCGTATGTAATAACCCGTTCGGTTTGTTTTATCTCCATCGCCCTTACGTTGGCATCATCAACACAAATTATCACGTGTCCATCCGGAGGGACCTTGTCAATAAATTCCTGAAACGCGTCCTTGATAGCCTCCCGGCTCCCATAGTAATCCAAATGGTCATCCTCAATGTTTGTAATAACCTCAATCAATGGTGGTAACAGGAGAAACGACCCGTCACTTTCATCCGCTTCCGCCACGAGGAATTCTCCCCGCCCAAGTTTTGCATTACCGCCAAGTTCGTTGATATCCCCACCTACAACCACGGTAGGATTAAGACCGTTTTTCTCCAAAACGAGCGCAATCATGGCGCTTGTAGTTGTCTTCCCGTGGGCGCCCGCCACGGCAATCCCTTTCTTTACCGCCATTAATTCGGCCAGCATTTCTCCTCTTTTGACTACCTTAATCCCCCGTTCTCTGGCTGCCATCAGTTCGGGGTTGTTTTCCTTGATAGCAGTAGAAATGACAACCATATCGGTATCATGTCCGATATTGGCCCTGTCGTGTCCAAAAAATATCTTGGCTCCCATGTTTTTCAACCTGGAAGTAGCCTCTCCCTGCATTAAATCCGAGCCGCTAACCTGATATCCCTGTTCCAACAAAATAGTGGCAATTCCACTCATTCCGGAACCGCCAATCCCAATAAAGTGAACATTTTGAGGTCCCTCTTCCAACAAAGCCAGCTCCTTCCCGATGCCTCCGCCTATCTCATAGTATGCAGTCTTTATTTTGATTGTGCTTTATCCAGGAGAAGCCTGTCCGCCCAACTGCCGCGGAAGCGTGTCCTATGCCTGCCGCTGTAACTGCCTAAGGCTTACTTCCCGTTTAGTTCTTCGATTATTTCCAAAAGCCGTTTGGCGGCTTCAGGTTTGCCAAGTTGTTTTGCTCTGTCGGCCATCGCAGCCAACCCTGGCCTATTGTCTAACAAGCTCCTTACCGTTTTGGTCAGATTCTCTCCGGACAGGTCACGGTCAAGGATCATCACAGCCGCGCCGTTTTTCACGAGGGACTGGGCATTAAACTCCTGGTGATTGCCTGCCGCATACGGATATGGAATTAGGATTGACGGCAGTCCCCGGGCCGTGATCTCCGCTATTGTAGTCGCCCCAGCCCGGCAGATGACGAGGTCGCTTGCCGACAGTGCCTCAGCCATATTATAAAGGTATGGTTTGACGATAATGTTCCCACAATTAACCAGGTCTATTCCCCTGGCTGCCAGTTCCCGCAGAGTTTCATCATACCCCGCCTGTCCCGTGGTATAGACTATTTGGATGTCACTGAGGCCGCAGGCCCGGTCGATTACTTCAACCATAGCCTTATTGAGGGTGCTGGCCCCCTGGCTGCCCCCTGTGACTAAAACAGTGAACTTGTCCTTGTCGAGGCTGAGGCTGAAAATGCCGTCTTCCCGTCGGGCATCTAGAATTTCCGGCCTAATTGGCAGCCCGGTGACAACAATATCGGCCTTAGGGGTAAAGTACTCCTTTGATTCCGGAAAAGTAACGGCTGTCTTGTTCACAATTCTGGCCAGAACCCGGTTCGTAAACCCGGGGAAGACATTTTGCTCATGAATTAGGGTGGGAATTTTAAGAAAAGCGGCTACCATGACCACCGGGCCGCAGACATAGCCTCCGGTGCCGACAACAACTGTTGGTTTAAACTCCCGCAAAATTTTATAGGCCTCTAAGCTGCCCTTAGTGGTTTTGAACACGGCAGTCAAAGACCGAAGGGAAGCCCTTTTCCGCGGAAGGCCCTGCACAGTTACGGAACGGTAGGCAAACCCCTCCCGGGGAATAATCTCTGCCTCCATGCCCCTGGCAGTCCCGACAAAGAGTATTTCGGCTTCCGGATTTTGTGCCTTTATCCCTTTGGCGATGGCCAGGGCAGGATAGATGTGCCCACCCGTACCTCCACCGGTAACCAAAACCCGCATAGGTTTTCTCCTTTTCGACAGGATGATACATTAAAACCAACATAATTATATATTACAGCAAAAATTTGTCAAACACAACTTAGGTGCTAGTTCCTAGTTCCTAGTTGCTAGTTCCTCAGTAAATAAAGTTCAAGTCTCCTCACGATTTACATTGTCATTATGCCTCGCAGAGCGAGGTATAATTGTTTGAGTGCTTTCAAGAAACGGAAGTATAGAAAAGGATATTATCTTGAGAATCAAAGAACTACCGTCGGGTTCACACGTTAGCGCGAACCTTCCTATTTTCACACTCCCACTGCATCCTGCGAACTAGCAACTAGCAACTAGCAACTAGCACCTAGCAACTATCTAGACGATATATACCTAGATATATTAAGCAGTATGCCCACTCCGGTCAGGGTAAACACGAGGGAAGAACCGCCGAAGCTTATCAACGGCAGGGGTATCCCGGTAATCGGCAGTGAGCCTGTTACAACACCTATATTTACGATGGCCTGCAGGGCAATCATCGAGGTTACCCCTACAGCCAGTATGCTGGCAAAGTGGTCCTGGGTGCTCATTGCTATTTTGAAACCCCGCCAGACAAAAATCAGGAACAGGATGATTACGAGGGCCCCCCCGAAAAACCCCAGTTCTTCTCCCAGGATGGCAAAAATAAAATCAGTATGCTGTTCAGGCAGGTAGTGCCACTTCTGGTGGCTCTGTCCCAATCCGGCCCCGAATAACCCACCTGACCCAAGGGCATACAGGGATTGAATGATGTGAAATCCCGACCCGCGGGGGTCTGCCCAGGGGTTGAGGAAAGCTAGAAAACGGGTCATCCGGTAAGGCTCAAGGATGATGGCCAGGCCAACAGCCGCCAGTCCCGTCAAACCCAGGTAGAACAAGTGTTTACCCCTCGCCCCGGCAGCAAATAGCATTATATATACTGTTCCGGCTAGAGAAACAGCTGTGCCGAGGTCCGGTTGGAGCAAAATGAGCCCACAGGCCAGGGCCAGGATTATGAGAAAAGGCAGCATGCCTCTTTTAAAATAACGCAGCCGGTCCCTGTACTTCGCCAAACCATAGGCCATAAAAAGGACGAGGGACAGTTTAATCACTTCTGAAGGCTGGAGGGTTAAGGGTCCGACCCCCAGCCAACGCTGGGCTCCTTTGACGGTCCGGCCAATCCCGGGCAGCAAAACAATTACAAGCAGAGCGAAAGCAAAAATCAAAAAAGGGACAGCCATTTTTTTGTATTTCCAGTAATCTATTTTCATTACAGAAATCATCGCAAACAATCCGATTAGAGCCCAAATCGCCTGTTTCTTCAGGTAATAAAAGGTGTCGTCCAGTTTCTCGTAGGCCGTGACCTGACTGGCGCTGTAAACCATAATGATCCCAATACTTAGAAGCAGCACGCAGGCCGCCAATAACAGGACATCCGGAGTCTTCTTCCGAGGATACAAAAAGAACTACCTCCTTAGGTGCTTCACAACCTTAGGCTAGTTACAACTTCCTTAAAACGTTCCCCTCTCTCCTCGAAGTTTTTAAACATATCCCAACTGGCACAGGCCGGTGAGAGCAGCACTATTTCACCCGGCCGGGCTTCTGCGGCCGCTGTTTTTACCGCTTCGTCGAAAGACCCGGCTTCGTGGATTTCCCTAAAACCGGTCTTTTCTACGGCAGCCCTGATCTCATCCCTGCACTCACCCAGAATCACCAAACTGCGAGCCTTTTCCTTAACTCTTTGGGCAAATTCGGTGAAATCGCTCCCCTTGTTGCGGCCTCCGGCCAGGAGAACTATCGGTTCGTCATATGCTTCGAGGGCTTTTATCGAGGCATCAGGGTTCGTACCTTTGGAGTCGTTTATATATTTGACTCCATTAATCTCAGCTACTAACTCAAGCCTGTGGGCTACACCCCGAAATTCCCGCAGCTCTTCCCCGATAAGGCCGGGCGGCACCCCCACGACATAGGCGGCGGCGGTGGCTGCCAGGGCATTTTCCAGGTTGTGGGCGCCCTTAATGTAAATTTCCTTTACATGGCAAATTACATCTGTTTTACCGTCAAGCTTGACGGTAATTTGCCCGTCCTCGACAAATATTCCTTCTTCTAACTTATGCTTTTGGCTGAAAAATATAACTCTCCCAGGCGCTTTTGTCCCCAGTGCGGCTACCCCCCGGTCGTCATAATTGAGAATAGTAAAATCGCCGGCATCCTGGTTTTCATAAATTCTGGCCTTGGCCGCGGTATAGTTTTCCATCGTCCCATGCCTGTCTAAGTGGTCAGGTGTAAAATTGAGGATCACGCTGACCTTTGGTTTAAATTTTTCTATGCACTCCAGCTGAAAACTTGACACTTCAGCCACAATAACATCCCGGGGACCGTATTTTTCAACCTCCAGAGCCAGCGGAAGGCCTATATTTCCCCCCACACAAACCCTTTTCCCGGCGCGTTTAAAAATCTCGCCGGTCAGGGTTGTCGTTGTAGTCTTCCCATTTGTCCCGGTAATCGCTACAATTGGTGATTCGGCAAACCTGTACGCCAGCTCGAGCTCACTAAATACCGGGATGCCGAGGTCAAAGGCCCGCTCAATCGGCGGGATATGCAGGGGCGCCCCCGGGCTGACAACAAGAAAATCAAAATCCCCGGAATTATATTCGGGATATTTTCCGGCGATAATCTCCACCGAGCCGGGCGGGACCTCCCCCACAAACTCTTCCACTTCCTCCCCCGCCCCCTCCCCGCCCCCC
>Ga0074195_1003831_pt1 | contig 13369 bp, 10 predicted proteins | sample EPASupsiteHSE623_FD_64525 | JGI IMG/M metagenome (GOLD analysis project Ga0074195, IMG submission 64525) | Bioremediated contaminated groundwater from EPA Superfund site, New Mexico - Sample HSE6-23 | ecosystem: Environmental > Aquatic > Deep subsurface > Groundwater > Contaminated ...
TATTGGGTATTGGTGGTAATATTCTGGTTTAACAGTGAAAAACACTTAAATACCCCCCCGGTTAGTAGTAAGGGTTGAATTGATAGCAAATCCCCCTGCCGTACCTTGCGCTGCCAATAAAGTAATTGCACCACTTCCCGAGTTGGTAATAGATGCACTACTGTTAATGGTAAGAGCGCTTTGTGCTGTTAGTGTTAAGCTATAAGAGCTGCCCCAACTAAGTGCGCTACTCACCGTAATATTCCCGGCGGAAGCTCCCGCGGAGGCGGTAATAATGTTCACATTATTGCCTGCCAGATAGTTCTGTAGCTCGGTGGCATTGATCACGGCAGAAGCCGTGCCGGCCACGGGCGTATAGGTACCCGACGAATAGGTCACACCAGTCGTGGCCCCGGCGCTAATGGTGATGTTCGTAGCGGCATCCACCCGGGAAACTACCGAAACCACCAATAACATCAACACAACGATGACGCGATTCGTAAATTTGATATTTTTCTTCATTTTTAATTTTTAATTTGTTGTTGATAAATTCCATACTGTTATTATGAAATACTAAATCCAGGCTCGACCAGAGGAAGTCCCCGTTTGTGCGTTTTTATAAACAATGCGCATTCGTGATTTCCGGTAGGGACCTGCATTTGCTACACTGCGCCGAAATGCGGCGGTGCTGGTTTTTTTTCGCGCCAGTAACATGGCTTTAAGGCAAAGTAAGAAGGTAAAGATTTTCTTCATAAGCTCTTGATTGATTAAATGGTGAATTGTTTTTATGTAATTCGGATTTCACTGTGAGTGAAGCCCAGACTTGTTACACATCTACCGGATAAGCGCGGATGTTCTATCGCTCCGGTATCCGAGCATTGACCCGGTTTTATCTGCGCTTGATCGGATCCGGTTTTTACCTGAGCATAAACAGATACTATCAGACCAAGCATAAAAAAGAAAATCAAAAAAGTCATTTTTTTCATAACACTTACTTTAAATGAATACAGTTTTCATATAATTATTATGCCTGTTACAGGCTTGATTACGATGTTCCCCAAAATAGGACTACGGGTTAAGGTTTTCCCAAATCCATATCGTACATTAATATGTGTGTGACTTTGAAGTGTATGCTTTTCCTGAGATGTGTAGCGTGTCATCTTAAACCTTTTAAGATGATCAAAATACTTTTCAGGATTCATTGATATAAAAATAGATTGTTCTATAATTAAAGGATTGTTCTATTTGTAACAATGTGTTAACGAATAGAACATGCGGGAGTATTTTATTGGATTCAAGTGCAAAAACCGCGATACAAGTCAGGATTCCGATTTATGTAAAACCTTGATTAACTGCTAAGATGTAATTTCCGGTGCTTAAGTATTAAGCAATGAACTACCCCACTGCAAGCGGCTGTGGAATTAGCCAAAAAGCGATTCAATAGAAGTTAATAACAACAATATAAAACAATACAATTGATATCTATTCCATTCGTCATCAAATTTTGACAAATAGAATATCGTACTTTATTCTACTTTGTAATTTTACACAGGAAATCAGAAACCTGATTTTAATACAATGCTGGAGATACCCTGAGTATTTTTTTGTAGGTAGTAGAAGTTAAATTTGATAATAAATTAGTCTAATTACTCGAAGTTTTTTTATTAGTTTTTCTTTAGTAGATTTTAATTTAAGAAATGACTCCATGAGACTTGAAGATTTTAAGATAAAGTTTGATAGATACGAATGGACCGTAGATTGTGTTATCTTTAATAGACATCATTTTGGAACAGTATCCTCCTCTAATTACCCTGCTACAAGAAGATATTATCAAGGGTATAAGTACCAATATATTACAGATCAACCCGGATAATTTGCAAAAGCTCTTTGTCGAACTGAGTAGCATAGCGATTGCGGTGAGGATATTGAAAATCTTCGCTACATCATTCAGCGCGAAGTATGGAGCCCTGAAATTATCAATGTATGAATAGATTACTTTGGAAATCATATTTGGTTGTCGATTTAATCTACATCGGAATAGCAGCAATATTAGGCTTATTATTTTTGTTTCGATTTACGCCCAAAAGTGAAAATTTAGCTAAATATCACACATCTTGTAAATATCTGGCCATTGCATATTTATCTAGTGTTATTCTTAATACATTGGGGATTCTTATACCAGATCAAGTCGAAGAGAATGAGATATACAAGTACTTTGTTCTTAGTAAAGTTACTCTTCAGACACTTCTCTTAACGATTGTCTTTAAGGCTTTAATAATTACCAGTTATAACAAAAATAAAATAATATTCGAATTTGCTATTATGATCATTTTTATCGTATTGACAACAATAGTTAATTCATCTGACTGGTTGGATACTGTAAAAACGATAACCATTCTTTGCTTTCTCGGATTTTTTATTCTTCAAAATATCCGACAGGTATATCAATTGTATATTATTAAAAATGAGTTAGATAATAAAACACTTAACGATTCTTCAGGACTGAAATCAAATAAATTTTTGTGGATCTATGTTATGATACATCGGCCTGTTTTTTATGGAATAATAGCTATAATATGGCGGTTTACATCTCTCTTATTTCTAATAGTTTTTTTTGAAATCATCTGTACGATTACTTATGCATTAATGGGTATAAAATATCTTGAATACCCATATACATTTCAATTAGTGACTGCTTACATTCCTGAAGACCAGAAAGATAATACCATTTCTTGCCATGCTAAAAATGAGAGCCAAATAAATTCTCTTTCCTATGCTGAATTGGGAAGGGTACTCGATAAATGGCTGGAAAATAAAAAATTTATGATCCCGGGTGTGACTATGGAAGATATGGCCTTAGAATTCGGAACAAACCGAACGTATCTCTCAACTTATATAAATAATGATAAAGGAATGAATTTTTGTGTCTGGATAAATTATTTACGCATAGAAGAATCAAAAAAAATTATGCTTGAACAGCCCGATTTGTCGATAGTGGAAGTTAGTGAACGGGTGGGATATTTGACCCAAAGCCATTTTGGAAAACATTTTTTAAAATCAACAGGTCAAACCCCGTTTTGCTGGCGTCAAACGAACGAACTGCTATGCCGTAAGAAAGGGAGAATGGTAGCTCTTTCTGAATCTCTCTGATATTTGAAGTATATGTTGACAAGCAGTGCTCTCTTCAGAGCATTGACTATAAATTTTTGAACGCGTTCGATGTTCTTATTAAAAAGGATTTCAACAATGAGCAGAGTGTGGTGTGTAATTACCATAAGCATCTGAGACAAGTTTTAAATCTTGCTGTTTTATCGGATTATGTTGAGAGGAACCGCATTAAAACTGAATCTTGTTGCAATCTGGAATGGCAGGATTGGAAACAGATTAAAATTTTTAAGTTTGCAGATATAATTTGCAGATATAAACTGAAGAAAGATGTGTCTCAACCCGGCCAATAGCTTCAATGAGATTTATAATGCCTATTACAGAAAATCGTATTTGTATGTGAAATCATACATACATGATGACATGGCTGCAGAGGACATTGTTTCAGAAGCTTTAATCAAATTGTGGGAACGGATGAAACGGGAAACAATTGATCCGGTCCGTCCGTTTTTATTTACGATTTTAAAAAACCAATCGCTCGATTACCTGAAGCACCAGACCATAATTCGAAATGTACACGATAATATCACAGAAACACTAAACCGTGAGTTGGAGATACGAACCGCTACACTTGAGGCAAGCGATCCAAATTATATTTTTTCATCTGAGGTGCAGCAAATAATTGAAACCACACTCAATTCACTTCCGAAAAGAACAAGGGAAATATTTGTAATGAGCCGCTTTGGGAACATACCGCACAAAGAAATTGCAGAACTTTTTAATGTTTCCGTCAAGGGTGTAGATTACCACATCATGCAAACGGTTAAAGAGTTAAGGTCAGCCCTCAAAGATTATTTGCCTTTTCTCAGTGCATTAACATTCCTGAATTAAGAAAAAAAATCAAAAACAGACTAGTGATTTGTTGACTTCAATCGTTCTGTTATCGGTAGGGGAATAAAGAATAGTTTTCCTCGCTTAAAACTGAATTTTTGAATAAATGAATACAGAACTTCTGCTTAAATATATTGCCGGAGATTGTACGGATTATGAAAAAGTGTCTGTTACCAAATGGTTGGATTCTGATCCCGAAAATTTAAAGGAGTTCCTTGCACTGCGTAAATTGCATGATATTGTAATATGGCAAACCTCACCGGTTGACAAAGCTGAACAAGCATCCAAAGAAAAAAAATCTGTTTGGTCATGGAAGCTAATTTATACAGAGGTACTGAAAATTGCTGCTGTATTGTTGGTTGCGGTTTTAGTTTCACGCTTCCTATCTCCTGATTATAAGTCCGAAAATTCGATTGCAATGCAAATCATACATGTTCCAGCCGGGCAGCGAGCCGAAATTACGCTGGTTGACGGAACAAAAGTGTGGCTGAATGCCAAAACCACCTTCACTTTTCCTAATTATTTTTCAGAAAATAGCCGCAACGTTACCCTTGATGGAGAAGGATTCTTTGATGTTTCAGCCAATAAGCTAAAACCTTTTATCGTAAAAACCGAAAAGTACGACATAAAAGTGTTGGGTACCAAATTTAATTTAATGGCTTATTCAGGGAAAGGCATTTTTGAGACTTCGCTACTTGAAGGTTTGGTGGAGGTTCATCGATCCGATGGCTCAAAAGGAATACTGATTAAACCTAATGAACGTATTTTCCAGGAAAATAACCGACTGGTCGTATCACCGATCATTGATTCAACGCATTTTCTGTGGAAAGAGGGGATCATAAGCTTTAACGATGAATCTTTTCCCGAGATGGTTAATAAATTGGAACTCTATTTTGATTTACATATTGAAATAAAAAATGATAAGATACTGAATTATCGGTGTACTGGAAAATTCCGAACAAAAGATGGAGTGGAACATATCCTGAAGGTACTTAAGTTGAGCAATAAATTCAATTATTGGATTGACGATAAACAGAATGTGATCACGATAGAATAAACTAACATCATCTAATACAAAAAATGAAAGCGCCTATGAAGTAAAGAATGAAAAAAGCCGGGAAGTGCGACAACACCTACCGGCCAACGGTCGTTACCTGACCTCTGCTCTCTAAACAAATTCAAGTATTTACAACCAAAAACAAATGTATGAAAAATTATTTGTCAAAGGACTTTTTTGACTCAACTAAACGCCTTATTCGAAAGATGAGAACTACGTGCCTTCTGATGCTGGTATTTGCATCGTCGTTGTTTGCAAGTCATGTCAACTCACAGGTTGCAAAAGTGAGTATTGCAATGAAGAATGCATATATTATTGAGGTAATCAGAGCGATTGAACGCCAGACTGATTATTTATTTGTGTATGATAAAAACGAGATTGATCTTACCCGTATAGTTGATCTTGTTGCTGAAAATAAATCGGTTACAGATATCCTTGCCGGTGTATTCAATAATACCAATATTGTTTATGCAATGGAGGGATCAAATATTGTGTTGATGAAGAAGAGTGACTCCGACCAGCAACAAAAAACTGTTTCCGGAAAAGTGATTGACCCTTCAGGAGTTCCTTTACCCGGAGTTTCAGTTGCTGTAAAAGGGACTACTAATGGTTCAGTCACAGATTCCGATGGCAATTATTCTCTAACAAATGTCCCAGCGAATGCAACTCTTGTTTTTTCGTTTGTAGGGATGAAGATGCAGGAGATTGCTGTAGGAAACAAAACAACAATCAATACAACTCTGACTGAAGAAACCTTTGGCATAGAGGAGGTTGTAGCGGTTGGGTATGGGACAACCAAGCGAGAATTACTTTCGGGTTCTATCGCGTCGATGAAAATGATAGAGTCTGACAAGCATATTTCAACTACAATGGTAGGTAATTTGCTTGCCGGCAAATTGGCAGGAGTACGGGTATCTACTCCAAACGGGATCCCAGGACAAAGTTCGCCTGGCATCACTATTCGAACTGTAAATTCGTTTAACAGTCAACCAGTTTTGTATGTTATTGATGGAAAAATATCAGGGAGTGGAGATTTTAACAATCTCAGTCCTAACGATATTGAAACTATTTCAGTATTGAAAGATGCCGCTTCTGCTGCAGTATATGGGTCAAGAGCTGCGGGTGGAGTTATTGTAGTTACTACCAGAATGGGAACTGCCGGTAAAACTCAGATTAACTATTCTTTAACAACCGGTTTTGACAGCAGGGCAAAAAATGTACCTTTAACAAGCGCCATTGAACAGGGGAAACTATTCGGGCGGATAAATCCGGGTGGTTTCTATGGTATGGAATATAGTGAAGCCGATTATGAATATTTTAAAACTGTAAACAACGGATATGGATACGATCAGTTGGCAGCTGTTTATCAAGACCCTACTACGACTACGCATAATATAAGTGCGTCTGGAGGGAATGAGAAAATAAAATATTTTTTCGGAGGATCCTATGTAAATCAAAATGGATTTCTTGAAAATTTGAAATATAAGAAATATAACATCCGTACAAATATCACCGCAGATGTCACAAAAAATTTACAAATCTATGCTGGCTTGTCTTTGAACGATAATCGTGTTAATAGTACTACTTCTACGGGTATTGGTGACCCATCAGGCATTTATACCAAATTGCTGGTATGGCAACCGTGGATGCCGGTATTTACCAAAGGGGGTAAGCCGCTTAGTTATGGATGGATTGGCAATATGGGTGCTGAAGTAATGGGCTTAGGAGGTTACATTAATACGAATATGCTCAAGCCTGTTATAAACTTAAGCGCTACCTATGAAGCTCCATTTATGAAAGGATTAAGCGCCAAAGCTTCTTATTTTAAATCATATACCGATAATAGAGTAAAGATTTTTCAGAAACAATATATGATGTACATCACGAAACAACAAAGTTCTCATATTTGGAGTTTGGATGATGCAGATATTATCGGTACTCAATTATCTTCTCAGGTTAATCCAAGTTACTTACAGGAAAATGTCAACTGGAGTGAGGATAAACAATTAAATTTTCAGATTAATTACGAACACACATTTGCTGATGTGCATCATTTTAAAGGGTGGTTAATTTATGAAAGTTATATAGCGTCTGGTGCTGGTGTGAGTGCAGGTATTCAGGGTTTTCCTGTATATACAACCGACCAGTGGTGGGCGGCAAGTACGCGTACTAAAGACAAGCAATATGTATCCAACAGTACCGATTATTCAGATTATACTACAGGAAGAAGATCATGGGTAGGGCAATTTTTTTATGATTATAATGAGAAGTATATTGTCAATTTTGCTTATCGTTATGATGGCTCAATGAACTTTGGTCCTGAAAAAAGATGGGGATTATTCCCGTCGGGATCTTTGGCCTGGATTATCTCGAAAGAAGATTTCTTTCATGTAGATTGGATCAATAACCTGAAAGTAAGAGCATCCATTGGGTTAGTTGGGAACGATGCGGTAGGTGGATGGCAATGGCAAACCTCCTATAAACAAGGTAATAATTATTATTTAGGTGATTCGCCATCTACAAATGTCGGTGTTACTTATGGCGCAGTAGTGAATCCTGATCTGACATGGGAAAAATCATTAAATAAAAACTTTGGTGTTGATATTAATTTCTTACGACATTTTAATGCTACCGCGGAATATTGGTATACACATACCTATGATATTTTGGGAAGTCGTATTCAAACTACACCTCCCACCTTCAGCTTGTCATTACCTGCAACCAATTACGGGATTATGAATGCGCAGGGGTATGAATTATCAATGGGATATAACAATCAATTTGGAAAGGTTAAGTTCAATACCAACGTTACCGCCTCGTATGGCTTTGCTAAATGGGTGAAGCGTGATGTTAATGCAACTTATGATTATCAAAACTATGCGAATAGAAGTACATCGTACGTCGTTGGTTATCAGGTTGAAGGTATTTTACGTACTCAGGCTGATTTAGATAAATTACTTGCTGATATGCCAAACTACAAATTCAATGGATATAAACCCGAGTTGGGGCAATTGTATTACAAAGATATAAACAGCAGTGCAGGTCTGGGAATACCCGATGGCATTATAGATAATTACGATATTACCGTTTTAAGAAAGAATAATGATCCTATTGTTTTTGGGTGGAATTTTGGTGCAGAATGGAAAGGAATAACCCTAAATGCCAATTTCAACGGAATGGCGGGCTATTGGAAGTCTTTCCAGGATTTAGCTGGTGGTGTTGAGTGGAACAGGGTATGGAATAAATGGTACTCAGATAGTTGGACGCCAGACAATACGGGCGCTATGCTTCCAATCCGATATTCAGCTGGAGGAGATAGCCGGAATGGTTTAAATACCGCATCAAGTAAATTTTGGTTAAAAGATGCAAGTTTTATACGTCTCAAGAGTTTGGAGTTAGCCTATGCTATCCCTGTTAAGTTTTATCAACGATTAAATATTGATGGAATTCAGGTATATATGTCAGGTACAAATCTTTTCATTCTCAGCAAATTTAATAGGGATTATTATGATCCGGAAATGGGTGGCGGTACAGCATTTCCAATAATGCGTTCCTTTAATTTCGGTATTAATGTAAACTTATAATTTTCAAAAAATTAAACTATTGTAACCATGAAAATATACGCAAAATATCATCTTTATGCATTATTAACCCTATGTTTATATGTGACGATGATGCCATCCTGTAAAGAAGGATTAGATTTTACGAATCCGAATGCGATCAATCCTTCACAGGTTTGGAATGATCCAGTTATGATAAAAGCATTCTTGACTGACATTTATGGTGGGTCAATGCCTGGATGGAGTTTTGATGGTAATGCGTCTGACGAAGGAATATATGCCCCTAAAGATTTAGGGAACTATCAGAAAGGCGTTATTTCAGCAGCAACGACCTATACCAATTTAAGCTACACCAATATAGATAAATGCAATTTTTTAATTGATCAGTTAAAAACAGTACCCGCATCGGTCTTAACTAGTTCGCTAAACAGCCAATATACGGGCGAAGCAAAATTCTGGAGAGCTTGGGCTTACTGGAATATGGTGCAAAATATAGGTGGAGTGCCATTAATATTGCAAACCCAGGATCCAACCGTTCCTTCCAGCTTAAATATTCCGCGAAGTAAAACATCTGAATGTATCACGCAAATAATTAAAGATTTAGATGAAGCAATAGCCACCTTACCAACAACCTATACCGGTGCAGATAATGGACGGATAACTAAAGTGGCTGCGATGGGCTTAAAAGGTCGGATATTGATGTGGTGGGCAAGTCCATTGTTTAATCCATCCAATGATCAGGCCAGATGGCAAACCGCTTATACTGCCACTAAAGCAGCAGTGGAAGAAGCCAATGCAAATGGATATGGTTTGTTACCTAAATTCAGAGATATCTGGCATTCGCTAAACAAGGAGCAAATAATGGTAAATCAGTACTATTACCCTGATCATTACATGAATTTTGCATCAATTCGGCCCCAACCATTTACAAATGGGGCTGCCGACAGTAATCAACCCTTATTGTCGTTGTTGCTTGCTTTTCCAAAAAAAGATGGAACACCACTTCAATTTGATAAAGATAAATTGTCAGATTCTGAATACAACGCTCAATTCTTAAGCGATCTATACAAAAACAGGGATTTGCGTTTTTATGCTACCATCTGGTGCTCTGGAACTGTTTATCCTACTTCGGATGTAATTCCTGGATTTGCATCAATTACACCATTGTGGAAAGCTTGGAAATCAAATGGTACAGGAGGTTATACAACTATCTTTACCGACGTTTACGGTATTACTACGGGATCAGGAATAACTGGTTTTTACGATATAAAGGGAGTTGATACAACTCAAACAGCGTCAACTGTTGTTGCTGGAAGTAGTTCTGCTAAAAGTTATTGGGTACCTATGCGTTACACCGAATTATTAATGAATTATGGCGAATGTGCCAATGAACTCAATAAACCGGACGAAGCCCTTGATGTATTATACAAAGTAAGAGCAAGGGCTGGTATGACGGCAACCAATAATTATGGAATAACTGCTACTGCTCAACACGAAATCAGAACTGCTTATATCAATGAAAGGCAAATTGAATTTGCTTTTGAAAATCAACGTTTACCCACATTGCGTAGAATGAAACGTTATGATATTTTAAATAATCAGGGGGCAAGACATGCATTGCTGGTGGTACTAAAGAATGGTGCTCCAACACCTCAACCTACCGATAATATTTTGACTCCCTCAGTCATGGCAAATTTTTCAGCAACTTATGTTGATAACATTGATGGTGATCCTGCCTACTATTTTAATTTAGATCTTAATCATTGGTTCTATGCACTTAATCCAGCTCAGGTTTCAATTGAGCCGGATATGCTACCTCAAAATAATGAGTGGGGTGGAACCTTCGATCCAATACAATAACATTTTTTGCATAAGTTTACACGTGTTTCTATTGGCAGGGATGAATTCTCATCCCTGCCAGTTTTAAATATCCATCCCCTTTGGAAAGTTTTAGTAATCACCTCAAGCAAAATCAAGCCATGCAAAGCAAAATCATTACTCAAATAAGTAAACTCATTTTCCTGTTTATGTGTATAAGCTGCACTCCATCGGCTAAAATTTATGATCAAATAGACTTATCAACTGATTATTTTAAAATTCATATCAATCAGAAGGGGTTCATTACCAGTATGAAAAACATTTCAGTAGAACCGAACCAAGAGTTCAGTCCAGTTGATAAACCATCTCCGCTGATGTGTTTGTACGATAACAAGAAAGAAATTTATTATGAGCCGGATTGGGCCAGATTTAATAAGGTAAACAAAACTTTAACACTAAAATATCCTAACGGTTCCGTAGCCCGAATTAGCATTGTTCCTCACGAAAAATATTTAAAATTTACACTACAGTCTCTTTCGCCACGCGATGGAGTTGATGATATTCAATGGGGTGCATACTACACTACTATCAATAATCTTCTTGGCGAAATAATTGGAGTTGCCCGCGATACCAGTGACGCTACCAATTATGCCATTGGCATGCTCGCCCTGAACGATAATACGCTGGGGGGCACTTCCGAAACTATTGCCGATGCAGCTCCTTTTCAATATATTATCCATACACCTGACTCTAAGCGTTATCCTTTGCCTGACAATCTGCATGAAGGTCAAGTCTTCTCTCTTGGTGGCAATGGAATCAGTGATGTGGCTTTTTATGCCCATAAAGAACCCTATTACCGGATTATGTATGGCAATGCGGCAACGGTTGACGATAAAGGAAGAATATCAATTACTTATCATTCGAGAGACAGATCTTACGCAAGGGAAGTTAATTATTCGTTAATACCCAATATGGCCGCCAATACACCAAACCACATCGAGGTTGAGCTATTGCCCGGAGTAGATTATATCGGCTCATCCATCGCTTTATGGGGCAGTCCCGATAGTACTGCATTGATGGATGTTGTTCGGAACATTGTAACATCAGAAGGTCTGCCGTATCCGACAATCAATGGCAAATGGGTAAAAGATCCCGCAGCTTATGTTCCTGATGCGATTACCAGCGGTGGTTTATATGATAGCATAATATCTTACACAGCCCAATTAGGTTTTAAGACAATCAGTTTATATGATCAGGGTTTTTTAAGGCCCGATCGAGGAAATGAAGGTTATTTTGATGGGAAAAATTTCGAAAAAAAGCCGTTGAAGTTAACATCCGGAAATAAGGCGCACAAAGAGTTTTCTGAAATAGCAGCCAGGCAAGGTATTACTATTGGCCGAACGACTATAACTAACTCATTGGCTCCGGGAACCAAAGATACCAGTCCGGTTCCAAACGATAGTTTATGTTATCAGCAAAAACGCATTTTAATGAATAGTATCAGTCCGGATGACACCATTATTGTGGTGAATGATCCGAAATATCTGGATGAGATAGCCAGTTGGGAAGGGCATTGCCACAATTTAAATATGATAAAAATCGGCAAGGAACTGATTCATTATCTTGGAGTTTCTGATAAAGAGCCATATCGCTTATTAAAAGTGAAACGCGGATACTGGAATACCATTCCAGCGAAACACGAAGCCCGTGATACCATTTATAAACTTCAGGTAACCATAAATTACGGATATGATGGACTAATACCCAATATGGAACTTCAGGATAAAATCGCCGAATACTATGCCGATGTTTGTTTCATTAACGGGCTAGGTTATTACGACTTCGACGGACAGGAGTTCTTGTTCAACAATGGTCATGGCTACTACTCAGCGAAGCGTTTTTTTCGTAAAATGTTTGAACGAAGTACGCAGCTTGGTGTTCCTTATATCCGCTTCACCGGGGCTACTTTGTCCGAAGGTTCATGGCACTATCAAAGCATCTGGAATGTTGGTGGGGGTAAAAACTTATATGATGTTGATACCAGAGAATGGGGAAGTATGACCAGCCAGGGTAAAGATCTTAAAGATGTAACTTATTCCAACTATTTTCCGGTGGGCATGGGAGGCAATTTCCCGGTAAAAGCTAATTCAACAGTTGAGCAATACGAGCATATACAAGCAATTTCTGTGGGTGTTGGCACAACATATAGTTTATACTTAAACCAGAAAGACGTAGAAAGTTGCCCGCAAAAGTACGCTATTTTTAATGCTATCCGAATCTGGGAAAATGCCCGGGCTGCCAATGCTTTTTCAAGAACATTGAAAAAAGCGCTGGCAGATTCAAAGAGGCAATTCCATTTGGAGCAAATTGATAACAATAGCTGGAATTTATTTGAAGTGAAAGATGGGAAAAATAAATTAGTACAAACGCTGAACCGGGATATTCAAAATGGATATTGAGCGAATAATTGAAAAGACAGATCTAAAAAATGTTTCTTGTTCGGCTTTTTATCACCATGTCTGAAATTAAGAATATCAGAAAACCAGCCATATAAGTTCGGACTAAAAAGTAATAAAGCTGGAAATACCTGCTTTGCCAGGCAAATAAATTGATTAAAATAAGTATGAGAAATAAAGTAAGTAAAATTTTTCAGAGTGTAATATTAGTCCTTGTTTTCACACAATTATCCGGGCAGAATGTGATGCAGCCTGTCGATGATTTTTTAAGAAATCTGAAGGGAAATATAAATCCGTCCATTTGCTGGTATACCGGAACAAGGCTTGATTCAACACAATCGTTAGCCAACGGATTTCTGAAAGCAGGAGATTCCGAATGGTCTTGTAATCTGATAACACATCCGGCAAAACAACCCGACGCTTTGGATGTGACAGTCACTTTTAAACTGACCAATGGCAGTATAACATCAGCAGCGGTGGCAGTATCGTTCAATTTTGATCAG
>Ga0074195_1003832_pt1 | contig 13369 bp, 14 predicted proteins | sample EPASupsiteHSE623_FD_64525 | JGI IMG/M metagenome (GOLD analysis project Ga0074195, IMG submission 64525) | Bioremediated contaminated groundwater from EPA Superfund site, New Mexico - Sample HSE6-23 | ecosystem: Environmental > Aquatic > Deep subsurface > Groundwater > Contaminated ...
GGCCTGTACGGATGACGATTTGAAACCACCGTTTGCCGTAAAACTAAAGCTTAGTTCAAGAGCTTCTCCGGATATAACCGTACCGTTGGCAGGAGCAGTGACCGATGGTGCAGAAAAGGTTTCTTCATCGTCGCTGCAGGAGTTCAGTACCACTAAACTTCCAAAGAATAAAGCAAACAAGAAAAATAGAGATCGCTTTTTCATAGTAATCATTGTTAATTTGGATTTAAAATTTTTGAATTATTTCTGTTTCTGAAATCAATAAGTTTGATATGGAAAATCGAATCGTTTTGAGTGATGCGATTGCTTTTTTGATCGGGCTTTTGGTTTTGTGAGGTATGAATTTCTACTTCCCTGAAATTATTTTCAGGTTCACCAGATCCTGATTCTTTTTGGCACATCCCTGGCATTCTGCTTTTTGAAGCCGTCACCTTTGTATTCAATCGTTTATTTTGACAACACGAAGTACGGACTCTTATATTGCATTTCGATTACAGATTGTTTACTCTTAGATTACATTTGAGGGTATGGCGGACAGGGTGGACGGGAATAAAAAAAAGCTCAAAGACGTTTTGAGTTTGAAACCTAACGTCTTGAGCCCTTCTTGTTTAAGATTTGGGATTTTTTATGTGTTCTATGTGCCTCAGTGGTCCATTAAAGGGTTATTTTTTTGAGAGTGAGAACAGGAATTCCAGTCCGCCTTCGGCGCGATTCCTGACCGATATTTCACCCTTATGCAGTTGAACGGCATTCTTGACAATAGCCAGACCCAGCCCTGTCCCTCCTTTTGAACGGGTACGGCCCTCATCGACCCTGTAAAACCGCTCGAATATGCGGCTCAGATGTTCTTCAGGGATCCCCTTCCCTGAATCTGCGTAACTGAAATAGTAGAATTTTTCATCTTCCAGGTACTGGCGGATCTGGATCGTGGTTCCCGCACCTGCATAATTGATCGTATTCTCGATCAGATTCTGGAAAATGGATGATAAAAGGCTGTCGTTGCCATAAACCGTCACCTGATCGGGTACGGATAGCTGAACCTGTATTTTTTCTTCATTGAGCCTTGAGCCAAGATTTTCAATGACATCATTAATCAGGGGCCGGAGCCTGGTCTTTTTAAATTCGAACAATTCACCTGCATCTTCAATATGATTCAGAAGCGAGATGTCGTTGATCAGGTCGTTCAGCCGCTCGCTTTGGGCAAATGCCCTTTCAACAAAGTAATCCAGTTTCTCGGCCGGCATGTTCCTGTTGTTCAGAATGGTTTCCAGATAGCCTTTTACGGATGCCAACGGGGTTTTTAATTCATGGGCTATATTTGAAGTAAGCTGCTGTTTCATTAACCGCCTCCTTTCAGGACGGGTTACATCTTCGACAAGGATCTCAAAGCTCTTATCTGCGAAAACAATACCCTGTATCCGGTAATACATTTCATTTTTAACAAGGGTCATTTGTACCTGGGGCAGGTCTTTCGGACTGATGATGACTTCCGGGCGCAGGTATTTCTCAATCTTTTTAACGAGGGGTCTGAATTCCGGGATATCAAAGAGAGCCTCAGCCGATATGGTCGATTTTTCGCTGATCAGGTTGATATATTGAATGAAATGGCTATTGACCAGGATCTTTTCCTTTTTGGATGAAAAAAAAGCAATTCCTTCTTTCAATGCGTGCAAGTGGTTGTAAAGCCTTTCTTTTTCTGCACTCAGATCATCCTTTGCACGTTTCAGCCTGTCATAAATTTTAACGATCTGCCTGCGGATATCCCCGAATTCAGAGTCCGGGAAGTCGATATTAGGGTCGATATCTTCATTTTTCCCTGCACGGACAGCAAAATCGCGCAATTTAGTGATAAATTCTCCAAGCCTTTTGGTTACGAGATACAAGATGAACCACATCACAAGAAACATGAACAGGATGAAGAAGATAAAAACCTGTTCGGTTTTCAGAAAATTCTGGATATCAATATCATATACGACCGCACACCTGACATAGTAATCACCATAGTAACGGGAGTAGTAATAAAAATCCTGTCCGGTTGAAGCCGATTTCCTGATGTGTGAACCTTTCCCTTCGTAGAGCGACTTTTGTACCTCGGGGCGGTCAAGATGGTTTTCGAGTGTGGCGACATCCGAGACGAAGCTGTCATACAATACTTTGCCGTCATTGTCGATCACAGTGATCCTGGTATTTGGTTCCGGTACCATGTATAGCATGGAGTCCAAACGCTTGAAGCCCGCGGTTCCCGAAAGGTCATTGTGCTGAATATACCGGTGTGTAATTTCGGCAATATTGTCGAGTATGGTCTCAAGCCTACCGGTCCTGTATCTTTTTTCACGATCAAACTGGAATAACAGGATCACCAGCGCAAATAACGTGAAAGCAGTAAAAAAGTAAATAAAGATCCGCTGCCGGTATGTTCTGTGTTTTAACATATCTACTGTCTTTTGTCTAATGTTAGTCTGTTGATCTATCTTTCAAAACAATATCCGTACCCCGAACGACCAATAATTGAGACTCCGTAAGTACCGATCTTTTTCCTTAACCGGGCAATATTGACATCCACATTTCTTTCGGTGACAATGACATCATTGCTCCATATCCGGTCCAGGATTTCCTGCCGGCTGATGAATTTTCCCTGGTTCTTTAAGAGTAAAGCAAGTATCTCAAATTCTTTACGGGTCAGATTTGCTGGTTCTTCGTCAATGCTCACCAGTTTTCGCCCCAGATCCATTTTCAGATTGCCGGACTGAAGGACGCTTGAAGGTTCGGATAAGACACGTCCTCTTTTCAGGATGGCTCTGATGCGAACAATCACCTCCTTGATCGAAAAGGGTTTGATAATATAATCATCACCTCCGACATTGAAGCCTGTAAGCAGATCATTTTCCGAATCTTTTGCCGTAAGGAAAATGATGGGGACCTCAAGCCGGCGTTCTTTCCGGATAATGTCAGCCAATTTGTAGCCCGATATTCCCGCCATCATCACATCGAGCAGGATCAGATGGTAATTCTCGAGTGACCTGTTCAGAGCATCTTCGGCTGAAATTACGGTATCCACGTCAAACCCCTCACTTGAAAGATTGAACTGGAGTATTTCCAGCAGATCCTGCTCATCGTCAACAATCAGTATTCTTGGGATTTGGTTCATTTTATTCCGATATTTTATGGTGTCTGATATCTCTTCCTTCAATTGAATAAATGGCCGCCTCTGCAATATTGGTGGCGTAGTCTGCAATCCGTTCTATATTCGACATCATCTCTTTGATCGTGACCATGCTGACCAGCAGATGTTTTGTTTTTTCTTCCGAACCGGTCTTGTTCAGCAGTTTCTTCATGAGCTTATCGTTCACTTCATCCAGAATATCATCATTTTTGATGGTCCAGATGGCCAGTTCCCTGTCATTCTGCATATATGAAACCAAAGACTGACGGACCATTTTGGCACTGAGGATCGCCATGTTCGATAAAACTTCATTGAACTGGTTATACAATTCAGGCGTTTTGATCTTTTTAATAAAATGGCTGATATTGACGACCAGGTCACCAATTCGTTCCACATTGATCAGGATCCGGTAACCGGCCATGATCCGCCTGAGTTCAGAGGCCATGGGTTGATGCAGGACAATGGTATTGATAATTTTATCGCTCAGTTTGACCTCTGTTTTATCGATTTCGTTCTCGTTAGTGGTAATTGCTGCCAGCATCTCATCCGATATTTTTAGCTCACCCGAAGTCACAAACTGCTCCATATAGTCGAGCTGTTCCAGAAGGATATTCGCCATTTTTTCGAAGTCGGCTTCAATCTCTCGAAGGGCATCATCTTTTCTTATCGTCATGGTCGCAATTTTTAATTTTTAAGAATGAATATTAACCAAATTTTCCTGTTAAATACTGCTCTGTTCTCGGGTCCTGGGGATTGGTAAACATGTGTTTTGTTTTTCCATATTCAACCAATTCACCAAGATACATAAATAATGAGTAATCTGAAATGCGGGCTGCCTGCGACATATTATGAGTGACCAGAATAATCGTGTAATGCTCTTTCAGTTTGACCAGAAGATCCTCTATTTTTGAAGTCGCTATAGGGTCAAGGGCTGAAGTTGGTTCATCGAGCAGGATGATCTCGGGATTAAAAGCCAGTGCCCGGGCGATACACAAACGTTGCTGTTGCCCTCCCGAAAGGAAATTGCCTTTATGATGCAGGGAATCTTTGACTTCTTTCCAAAGGGTCACATCACGCAATGAACGTTCCACGATCTCGTCCTTTTCTTTTTTCTTCAGGCTGATGCCGTTCAGTTTGTAGCCGGCAATCACATTATCATAAATGCTCATGGTGGGGAAGGGGTTAGGTCTCTGGAAGACCATTCCCATTCTCCGCCGCAATTTGATGGCAGGCATGTCAAAAATATTCTCGTGCTGAATAAACACTTGTCCCTGCATGGTGATGTTCTCATACAGTTCATGCATGCGGTTCAATGCCCTTAGCAATGTGCTTTTCCCGCAACCAGAAGGTCCCATAATCGCTGTTACGGTATTTTTTTTGATATCGACCGAAACATCCTTTACCGCATAATTCTTATCGTATGCAACGGAGAGATTCCTGATGGAGAGAGCCGGATCTTTTATTTCTGCAATATTTGTTATTGTCATGGCTATTTTCTTTTTGCAGCGATCTGCCTGGAAATGATGTTGAGTAATAAAATCATGATCATCAGCAACAACGAAGAGCTCCAGATCAGATCGATCATATTGGGATCATTATAAAATTCCCAGATCAGCAGCGGTATGGCGCTGGTAGGTTCAGATACATCGAGATTAATGACATTACTTCCCAGTGCGGTCAGCATCAGGGGAGCAGTTTCGCCCAGGATACGCGAAATTCCCAGCAATATCCCGGTGAGTAGTCCGCTGAAGCCTGTTGGTATCAATACCCTCAGGATCACTTTATGATAAGGTGTGCCCAGGGCTAAGGCAGCTTCCTTCAGCGTAAGGGGAATCATTTTCAGGGTTTCTTCGGTGGAGCGCACAATCATGGGCAGCATCATAATGGAAAGCGAAACACTGCCTGCAAGCGCCGAGAATCCCATGGTCACATGTTTTACCACCCAGAGGTAGGAGATCAGCCCGAGTACGATGGAAGGCACTCCCTGCAGAATATCAGAGATATTTCTGGTCAGGTTCGCCAGGAACTTTCCCTGGTTCTCGTACAGATATATTCCTGTCATGACGCCTACAGGGATTGCGATCGCAGCAGCCATCACAATCATCACCATGGTTCCGGTAATTCCGTTTGCAATCCCGCCGGGGATCTTTTCCCCGCTGGCCACTGCTGTCATAGCGGCAAAAGTATCGGGCGTGTTTTCAATGACGAAGCGTAAACTGATTTGCCGGTACCCTTCAATGACCAGCTTGTAAATGATGAGAATAATAGGAGAGGCAGTTAACAGGGAAAGGATGACGATCATGATCATGGCAAATTTGTTTTTCAGTATTCTGAAAGCCGACCGGTCCTGATATTGTATTTTCCCTGCTATTTCCATTGATAAAATTGTTAAATTGTAAAAACTAAAGGCTAACAGCTAATAGCTTCCTGTCTCAAGATGTCATCTTTTTAATGATCAGTTTCCCTATCCCGTTTACAATTCCTGTAATCAGGAAAAGCAATAACCCAATCGCGATCAATGAGCTCAGCTTGAGTCCTTCCGCTTCACCAAACTGGTTGGCAATCACACTGGCCATGGTATTTCCCGTTGAGAAAAATCCTGATGGTACCACGTTACTGTTCCCGATGAGCATGGTTACAGCCATTGTTTCTCCAAGCGCTCTTCCGAAAGCCAGAATGTATCCGGCAATAATACCGGAACGTGCATTTGGTACCGTGACGGTCTGGATGACTTCCAGGCGTGTGGCCCCCAGCGAATATGCTGCTTCTTTCAGATCGTTCGGAACCATGGCGATAATTTCATTGCTTAACGAAGTTGCGTAAGGAATGATCATGACGGCCAGGATCAGGCTTGCGGTGAATACACCGTATCCCTGGTTGTCGAGGCCCATGTCAGTCAGCAGCGGCCGCAAGACATAAAAACCCCATAACCCGTACACGATAGACGGAATTCCTGCCAGCAAGTCAACCAGCAGGCTCAGGATCCGCGCTATCCGTGTTCCCCTAAAATATTCACCCAAAAAAAGGGATGTTGAGAAGGATAGGGGTAAGCTGATGATCAAAGCAGCTATTGAGGTCATGAGCGTGCCTGCGATGAAAGCGAGAGCTCCGTAAGCCTCCTTCCCTTCTGTCGGATCCCATTCTCCTGAAAAAATAAATTTCAGTCCAAAGGTCCGGAATGTGGGTACAGATCCTCCCACCAGTGAATAAATCATCCCTCCTGCCAGCATGAGTATCAGAATGGCGGCGAATGATAATACAATTTTGGTGATTTTATCGCTGCTGGGCATTATTCCGGTTTTCAGTGTTATTTTAAAAGCGGTTCACCATTATACGTGATTCCTCTCAAAACTGTTTTTGCTTTGGCTACAGCATCGGCAGGCAGAGGGGCATAATGTACTTTTGCAGCTTCTCCCTGTGCCTTTTCGCTCACCAGCCAGTCGAGCAGCTTTACTGTTGCCAGCGCCTGTTCCGTCGTGCGGTTTTTGTAAGCCTGTTCCTTGTACAGGATAATCCAGGTAAATCCGCTGATGGGATAGGAGGCCGAATCAGATGAATTTGTAAGCATCACCCGGGTGTCGTCAGGAATGTTCCCCCTTGCGGCAGCGCTGATGCTGGCCAGATCGGGAAGAATATATTCGCCGGTGCTGTTTTGCACCCGGGCAGTTTGTATTTTTTGTGCAAATGCAAATTCAGATCCGATATATCCGATCGTGCCCGGAGTCTGACTGATGGTACCTGCCACTCCGGGATTTCCTTTGGCGCCCATTCCGACCGGCCATTTCAGCGATTTTCCCGCTCCGACCTGAGTTGTCCATTTTTCACTGATCTTGCTCATAAAATCACTGAAAATATGAGTGGTTCCACTGCCGTCAGAGCGATATACCACAGTAATAGCTTCGTCAGGAAAACTGACTTCCGGATTGTCTTTCTTAAGGAGCGGATCATTCCATTTGGTCACTTCACCCAAAAAGATCTTTTCCAGCAGGGTATTCGATAATTTTAAGTCGTTTACACCCGGTAAATTATAGGCAATGACAACTGCCCCGATACAGGTAGGAATATGAACCACTTCCGCAGGCATTTCCTTTTGCTGTTCGTCGGTCAGGAATGCGTCGGTGGCCCCGAAATCAACAACCTGATCCTTCAGACTGCGAATACCTCCTCCCGACCCAACGCCTCCGTAAGTTACCTGAACGTTGGTCTCTTTCGTATAGTTTCTAAATACCATGTTATAGAAGGGCAGAGGGAACGTTGCTCCCGCAGCGGTCAGTTTCCGGTTTCCTCCTTCTTCGGATGAACCTGCTTTTTTGTTGGAGTTCTGACATCCTGCTATGAGGACGAGTGCCAGCATAAAGGTTAAGAATGTTTTCATACGTTATTCAATTAAAGTTTAATTTCCAGGTTAAAATAGATGGACGAGCGGAAAGACTCTCCGGGCGCAGCTGAGTCCCAGCCTCTCAGGTTAGGCGAAAATTTAATGCCTTTCGCGATTGTAAATTCAACACCGGCAATATATAATTCGCCATCTTTGGCCAGGTTCCAGTCAACAGACGTTCCTGATACCTTATTGGACATCAGTTTGTCATACCGGGCCAGCAACTTAATTTTTTTGGTCGCCTGTAACGTTCCGTAAAAGGAGGTTCCATATAAATCAGCTCCCTCCTGAAAATCGTAATTCACTTGTTTGTTATATTCTGCTGCGAGGCTGAAGTGGTCATTGGCATATCCGGTAAAAAGAGACAAAGAAGAAAGAGTGGATTCATTGTGACTAAAATCGCAGTAGAAACGGCTGGTGAGTTTCTTTACGGGGTGAAGGGTTATCCCGAATCCGGCTCTTAAAACACTGTCCGAATCCAGCTTTTTATATCCTTCTCCGTTTTGAATGATGACATCAGCGCTTAAAAAATCAGCAACCTGATAACGCAGACTCATTCCCAGGTCGGCACTGGAGTTCAAATTATAAGCATCCTGAAATGATTTTTCAATATACCGGTATCCCCAATAATCTTCCTGTACCTTGAATTGTGTGGTTGGGATGATTCCGAAGAAAACACAAAGCTTGTCCGTGTGGTAATTCAGATAAGCATTTTTAGCGAAAGCTGTCATTTCAAGGTTTCCGGCACCGGGATTGGCTATGTCGATCGTTGCAAGCGCTGTAAAATTTTCACTGAAGGCATATTCATAACCGAGATAAAGCCGGGTTAATTCGAAGGAAGAAGCTGGCTTACCATCAGAAAAGCTTGTATGGAAATTGTTAAAGATCCTCATAAATGGTTTTCCTTCCGGTTTAAATTGATCATTTGTCTGACCTTGAGCCAGGTTTAATGAAAACATCCATAATGCGAATACCCTAATACGCTTCATATACTTAAGATGATTTGAATTCATTATCCGTGAATTCATGACAAATGAACGCCGGAATCGTTACACCACGATTAAAAAAATATTACAAAACGATTAAATCAACAATATTTTTCAATATTTGTTTTCGATATTGCTGAAAATCAGTCATATATTAGTTACAAAATTGTTACAACATCATGAAATGATGAGTTCTGAAGAGAAAGCTTCCCCTGATTGGAAAAGCAGGAGAAACAAATGACTTCAGCAAAACACAGTAAACAAAAAGGACTGTTTCATAACGAGACAGTCCTTTTTGTAATTTTAAAAAAGTGATTATTTCTTTTGCGCCACTTTTTTGTTGTCGCATATACCATCATTATTGGCATCAACAAACTTTTTGCAGTCCTTATTGCATTTTCCCTCAGCAGTTCCTTTGCATTTTGCTTTGGTTTGTGCTTTGGCCAAAGCTTTGCTTTCTTTGCACTCTGCTTTCGCGTCGCAACATTCACTTTTTTTCGTGGCGCAGCATTCACTGTTGACTTTCCCTTTTTCGGCTTTTGCCTGGGGAGCCTGCTGGTCTCCGGTATTGTCACTGGTGGTAGTTACGGTCTGACTGGTGGTTTTTTTCTCTTTCGCCTGTTTCTTTGTTGTTGTAGCAGTTTGAGCACTAACAATTGTTGTGGCAGCCAGTATGGCTAATCCTGAAAGTAAAAGTCTGAGTCTCATAAATATTTAAAATTAATGTTCTTGCGGTTTGATGCGAGGTGTACTGAATCGCTGGATTTTCTTTATTTTCAACTTGTAATCAATTGTCGAATCCGGTTTATAAATTGGCATCGGTGGATGATAATATCCCGGAGACCCTGCAATCGGCATATTGTCGATAGGACTTCTTTTTTCAGCCAAAAGCTGTTGTTGTAGGGAATCCGGATACGACTTTGGGAACCTGTAACGCGGTATCTTTTTATAGCGAAGTGAATCACCTGGTTGAAAATGAAAACCAGACTCAGGTGAAGGCATAAAAATAGGGGGCTTTTTTTGCATTGAGTTTACAGAAGTGGTATCGGTCCCTGATGATTTGCCTTTTTGTGCGACTGCAGAGATAAGGAACAAGCCTATAAATGTGAATAGAAATATGATCCTTTTCATGGCTGGGTTAATTAATCTGCAAAATTTATCATTTTTATGGAATAAAACCACAGGGGAGAAAATGTTAAATAACAGGAATAACAAAGTTTAACACTCTCCCGTTGGGCCGATTATCCTGTAAATTAATATTAAAAGTTTAAATTGACCACCGGTTAATGCCAAAACAGTGAATAATGCGATAAACAATTTGTCCCCTTTCATGTTCAATACTGGAAATTCTTTTATTTGTGTCACTGAAGAAATCTGGCCAGACAGGATCATCCCTTTATTTATGAAGTTCAGCGAAAATTATTGCTAAATCACAATTTAAAAGGGATATTAGAGAACTGAATAAAAACAAAAACCATGAGACAATTTTTAGTTATAGTGACTATTTTTCTGGCCATCGAATATTATTCATTTATCGCTTTAAAAACAGCCATCCGCCATTTGAATCAAGGCCTGCATGCGTCGTTTTACATTGTATATGCTCTGTTGACCATTGGTATTTTCCTGAGCATTTATTCTTTTTTTCATTGGAGATCCGGTGCCTGGCCATCCGATACGCTGAAGCTAACAGTGAATTTTTTTATAGGGCTTTTTCTCGGAAAATTATTGATCTCTGTTATTATGTTGGTCGGAGACATTTTCCTCGTTTTTAAGATGATTTTTAAATTTTTGTTTTCATTCATAGAGGGAAGGGCTGCAATCGTGAAAGAAGGGAGCGGTATGGCAAGCCGGTCCCAGTTTATTTCGCAGATTGCCTTGATATTAGGAGGATTGTTAACTTCGGGACTTGCTTTTGGAATGACCAACCGGTACCGGTATAAGATCAGACGGGAACGGGTGTCTTTGAAGAGTCTGCCTCAGGCCTTTAAAGGATTGAAAATAGCCCAGATCTCGGACATTCATTCGGGAAGTTTTGATGATGCTGAAGCTGTGGCTGAAGGAGTGGAAGCCATTATGCGTGAAAAGCCCGATCTGATTTTGTTTACCGGGGATCTGGTCAATAATCTGGCAACCGAGATTGTGCCGTACCTTGATGTTTTTAAAGAATTGAATGCTCCACTGGGAGTCTATTCCATTTTGGGAAATCACGATTATGGTGATTATGTACAATGGCCTTCGGATGAGGCGAAAAAGAATAACCTGGAACAGTTAAAACAGCACCATGCTGCGTTAGGTTGGAAATTATTGCTGAACGAGCACGTTATTCTTGAACGGGGTCAGGAGAAGATCGCCCTTATCGGAGTTGAGAACTGGGGAGCACGGGCATTTACAAAATACGGCAATTTAAAAACAGCTGCATTGGGACTGGAATCTGCCCTTTTTAAAATATTGATGAGCCATGATCCTTCGCATTGGGATGCCGAGGTGCGCAAAGATTTTCCGGATATCGCGCTTACCCTGAGCGGGCATACTCATGGCATGCAATTTGGGATCGAGATTCCGGGCTTCAAGTGGAGTCCGGTTCAATACATGTACAAACAATGGGCAGGTTTATACCAGGAAGGGCATCAGTATCTCTATGTAAACCGTGGATATGGCTTTATCGGTTACCAGGGGCGCCTTGGTATATTGCCTGAAATCGCGGTAATTGAATTGACCTGAATGGCTCATACATAAACGAACTCATCGTTCCTGAAATCAAAGGCGCCCTTTCGTAAGTTGATCCCATATTCCAGATAAGCTTTCAGGCATGCCAAAAAATTTGCCCAACCTTCTGTATTTTCTTTTAACCATTCAATTCCGGGATCCTGGGTGCCCAGGCTTTTCTCCGTTACCCGGACAACCGTTTTACAGGGTTCGTCCCTGGCTGTGAGGCTGATCTCCACCACATGCCTGTTTTCAGCGTAGTCCCAGTAAAATGAAATTAACCGGTGGTTCTCAATCTTTCCGGTTTGAACCGGTACGTCCATATCGTATTCAGGAAAGCGCCAGACAATTTCTTTTCCTTCTTCCATCCTGCTGCTGCCTTTTGCGATGAAATAATTGGACATTTTATCCGGATCAACGATCGCCTCAAATACTTCATTCGCAGGCTTTAAAATCTGAATTGCCGCATTAATTTCAAGCATAACCTATTGTATTGAATTTGTTAGTCTTTGTTACATAAACAATATGGACTCTGTTCGTGTTCTGGCCAAAGGAAAGTTTCACTCACCCAATCGTTTAAAAAAATGAGGACATTCAAGTCCTTTTATAAACAAATTGACTGCTGTTCCGTTTTTATTGCAGTCGTACGTTTTTAATTTACAACACGAAGAAGCATAAAAAAACCTGGGTTATGTCAATAAGAAATGCATGGATCATAGAAGGATGTATATCGTGCGGCTTATGCGAAAGCATTTGTCCCGATGTATTTGAAATGCCTGATCAGGCTGTCGTAAAAGAGGATGCCGATCTGGAAGCAAATGAAGCAGGAATAAAGGAAGCAGCCGAAAGTTGTCCTGTTGAGGTGATAAAATTTCAAGAATAATCTTATGAAAGGAAAAGATGAAAAAGAAGAGATGGATGATATTGAAATGAAAAAATATCTGGACATCGACGATGAACGCATCAGGAAGATGCTGGAAATCAAGTTTAAAGTGTTTAACAAGGAAATCACACCGGACCAGGCCAGGAAACTGGTCAATCAGACGTTCGATCATATTACTCCGGAAGAATTTGCCTACGGGGAACAACACCTGATGAATTTTGGCATCACCGACGAGATCATGGCTGAAGGGATGGACGATATCCTGGATGTGTTTCAGGATGTTCTGGTATCTGAAAAGCTGAATTTGCCGAAAGGACATCCGATACAGACCTATGCCGATGAAGCGGCGGCCCTTGAGCGGTTGTTGCTGAAGATGGAACGGAAGCTGAAAGATAAGTTCATCAGGAACGAGTGGCTGGAGTCGTATGAAAAATTGAGCCAGATCAATATCCATTTCAGCAGGAAACAACACCAGCTTTTCTCGGCGCTTGAGAAGAAAGGGTTCGATCGTCCGTCAAAGGTGATGTGGACTTTTGACAATGCCGTGCGTGACGCGGTTAAGGCTGCATATGATTTGCTGGTTTCCGGTCAGGATATTGCCTTTATTGAAGCCCAGCCCAATGTATTCTACCTGGTACGCGATATTCTGAAGAAGGAACGGGATATTCTCTATCCAACCTCACTCCGGTTACTCAATGAAGAGGAATTTACGGCCATGCGTTCAGGAGATGATGAGATCGGCTATTGCCTGATCGAAATACCAACGGTATTTAAAAGTAAAGATGAGGTAGCTGATGTCGGGATCATAGGCGGTACAACCCCCGACCTGATCAAAGATCTGAAAGAGGTTCTTGAAAAGCATGGGATCAGTACCTCAGACAAAAAAGAAGAAATTCTGAACGTGAGCACCGGACTTCTGACACTGGAACAGATCAATTTAATATTCAAACATCAAAAGGTCGATCTTTCCTATGTGGACGAAAATGATGTTGTCAAGTTTTATACCGACACCAAACACCGGGTTTTTCCCCGAAGCAAGGGTGTGATTGGCCGTCTGGTGCAAAACTGTCATCCGCGTGAAAGTGTCTATATGGTTGAAGAGATTATCCGGGCTTTCCGGAACGGGGAACAGGATGAAGCCGAGTTCTGGCTGGATAAGGGAGATAAATTCATTTACATCGTATACAATGCGGTGCGGGATGACCAGGGAAATTTCAGGGGTGTGCTGGAGATGATGCAGGATGTGACGCATA
>Ga0074195_1003833_pt1 | contig 13368 bp, 15 predicted proteins | sample EPASupsiteHSE623_FD_64525 | JGI IMG/M metagenome (GOLD analysis project Ga0074195, IMG submission 64525) | Bioremediated contaminated groundwater from EPA Superfund site, New Mexico - Sample HSE6-23 | ecosystem: Environmental > Aquatic > Deep subsurface > Groundwater > Contaminated ...
ATTTAAAAAATAATAATTTTCTTTTAGAGTTAATTTAACAAAAATTTAAGTATAATAAAGGCAATTATATAAAAGGAGTGAAATATGGATGTTAATAGTATAAGTAATAATATATCTACCCTTAATACCTCGTCTTCTTTAAACCTTGATAAGGTTAATTCAAGTAAGTCTGTAAGTAAAATTAGTGAAGATAGTACAAATCTTTATATAAATGAATACAATAAAAAAAGAGATGAATTATCTTCAAATGTACAATCATTAAATGATGGAATTGCCGTTACAGAAATAGCAAAGAGTTCTATTGATAAACAACAATCTTATCTTAAAAATATTCAAGTAAAACTTGAAAATGCGAACTCTTATGAAAATAAAAATGATTTAAAACAAAGCATAAATGAAGATTTAAGAAATTTTAACCAAGTTGCATATGAAACAAAATTTAAAAGAGAAAATGTTATAGCTTCTAATTATTATGATGATAAAGCAACAATTGATGTAAATACTAAAAATGCTAACTTTTCTATTGAAAAACCAAATACGCCAACTTATGCAAATGATATTTTTGAATTATCAAATAGCAGTGATTTAAATGATCCTGAAGCGTTAAAAAACCTAGCATCAAAAATACAAACATCATCTAATCAATTACAAAATACATATGATAATTTTACTCAATTTGGAAATAAACTTGAAGATAATGCAAGAGAAACTATAAAAGAACAAGTTAATTTATACAATGAGAATAAAACTAACAAGGACAGAAATTTTGGAAATGATTCAACTGATTTTTCAAAAACAAATATTAATGCAAATATGGGATATTTAGCAGCTTCTCAAGCTAATATTGTTCAAGCACAAAGTGTAAGATTATTATCTTAATCTTTACACTTTATTTCACAATAATTTATAGCAACGCCTTCTCTTAAACCATCATCTAAAACTATTGATTCATTTTTCTCTAATACTTCAAAAATCATTTTATATATAAAAATACCAACTTCTATAAATTCAACTCGACCACGACCTACTAATTTTGATATATCTTCTTTTGATGAATTTCTAAATATGTTTAAACAATTCTCGATATCATCTAAATTTACAATTGTTCCATTAACAATATTTCTATCATAAGAAAAAAAATCTTGACCTAATTTTATTGCAGCTATTGTAGTTGGTGTTCCAGCAGTTGCTACGAAACTGTAATTCTTTAAATCAATATTTAAACTATCTAAAAATTTCTTTATCTCATTTTTTCTATTATTTAAATCTTTTTGTAAATCAATATGTTTTAAATATTTTTGAGTCATAGTAACAATTCCAAAATCAAAACTATGAGCTTCATATTTATCATTTGTATTTACTATGATTTCAGTAGAACCTCCACCTATATCTAATAATACAAACTTCTCAGAATTTATTTTTTCTCGTTTTAATGCATATTTTACAGCTAATAAAGTAAGTCTTGCTTCTTCATTTCCATCTATTATAGAAAAATTTGTTCCTACTTTTTCTTTTAAATATTCTAAAACTTCTTTATTATTTGAAGCTTTTCTCATAGCAGCTGTTGTTACACAAATTGCATATTGAGGGTTATAATTAATTACTTCAACAGAATGTGAAATTGCTTTTATAACTCGTTGGATTGCTTCCTTTGAGATAATCCCAGTATCAACCAAACCATCTGCCATACCAACAACTTCGTTATATTCTGAAATAATTTTATGATTTTTACAATCATATTTTAAAACACGAAATGAGTTTGATCCTAAATCAATAGTAACAATTTCTTGATTCATTAAAATTCTTATAAATGAGGAATTTTAATTTTTGAATTTAATAAATAACCAATTACTATCATCATTAATAAAACAAAAGTTTCTGATATAAATCCTGTTAAAAAAATCAAATAAACTACCCATAATAAGATAGCACCAAGAGGAGTTGGAACACCTGTAAAATATTTTTCTACTTTTCCTTCATCTGCATTTATATTAAACTGAATTAATCTTCTAAGACCTGAAATTACATAATAAACAAATGCAAAAATAATCAAAGGCATACTTAAAAATGGCTCTTTTGTATCAATAACTGCAAAAAAGATAAACATTGAAGGTACGATTACAAATGATAAAAAATCTGCAAAAGAGTCAAGTTGAATTCCAAATTGAGTAGATAAATTATATTTTCTAGCGATTTTTCCATCAACTATATCAAATCCACCTGCAAGCCATGCAAAAAGTGCAGCTGCAAAAAACTCATGGTGAGTTAAAAAATAAATTGCAAAAACTCCTGATGCAATATTAAAAAAAGTTACGATATTAGCTAAATTAAAATGATTATGTTTATTAAATAAAAAACTCATTCTTTCCCTTTATTTACATGATATTGATTTCGACCATTTTCTTTTGATTTATATAAACCTTCATCTGCTTGTTTATAAAGTTTGTTTGCCGATATATATGTATGTGGTTCATATATAATAGCTCCCATAGAAATTGAAACGATGTCGAGTATTTTACTATTTTTATGCTCAATTTCTAGCTCTAAAATCTTATAATTAGTATCTTTTAGGCATTTTTCAAGACTATTTTCATCAATATCAAATAAAACTATACCAAACTCTTCTCCACCTAATCTAAAAACAAATTCATATTTTTTATTAAAATACTCTTTTAAAGTAAAAGCAACTTTTTTTAATGCTTCATCTCCCATATCATGCCCATAAGTGTCATTATATTGTTTAAAATAATCTATATCAATCATAATAAATGCACACTTCCAATTATTAGCATTTGCAATAAATGGCATATTATCAAAAATAGTATCAAAATATTTTCTATTATATAACTTTGTCATAGAATCAGTAATTGAATCAATTTTATATTTTTTATTTAAAATTGTAAGTTGTTTATCTTTTTTTATCACTTGAAATATAATATAAATAATCACTATAAATGATAACAATAAAATTGTTACTATACTATAGAATAAATAGTTCTTCATATCTTGATAATCTTCTACAAACTTTTTTCTTTCTTTAAAAGCTACTTGCGTCTCATATTGAATTAAAAAATCTATTCTTTTTAAGATATTTCTGAAATTCTCAATTTTATTTTCAGTAAAAGTTTTTTTTACTTCTTCATTTATTGTATCCGCAACTACTCTTTCATCTTTATTTTTAAAAGCTTGATAATAATAATTCCACTCTTGTGTTATTGTTTTCTCTTCTTCTTGAATAGAGCATGGATGTTTACTTGTTTTACAAGAAATTATTTTTTGATAATTATCTAAAATAATTTGAAGTTTTACAATAGGAATTAGATTTGCAAAATAGATATTATCAACCTGTTTTTTCAAGTTGTCTATTTGTGTGTTGAATATAAGTGAAGAATAAATTAAAGTTGCTAAAACAGTACATACTAAAATTATTAATCTAACGGTAGTTGATTTTAAAAAATTATTTATCATCTTATTATATTATCAAAATATACATTTAAATTAAGTAAAACGGTTAATTTACTTTTTTATTGTTTTTAGTTACAATTTTCATATAAATACATACTAGAGAGAATATGCAATTAAATAATTATAATCAGGATTCAAGTACAATTTATCAACAACTTGCAAGTAAATCTCAGTTAACTTCAATTGATAAAAAAGACAAATCAACATTTGAAAAAAGTGATATGGTTGAAGTTTCAAATAATAAAAATACACAAAGAGATGAAGAGTCTAAAAAAATTGAGAATACGATTTCCTCAACATCAAGCCTGAATAATGCAAAAGAAGAAATATTCAAAAATGGGAATTTAAATAAACTTTTTCTACAAAATTTAATGTAAGGAGTTAGTTATGACAATAAATAACAATTTAAATGCAATGAATTCATCAGAACTTCAGATAAATCAAATGGCATCAAATATTGCACAAGTTGCAAATACTGTTGCAGATCCTCAATTTCAAGAAGTAACATCTAATTTAATAGATTCAATTGTAGGACAGATTCCAGAAGTTATATCATATCAGGCAAATGCTCAAAGTATAGAAACACAAAATGCTGTTTCGGATATGCTTTTAAATATTAAAGCTTAAAAATCTAATTTATAAAAACTATTTATTAGTTTTTATAAATTGAGACAGCTCTTTTAATTGTTCTTCATTAAAAATTTCTATCCCATTCTCTTTTAAAAGTCTTACAGTTAAACCTTGGCCATCAATTAGATTATTACTAAAAGTTCCATCATATATTTTTATATTTCCACAAGATGGAGAGTTTGCTTTTAAGAGTGCTACTTTGATATTATCTTCTTTACAAATATCAAGAGCTTTTTTTGCACCTAATAAAAAATTTATTGTAACATCCGTTCCATTTTCATCTTTTACAATAAATGGTTTTTCATTTTTTTCAATCTCAGCAGGAGTTCTAGGGATTCCTAATCCACCAGCAACTTCTGGACAAAAAGAGTAGATTTCATTTTCACAAAGAATATCCATAAATAGTTCTTTTGAAGAAAATGAAAATTTTGGATTAAATGCTATAGATGAATTATTTCCATCATATCTAACATCTTCTCCCAATAAACAAGAAGATATTAATATTTTCATATGATATTTTCTTCTTCAGAACTTTCTATATGTTCTATGTTATCTTTACAAAAAAATGTTGATAATTGAATATTACTAAAAGCTGCTTTCATAGATACAAATATTTGAGGATTCTCTGCTTCTAATTTTGCAAGTAATTCTTTTGTTGTTGCTCTTGCGTGTGGCATTTTTACATCAAATCTAAGACCGGGACAAGCTTCATCACCAATTACATTTATTTCATTTGTATCTGCGAATGCACGTAATTGTCTCTCTCTACAAAAAATAAGTGGACGAATCACTTCTAAACCATTTTCTGCTGTATATTTTGGAGGCATTGAACGCATAGTTCCATTATAAAAGAAGTTCATAAAAAATGATTCCATTGCATCATCTAAGTGATGTCCTAGGGCAACTTTATTGTATCCTTGCTCTTGTGCAGTTGAATATAAATAACCTCTTCTCATTCTTGAGAAAAATGAACAAAAAGATGAATTTTTTCTAATTTTTTCTCCAGCAAGCTCAAAAATTTGAGTATCAATAATTTCATGGTCAATTCCGTGTTCTTTGCAATGATTACTCAAAAATTCAACTTGTTCACCCATTCCATAAGTTACGGTTACTGCTTTAAATTCAAAATTGTATGGGGCTACTTTTTTTATTCTATTTAAAGCATGAATTAATGTTAATGAGTCTTTTCCACCTGAAAAACCCACTAATATTCTATCGCCCTCTTTTATTAATCCATATTCTGCATTAGTTTTTCCAACTATTGTAGAAATTTTTTTACTTAATTCAACCAATATATTATTCCTGTAAATTTTTTTGTGATTATATCAAAAAAGTTCTCAAAGCTTTTTGATATTTTTTATGTTTATATTTTTATACTAAAATGGTGAGAATCTATATTCATATTTTGACTCAAATAAAATTTATGTGCATCATATCTAGTAATAGAAGAATCAAGATGAATTGAACTACATTTTTGTTGTTTTGCATATATTTTTATAAAATCAAAAAGAGCTTTCCCTGATTCAAAGAATTGAACACTTTTATCTGTAACAAAATCTTCAATATAAAGATATTTTCCTAAAGTTAATTTATGAGATATTGTAAAACCTGCAACACAAATTATTTGATTATTTTCAATAACATAAACAACTTGATAACCATTTTTTATCTGCTCAGAAATTGCAGTTAAAAAATCATTTTTTGACAAATCTTCTCTAATTTGATGCATAATTTCATAACAATATTTTATCTCTTCATCTGTAGCAATTTTTATTTCCATAAAAATCCTTTAAAATTGTCATACAATGATATCAAAGCTTTGTTAATCTTGAATTAAAAAGGTATAATTGAGCTTATTTTTACCCTATTTTTAGATAAAAAATATATAATTTCATAAATAATATACATAAAGATTCAAAATGACATTCGAAGAAGAAAAAGAACTTAGACAAAAAATAACAGATAGTATCCTACCACTTGCTACTAATATGACTGAAGATCAAATAAGAAGCATTATTTTAGCTGTTGAAAAAGACAATAGTGAAATACAACAAGGCTTTGGAGCAATGCTTTTTGAACAAATAATGGTTCAAAAATATAATAGATTAAGAAAAAACATCTAACTAACACTTCATATTTAAACCCAAAAAACTTACAAGAAAAAGAAAGGTGCTTATGAGAAATTTTATAAGTTACGATGAATCAATTAATATATTACATAATATAAATCTTTCAAAAGTAACTACTGAAAAACTTTTTATAACAAATGCTCTTGGAAGAGTAATTGCAAATGATGTAATAGCAAATCATAATAGTCCAGAATTTCCAACATCTGCAATGGATGGTTATGCAATCAAATTTGAAGATATAAAAAATGAAAATATAAAAATTATTGCAAAAAATCCAGCAGGAAGTGTTACGGAAACAGAAGTAGTTACAAACACTTGTATCAAAACTTTTACAGGTTCATTAATGCCAAAAGGAAGTGATACTTTAGTTCCTATTGAAAATGTGGAAGTAACTCTTGATTCAATAAAAATCACAAAAGAAGTACCTTTTGGATTTGCTGTTAGAAGTATTGGTGAAAACTATAAAAAAGATGAAGTTTTAATCAAAAAAGGAACAGTTATTGGATTTGCAGAAGTTGGAGTATTGGCTTCACTTAATATTTCTCAAATTGAAGTGATTATTAATCCAACAATTTCAATTGCAAGTACGGGAAGTGAAGTTTTAGATTTGGGTGAAACTCAAACAAATGATTCACAAATTAGAAGTTCAAATCATCTAACTTTAGAAGCTTTATTTAAAAGTAATGGTGCAAATACAATTCAAATGGGAGTTGTAAAAGATGATATGGATTCAATTACAAACTTACTTGAAACTGCTTTATTAAAATCTGATATTGTTGTAACAACTGGTGGTGTAAGTGTTGGAGATTATGATTTTGTTCAAGATGTGATAAAAGATAAACTAAAAGCAAAAGTTTTATTTCATGGAGTTAATATAAAACCTGGAATGCATCTTTTGATTGCTTTAAAAGATAATAAAATCATTGTTGCACTTCCTGGATTTGCTTATTCATCAACTGTTTGTGCAATACTTTATGTTTTACCTTTGATTTATAAATTTAGAAATTCAAATGAAAAACTTCCAATTGTAAAAGCTAAAATAAATACAAATTTCCAACAACCCTACTCTAAAACAGTTTTTACAGCTTGTAATGTAAATTATATAAATGGTGAATATCAAATAGATTTTGATGGGAAAAAAATGGGAACAAGTGCAATTCTTACAAATATGCTTGAAAGCCCTGCTTTATTAATACAAAAAGAGAATAGTGAAAATATAAAATCTGGTGATTTAGTAGATATTTTACTTTTAAATAATATAAAATAGATGAATAAAAACCTTTTTTATTTTTTAATGGTAATCTCCATGATATTTTGGGGAGCTTCGTGGGTAAATGTAAAAGTATTAACAAACTATATAAACGAATATGAATTAGTATTTTTACGAATGGGAATCTCTTTTTTATCGATGATTCCTATTTTTTATTTTTATAAACTGAGTTTTAAAATAGACTTTAAAACTTTTGGTCTTATTTTAATTGCTTCCGTTATTTTAACTTTATATTCTATCATCTTCTTTTTAGGAGTTGAACATGGAACTGCTGGGTTTGGTGGAGCGTTGGTTACAACTTTGATTCCTATAAATACTTTTGTAATTTTGGCTTTTTTACACAAAAAAACAATTAGTTTAAAACACTCTTTTGCTTTGATTCTTGGAGGATTTGGAGTTTTAACTATGCTTAATGTTTGGAATTTTGATTTAAATGAGATTTTTTCAAAAGATAATATTTACTTTTTAATCGCTTCAATTCTTTGGCCAATTCTTACAATTGTGAGTTCAAAAGCTGTTAAATTAAATGCAATGGTATTTACATTTTATGTTTATATAATTTCTACAATTTTCTTATACTTTTTTTATATAGATGATGTTTTATTTACTAATATCTTGGAATTTGATTATAAATTTTGGTTAAATTTATTTATAGTTTCGATTTTAAGTACTACATTTGCAACATCAATTTATTTTCTTGGAATAACAAAATTAGGAACAAAAGAAGTGAGTACTTTTATCTTTTTAGTTCCAACTTCTGCTTTGGTTTTAAGTGCAATATTTTTAGATGAAAAAATATCATTTACAACTGTATTAGGGACAATTTGTACAATAATTGCTATTTATATTTTAAATAACCTAAATCTTTTTAAGTTGTTTAGAACTAATAAATAACAACTTTATCTCTTCCTTTTTCTTTTGCTTCGTATAATGCATTATCTGCTAATTTATATATTGTTGTTTCATCTAAATTTGATTCTAAATGAACTATTTTTATTCCAATAGAAATAGTTACAATATCACTTATTTTACTACTTTTATGTGCAATCTCTAAATCTCGTACTGCTTGTAATAATTGATTAGCTAATAATAAAGCACCTTCAAAATCTATATCTGAAGTTATAATACCAAACTCTTCACCACCTAATCTAAAAATAAAATCTGCAGGTCTTTTTAAAGATTCTTTCAGCGCCTTCGCAACTGATTTTAAAACTTCATCACCTTGATTATGTCCATAAGAATCATTATATTGTTTGAAGAAATCTATATCAACCATCATTAAAATAAAATTTTTATTATCTCTTTTTGCTCTATTTAATTCTCTATCAAAAATCACACTAAAATGTCTTCTATTATATAGTTGTGTTAAATAATCTGTAATTGATAATTCAATTATCCTCTTTTTATCAGTAATATCGTTGTAAACTGAGGTATAACCTATAATTCTTTTATTATCATCAAAATTTGGAGTAATAGAGTTCTCAACCCAAAATTCACTTCCATCTTTTTTTAGATTTAAATGTTCACCTTTCCAAATATTACCTTTTTTAATTGTTCCCCATAATTCTTCAAAGAAACTATCTTTTGTAGTTGGATGTCTAAATATATTGTGATTTTTACCAATTAATTCATCTTTGGTATATTTTGTTAATTTACAATAAGCATTACTAATGCTAATAATAATGCCTTTTTCATCAGTTACGCTAATTAATACATTTTCATTTATTATAGTAAAGTATTGTTCTAACTCTTTTTTCGTATTTTGGGTTTGTGTAATATCTGTTAAATAGCCATAATAATGAGTTATTTTTCCTTCTTTATCTCGAATGATTTTTATTATGTGGTTTACCCAAATTATTTGATTATTATTAACTAATCTATATGGCGTATAAGTATATTCATCTTTAATGAATTTTGAGATTTGTCTTAATTCAGTTCTGTATTGATGTAAATCTTCTGAAAAGATAAAATCTTCATGTCTTAATTTTTTAGATAAAAAATCTTGAGCACTATATCCATATAAATTTATTACATTTGAAGTTACAAATTCTAAATCCCAAATATTATTATGTTTTCCTAAAATAAAATAAACTGTTGGACTTTCATTTAAATAGTGTAATAATTTATTTTTCAAAACTTACCTTATTTTGGAATCTCTCTTTTACTAAATAATATGACATTAAAACGAGTACTATTAGAGTTGAAATTTGTGTTGTGATTGAACTCTCTTCATTATTTAAAGTAAACTTTAAAATATTTAATTCAGAAAAAAACATATCATATAAAAAACCAAAAAGTAAAGATAATACAGCAATTGTAGTAATATAAATTATCAAAGAAGTTTTTCCCAAAAGTTTATAAACAACACTCATAGTAATAGCACTTGTATCGGGTCCTGCTGTTAGAAATATAAAAGCAGCACCTCCACTCATTCCATTTAGCATAAAAGCAGCAGCAAGTGGTAAAGAAGCAGTTGCACAAACGTATAAAGGCATAGAAAATAAAATTATTACAATATAAGTTAAAAACTGATTTTCAAATAATAAAGAACTATACTCTTTGGGTACAAAAGTAGTAAATAAAGCTCCTAAAATAAGCCCAATAAACAAAGGTTTAACCATATCTTTAAACAAAGTTACATAAGCATAAATAAAAACTTCTTTTATTGAAAATGATTTTTTCTCTTTTTTAACAGACTCACAAGAGCAATGACAAGAACAAGAAGTTTCTTCTTTAATTTCTTGGATTTTTTTATCATCTTTTTCTACAAAATTTTGAATTAATCCTACCGTAATTGCAATTATAATAGATGAAACAACTCTAAAAATAGTGAAAATCAAACCAAAAAAAGAGAAAGTTGCCAAAATAGAATCAACACCTGTTATTGGAGTTGAAATCAAAAAACTTTGAACTGCACCTTTACTAGCACCCTCTTTTCTTAAACTTTGAGCCAGTGGAATAACAGAACATGAACAAACAGGAAGAGGAATTCCAAAAATAGTTGCTTTTATAACTGAACCAGTTGAACTTTTTCCTAAATGTTTTGATATAAAATCATCTGGAACAATCTGTTTTAAGATACCAGCTAATAATAATCCAAGCAATAAATATATAGACATTGCATTTAAAAGTAATAAAAAATTATTAGCTAAAAGTTCAAAAAGTTCCATTTATTCCTCAATCAAAGCTTTTGTAGTGATTTGTTTTTTAGGTTTTACACCTAACTCTATAAATTCTTCAGCTCTTTTAATCAAATTTGCATTTCCAGTACTCAGTTTATTCATTGCACTATCATAAGATTTTTGAGTTCTATTTAGATTTATACCAATATCTTCAATGTCTGCCACAAAACCAGCGAATTTATCATATAAATCAGCTGCTTTTTTAGAAATCAACTGAGCATTTTCATTTTGATGTTCGTTTCTCCAAATGTTTTCTATTGTTCTTAATGTCACATATAAAGTTGATGGTGAAACTAACATAATATTATGTTCAAAAGCTGTTTTAAATAACATATCATCATTTGAAGTTGCTAAGATAAAAGCTCCTTCAATAGGAATAAATAACAGAACAAAATCTAGTGTACTAACGCCTTCTAAAGCTTCATATTTTTTAGAACTTAAGCCTTTAATATGAGAAGTTACTGATTTAATTAAATCTTTACAAGCATTATCTTTGTGTTGTTTATCATCCGTTTTACAATAAGCTAAATAAGCATTTAAAGAAACTTTTGAGTCAATAATAATATCTTTTTTAGATGGCAAATGAACTATTACATCAGGTTTTAGTCGCTTTCCCTCTTCATCGTTAAATGAACCTTGAACTGTATATTCTTTTCCTTCTCTTAGCCCCGTTTGCTCTAAGATAGAAGATAAAATCATCTCTCCCCAATCACCTTGAGTTTTATTTTGACCTTTTAGTGCTTTTGTTAAATTTACAGCATCCGTTGCTATTTGATTATTTAAATCTTTTAGATTTTTAATTTCAGTTAATAATGTTGTTCTTTGTATTGTTTCTTCATTATAAATCTCATTTACTCTTTTTCCAAATGAGTCTAATTGGTCTTTAAACGAAGTTAAAACTTGAGTTAAATTAACATTTGATTTTTTTTGATTCTCATCAAAAAGTTTATTTGCAACATTTTCAAATTCTATTTTTAATTGCTGTTTTGATTCTTCTAATAGAGCTATTTTTTCATTAAAATTTGACTCTTTAATTTCAAACTCTCTTAAAAGTTGTTGTTCTTTATGTTCTGAAAGTTTAGAAAGATTTCCTAGTTTTAACTCATAAGTATTAACTGTATTATCTATCATTTGAGAAGAGTGTTTTTCAATTACCTTTATTTTATCTTCTAAACTCTCTTTGATTAACTTTTTTTCCTCTTCAAGTTTTCTATTTGAAGTGTTTAAAGTGTTAATTTGCCCCTCATAAGAAGCATGATTTAGCTCTATTTTTTCATTTAAAGCTTTTAATTTTAATAAAGCTTCATCTTGTAAATTTCTTAATTGATTTTCATATTTCTGTCTTGAAAATTGTAATATAACTAATAATCCAGATAAAATCCCAATTATTGATATAATTATTGTTAAATAATTAACCTCAATTATTCCTTCACTCAACATCGAATTCTCCTTTTAAAGCACTTTTTAAATCCATAGTATGTACGTCATAGCCCAACTCTTTAAATCTTTCAACAAGTGGCGGATGAGAATAATAAAAAAAGACATACATAGGATGTGACAATGGAAATGATTTATTTTCATTTGCAAGTTTTAATAATGCACTTACTAAATACTCTTTTGTAGATAAATTTGAACCAAATTCATCGGCTGCATATTCATTATGTCGTGAAATCATAGAAATTAATGGCATTAAGAAAAATGATAAAATTGGTGAAAATATCATAAATACTGAAATAATTGCATAAGGTTCATTGTTTAATGATAATCCTAAAAACAGTTCATCTGGTAGATTTCCAAAAATAGCAAAAAATACAAACATTACAACACCCATAATTCCGATATTTTTTAGAATATCTCCATTTTTAAAGTGTCCTAATTCATGTCCTAAAACAGCAAGTAATTCATTGTGAGTTAATTTTTCAACTAAAGTATCAAATAAAACTACTCTTTTTGTGGCACCAAGTCCTCCAAAATAAGCATTTAATCTGTTATCTCTTTTACTTGCATCAACGCTGAAAACTCCACTACTTTTAAATCCAACTTCATTTAAAAGATTTTCGATTTTTTCTTCTAAAACTTTATCTTTTAATTTTTCAAATTTATCAAACATTTTATCTCGAATTACTGGATAAAGCATATTTATCAAAATAATAACTGCAAAAATAAAAGCAAATCCCCAAATCCACCAAGAAGAAAAACTATTTATAATAAATGAAATTGCAGCAATTACAAGTGAACCAAAAACTAAAAATAAAACTCCAGTTTTTAGAGTATCTTTTATAAATAAAGCTGGTGTCATATTTGAAAAACCATATTTTTTATTTAGTTTAAAAGTTGAATAAAGCTCAAAAGGCAAAGTTAAAACCCAATTTATAATGATAAATAAATCCACAAAAACAACAGCTTTTAACCAAAATGATTCTATTTGAACTAAAGAGTCCAAAAATGATAATCCAAAACCAATCCATAAAACAAATAGTATAAAATCATAAAATGATGAACAAATGGCAAGTTTTTCTTTTTCGATTGAATAATTAGCAGCTTCTTCGTATTTTGAAGAGTCTAAAATAATAGGTTTTAAATTTTTAGCATTTTTAATAAAACCTATTTGCATAAAAGATGTGTAGATATTGAAAATAAAATATAGACAAAAAGCTATAACAAAAATTTCTAGCAAAGTAATAATCCTTTT
>Ga0074195_1003834_pt1 | contig 13362 bp, 14 predicted proteins | sample EPASupsiteHSE623_FD_64525 | JGI IMG/M metagenome (GOLD analysis project Ga0074195, IMG submission 64525) | Bioremediated contaminated groundwater from EPA Superfund site, New Mexico - Sample HSE6-23 | ecosystem: Environmental > Aquatic > Deep subsurface > Groundwater > Contaminated ...
GCCGGATAGGTTTGACTACCGTTCAGGCGCGTTAAAATACCATCTGAATTACGTTACAATTTATAACGAAAACAACACCCCACCGGCTGAAGCTGTAAGCTTTTGCAAAAAGCTATCGTTATGATCAAGACCAATACATAAAAATCCACAGTTTTCTTTTCTTATTTCATCAGCCGCTGACAGCGCTTCTGTCAGCGGTTGACTATTTTCATCATACCGCTTGCTTGGCATACCGTCTGTAATCAGCACCAGCAATGGTTTCCTGACTTGTTGTTCTTTTAGATAGGCTAGTGCGCGTTTAATGCCTAGCGCCAGTGGCGTAGCTCCGCTTGGAACAATCTCATTAAAAGCGTTAAATACCGGTGACCGGTTGTTAGTGAAGTTCTGCAGAATAACAGCACTCTTATCTTGAAAAGTCACCAGACTAATCCGACTGCAACCAAAACGGCAAATTTGACTGGCTATATGCTTGGCTGATTGCAGACGTTTCCCGACCATACTGCCGCTGCTATCCACCAATAAACAGATATCGACGGCCTGCCGCTGCCGGCACCCAAAAAATCTCAGGTCCTTCGCTGCAATCCATAACCCGCTTGTCAGATCTTCTGTCCTCAGACGCTCTGCTGCCGCGCTGATAGTTGCCGTCACATCAAATCCGGCCGAACTTGCCTGACAACCACAGGCAATTGCCCTACTGCCCAAATACCGATATTTAGGGATAGTTTTTTTGTATGTTGTCTTGCATGACCATTGACGAACCTGCCGAACTGCTTGACGGTAACACTCATACAACCCTTTTGCTGAAAAATCTCCTAGTCCTTCTCGATGCGTTTGACATGTGTTTACCTGCATCTTTTTCGTCTCGCCTGCCTGCCGGGAGACAGCCAATTCAACATATGTTTGACCACCCTCTTGTTTATCAGGTAACAAGTCCCGGCTAACCGGATTTACGGAATCCTCGGACATCGGCGCTACGGCAAGATCAATATCTACGGCGGTGTCAGGCATCGGCCGCACCTGTTGCACAGACTGCTCCGAAGCCTGACCGGTTAGCAGCGAATCGGTTTTATCGGCGTATGGGCTAAGATCTGCCTGACCTTCAGCAGCCTCAACATAGGAAATACATTCATTACATCTAAGTTCCAGCCCCACATCTATTATGGCAGTTTCAACTGCTGCCACTATATAAAATAGACCACATATACTGTCTTGCGGCAACAGCAAGGTTACATGCACGTGATTTTCATGCACCCGCTGCACAGACGCCTTTTGTCCACCTTGCAAACAGCCGGTTATTCTGCCGCCACCGGTGGCGGTCTGAATATCTACATAATCCGGTGTAATTTGTCCGCAGCTTCCAGTTGCAGTCTGCAGTTTAGCAAGATCATGGTAAAACTCTAATGCCAGACAAATATACTGTGACGCAAGCTTGTGATCAACGCTGCCACATTCATGAAAAATGTCTAAGTGTCCAATCCTTCCATTATCCTGCCGATAATAAAGAACCCGCCCGGCGTCGGCATTGACTAAAATTTGCACATGCTCAGGACTGTGCGTATTAAAAGCATGCACTTTATTGCTCACAACAGTACTCTGTCCCAGACGTGTTCCCTGTCCCTTATTAAGAGCCGCCCCCACAACCGCTGCCGCATCACCCAATCTCTCGATAGTTAATGGTGAAAGATTAGATTTTAGGTTATCAAACATGAGGCTTTGAATTCCTTGTTACCAATTGCTCATCAGGCAATTGACTGAGCGGTATCGCCGACTTTGGTGGGGCAATAATCTTGGTGTGCAGGGGATCAACAAACTGCGCTCCACCGCCTCCCCGGCTGCTGCGGCCACAGCCTGGCATACGCAATTGTCCTTGCAACAGAGTTGCCACCCGCCTTTTTAGGCTGTACCATAATGCCGTCCAACGCGATATGGTTTTCTTGGCAAAGGCAGTGACTGGTTCCGTAACAGGTAAAGCTACTGCTGGCAACTCAGCCTGTTGACCATTTAGGTATTCCATAATAGCAGCAAGAGTATTCTCATTAACGCGATGAGCCAACGCCCAGGGCGCTACCTGTACAAGTTCGGCAAGCCCGGCCTCTGTTCGGCCGGCCTGCAAGGCGACAAGGCGGGCGGCTGTTTCCATGGCAGTGACCGTCCGCAGGCTTTCCAGGTTATAGTCAATATACAACTTGGCCAGCAGCTGCCTTACAGCCTCACTTAAAATTGTGTTTTCTAAATGACAACTTACTGACCTAACGACATTTACCGGTAGTCTGTTGCCATTCTGTCCAGCCAAGATATTTATAACAGCCTGCGCTGAGTCCGGTCGTCCCATCGCTATCGTTATATCAAAACGGTCTGCCAACTGTTTTCTGATAGTACTTAAGGCCCCCGGATCTTCATCAGGATTAGAGGCCGCCCACACGCATACATTGACAGGCAATTCAACTACCGGCATTCCTGGTTCCTCAATCTGTACCCGTCCCGGCTTGGTTCCCATCACATCTAACAACACGTCGGCAAGTTCTGGCGACGTATCAACAAGCCGATTTACTTCATCAATAAAAATAATGCCGCGATGAGCCTGAGGAATCGTACCTGGCAGCAGCGCTGCCAGCGGATTCTGGCGATCTGTAAGTTTAGCAAGGTCGATACTGCCAACAATCGTACCGATCTTGGCAGCCTGCGAGATCTCGAGAAAAGGCCTTGGGACTTGCTCGACTCCTAATAGTTCAATTTTTTCAGCAGCCAAATGGCGGTGAAGCGGACAATGGGGCTTAACCGGGTCACAATTATATACACAGTTCTTTATCCTTGTAATGGGCGGCAACAAGGCTTTCGCCGCCCGGATTATCGATGTTTTGCCTGTACCACGTAACCCTTCGGCCTGAATATGAAACGGCTGGCCATTTACAAGCGATGCCACCGACATCTCAACTGCCTGAAATAGGTTTTGATTTCCCTGATGACGAATAAGCCGGCAATATTCGCTCATATGTTCACCTCTCGAATTGTATTTGCATATGTATTGTTCCCCTGGACAGCCCTTACATGCAAACACAACAAAAAAACAAAGAGCCGGAAAATCCGGCTCCTTGTTCAGCAACGTGATTGCTATTCTTAGAATGCATAACTAATTGTAGCTTCAAATGATTGATTATTTTTTCTTTCGCTGATGGTTTTTTGATCTTTGTAAACAAGCTCCAGCGCAGCTCTGTCATTAAGTGCATACCCCAGACTGTAATGAATCCCGCGATTATCATAATCAAAATCGCTTTGCTGTCCCATTGATCCAAACTCCTCAACCCGAAAGCCGGTTATGGAAGCAGATACTTTGTCGTCAAAATCATGGCCCACCCCCACTGCGTATGCAGTATTTTTAGTGTTGCTGCTTGATTTTGTATACTCTGCCGTAATATGGCTCTTTCCAAGTTTATACGTTCCGTCTACAGCCCAGTGATTGGTGCTATCCTCACTGCTATACCGCCCCAAGGTAACACCGTAATTAAAGCTTTCTGCCGGATTATATCCGGCCCGTATTGCGTACAATTTGTTTTCAGGTTCATCGTCTGCATTATCTTCCCGGGCTGCGACAGCGCTTATATCGAGTGCGCCGATAGTACCTGCAACACTCAACCCGTCAACAAAGGCTTTTTTACCGATATTTGAATCAGGCCGGCTATACAATAACGCAGATGTTCCCACGGCAACATCTTGTCGTCCAAGCTTGTAGGCCAGATTTCCCTGTTTATAATTCACGCCGAACTGGTCGAAAGCAACCACCCATTTTTTGTCTTCACCATACACTGACGGAGAAAGATTAAAATCCGACAAAGCCGAATCTGAAACTTTTTGCGCAGCCAGGCGGGTGTATAGTGACCAACCGCTACCCAAATCAGCTTCACCCTTTAGTTTAATTGTAAAAACCGAACCTGATGTTGCAGCCTCACCGTCGGCAGAATCCCGCTGGTATTTGATGGCCGCGTCGCCGGTAATTGTGATGGGTTCCGCAGCTGCCGGTGCAACAGTTACAATCAAGCCGGCAGCCAATGCTAATATCATCTTTTTCATTTGCAGTACCTCTCCTACATATATTTTCTTTTCTACGGGAACTTGCACGAAGACTTTGGGTCTGAATGCTGTTTTGCAGAACAACAACTTCCCCCACTCGAGCAAGTGCCGCTGCTGCCGCAGCTGCAGCCATGTTTACCGTTCACACTTCGCCAAACCATATATCCAGCGTAGCCAATGGCTACCACACCTATACCGTTTACTAGTAAGCTTTCCATTTTATAAACCTCCCTCATTATTCAACTAAACCCTACGGTTTTCCCGTAAACACTGTCTGAAATAAGTCTCTATTTATGCCAGCGATTTCACTGCGCAGCATGGTTCATTATCAACCAGTTTAGTTTTAGCAGCTAAATCAACCAATACCGCTACAATATCCGGATCAAATTGTGTTCCCTGACATCGCTTCGTTTCTTCAATGGCCTGTTCGAGCGTGAAGGCCTCGCGATATGCCCTGGCACTGGTCATCGCATCAAAAGCATCAGCGACAGCGACAATTCTGGCTCCTAACGAAATGTCATGCCCCCGTAAACTGTCGGGATAGCCTTTACCATCAAAGCGTTCATGGTGATGGCGGACAATGTCGGCAACAGAGTGAAACACCCGGAGTTTGCCGACAATGTTGTCACCGATTGCAGGATGCTGACGGATAATGGCAAATTCCTCATTTGTCAGCTTTCCTTGTTTGTTAAGGATAGAATCTGGAATACCAATCTTTCCGATATCGTGTAAATGCGCCCCGATATGGATTCGATTCTGTTCTGCTGGTGACAATCTCATATGATTTGCAAGTCGTAGTGCTAGTCCGGCAACCCGCTCAGAATGTCCGCACATATAAGAATTTTTGGCATCAAGTGCAGCGCTTAGTGCATCAACCATTTCGTGCAAATCATCTATTGTAATTTGATGTACCAAATTATCATGCCCTCTCTTATAGCAGCAGAGTACCGACCTGATAAACCACCAGTGTTACTATCCAGGCCAGCACAGTAGAATAACAAAAACTAAAAGCCGTCCACTTCCAGGAGTTGGTTTCCCGACGCAATACAGCCAGCGCCGCCAGGCAAGGGGAATAGATAAGTGTGAAAATCATCAGGCAATACGCCACCAGCGGGTTAAATGCCGGATCAGCGGCTAACGCATCTTGCAGGCTTGTTGAATCTTCTTCGTCAACCTCGCCCACACTGTAGATGGTTCCAAGGGTACTGACCAAAACCTCCTTAGCAGCCATTGCCGATACTAAGCCTACACCAATTTTCCAGTCAAAACCTAACGGCCTAATAACAGGTTCCATTGTCCTGCCCAGTTGTCCGGCATAACTCTGCGCCAGTTTTTCGCCGGCCTGCTGTTTGTCAAGACTATCTGTTTGTTCTTGTTTTTTCTGTTCAAATTCGTAGTACTGCAGAGCAAAAGGATATAAGGTATTATTGGCTTGCTCAAGCTGGCCAAGCTGCTCAGTTTTTAACGTATCTTCCAAGTCTTCCCCAGCTTCGTCTTTTGCTTCATGTATCGCCGTAATTTCGCCGATAAGAGCCCCCAGCTCTTCATTGTCATCCAGCTTCTCTATTTGCAGTGGCAGCAAGACCTGTTCAACAACCTGAGCATTAAAAGCTTCTTCAACTTGAGTTTTTTCCTGATCGTAATCCATGCTATACTCGACATTTGCCGGATAGTTGGTGGCAAACCAAACAAGAATCGAGGCAACCAAAATCAGTGTGCCTGCTTTTTTCAAGTACAGGATGCTGCGTTCCCACATATGTGTAAAGATACTGCGCATTGTCGGCAAATGATAAGGCGGCATCTCCATAACAAAGGCTTCCGCCTCGCCCGGGAAGAGGAACTTCCGGAAAATAAGTGCCATTAATATAGCTAAAACAATTCCTACAGCATAAACGGAAAATAGAACAGTACCTGCCATTTCTATCGAGAAAAAGGTTGCAGTAAGCAGGGTGTAGACAGGCAAGCGGGCACTGCAGCTCATCAACGGCGCTACTAGAATAGTAACCATTCGGTCTCTGGGATTTTCTAGAGTTCGTGTTCCCATAATGGCCGGTACGCTGCAGCCGAAGCCTAACAAGAGCGGTATAAACGACTTGCCATGCAATCCAACCGCGCGCATTATCCGGTCTACTACAAACGCAGCTCTCGCCATATAACCGGTGTCCTCAAGTAAAGCAATACCTAAAAAGAGCAGTAATATATTAGGCAAAAAGACAATAACACTGCCTACACCGCCGATAATACCGTCAACCAGCAGCGATTTGAGCTCTCCATCAGGCAAAGACTGGCCAAGCAGCGTCCCGATCAACTCGACCCCTTGTTCCAACCATTCCTGCGGAAAAGCACCAACTGTAAAAACAATATTAAACAATAGCCACATAATACCAAAGAAAATTGGTAGCCCTAGTATGCGATGTGTCAAGACATCATCAATCTTATCAGAGGTTGTTTTGGCCAGATCATTATTAGCAGGTACAACCTGCCGATAAACTTCGCCGACAAACCGATAACGAATCTCGGCAATAACAAGCTCAAGCTCATCATTAAAAGCAGCCGCCAATTCTGTTCTGGCTTTTTCGATCAGATTTAAAATCCTTGTTCCACCTACGACTTCACTCATGATCGCTTTGGCATCCTGGTCATTTTCTAACAGTTTAATGGCCAACCAACGCAGCGGATACTTGACCTCAGTCACAGATACAAGTGCCTCAGTTATTAACGCAATCCGCGCTTCAATCTCTTGACCATAATCCAATCTAAACGGCGGGTATTCATTTGTTGCCGCGGCAGCCACTACCGTTTCAAGAAGTTCCTCTGTACCCCGATTGCGGTTACCCACCATACGAACTACTGATATGCCCATTTTTTTGCTTAAAACTTTATCATTGATTTTTAGTCCGCGTTGTTCCGCTACATCAGTCATATTTAACGCCAACACTACCGGTCGTTCAAGCTCTAAAAGTTGTACCGCCAGATACAAATTGCGCTCCAGGTTGGATGCATCCAAAATATTTACTATGATATCAGGCTTTTCATTAACGATCACATTACGCGCAACCAACTCATCAAGTGAATGAGCAGTTAGACTATAGGTCCCCGGCAAATCTACCAGCAAAAGTTCTTTGCCTTGATAGCGGCGAAAACCCTCGCGTCGTTCTACTGTAACTCCGGGATAATTGCCAACATGCTGGCGCGCACCGGTAATATTGTTGAAAATCGTGGTTTTGCCGGAATTGGGATTTCCCGCCAACGCCACTGTCAAATTTCTAGCTGACATAATAAGCCTCCTCAAACAAACTCAAATTATCCTGTGCTGCTGTCACTGTGTGCGCACTTCGATTAAAGCAGCTTCCGACTTACGCAGAGAAAGATTGAAATTCTTTACCTTAATCTCCATAGGATCACCAAGCGGCGCCAATTTTTGCACCTGGATATGGGTTTCGCCGACAATTCCCATATCTACAATCCGTCGTTTCACCGGACCGCTACCTTGTACTTTTATCACTACACCAGTTTCACCTGGCTCTAAATGATCAAGTGTCTTTATCATAATATCCTCCTTACATTAGTTGACTTTGGTAATCATTATCAATGACGCTGTAAAATAAAAAACCCTTATTCCGGGCACAGCTCACACTCCACTATATGTTTGGCTTAAACGACACCCGCACGCCTTGACCGCATAACCGATCTCTCATAAACCGTAGACATTGCTGACTCTTTGCACTGATATAATAGGCAGAACACAATTGAATCTCCAGATTTTTTATTCCCCTTCTGGCATAAGCAAGAGTCATATGTTTTAAGCATTCCGCATGTTCTTCATAAATATCTCCATCAACAAATAAATTCACCGTTTTTTCATCTGAGCTTATTCGCACTGTCAAAATTACCTACCTCCCCGCTTACGTTGCCAATATGTAACCCATTCTTAACTTAGAAACTTGCTCTCCCGCAGCTTTTCTTCAACGGCCCGCCAGGATCTCTTGGCAAACACCAACGGGATTGCATGTGATTTTGCAATCTGCTTCGCATTCTTAGCAGTCCCATGATTAACATAGTCTGTCAATACCAGCACAAAAGCAGCGCCTTTGGGAACATTTATTTTATTTTTATCAGACGTTTTTCTTCCCGAAATATGTACTAATTCCGTAACTCCCATAGAATATAAGTTTTTTTCAATATTCCCCAAGTAATCGCCCCCGATAACAACTACCGACATCTAGCCCTACCTCCTTCCTATCCTCTTGATCATTACATTGTTACTTCACTCGTCTATTTCAGTAGCGTTTCTATTGCGACAGTATTTCTAACTGACTTTTTCTATTGATCTAATGACAGGATCGAAAATTGAAATGCTATTTCTGCCGTTTTTCTTGGAATGATACAAAGCCTGATCAGCGTAATTATACAGATTTTCTCTATCAAGGCATGGTGTTTGCGCTAAGGTACACATTCCTATAGAAACGGTGACAGAAATCGACTGATTGCCTTCCATTTCAAAATTGCGGCTCGCAATTGCCGTTTGAATTCTGCGGGCAACCACCATTGCTTCCTGTGAACACGCGCCTGGTAACAAAACAGTAAATTCTTCTCCGCCGATGCGTGCAGCCAAATCATTTTCTCTGCTATATCTTTTGATAATCTCGGCAATCTCCATTAAAACCTTATCTCCAGCCTCATGCCCAAATGTATCATTTATTTGTTTAAACCTATCCACATCAATCATAACAAGCGAAATTGGGCGGCAAGCACATACCAGCGTAGCAAATTGTTTTTCCATCGTGTCAAAAAAGCAGCGACGATTAGCTATCGTTGTGAGCGGATCAGTCAACGCCATTATCTGCATTTTTTTCAAAGCATCTTCTAGTTCGTCTGTTCTCTCATGCAGCCGCTCCTGAGCAACAAGCAATTCCTCATTGGTCTTGGCCAACGACTGGTTTTGTTGCTCAATATATCGGCGGGATTGCTCCAAATTTTCTACAACCTGTTTAAGTTGCTGCTCACGCAGTTCAATCTGCCTTGCCATCCAGTTCATATCACGCATCAGAAGGGTGATAGCATCCTCATCGTTTCTGTCCCTGGCTTCATTGGGCAAGAACAATCTTGTCTGATAATCCCCTTGTTTTACTGACAAGCAAAATTTCCGTATTCTAGTTAAAGGCTTGCCCACTAACCACGCCAAGGTTAAACCTGGCATTACGAGGGCCAAGAGTAATGCGCTTACCAATGCGACTGCTTGTATTTGGCTAAACCATCTATCGGTTTCTAGACTGGTCCCGATGGCTAACCCAAACAAAATTCCCTGGGGAATAAGCATCATTACAAGAAAAATAAAGCGCAGCTTCCACTGCAAAGAGCTTCCCCCCTCTACCATTATTATCGTTTATATTACACAGCCAGGCCATAACTACAAAAAACCAACTGCAGTGTATGCTTGCCTCACGCCGACACAGCCGCAAAGCTATTTCGCTGACAGATTTGATGCATCACCTTATATCTGGCCAAATCATATCGTCGGAACAAGTCATAGGCTTCACGGGGTTTATGATAGACTTTCCAGTAGCCGCAAAATATGCATTTGCCCCCCCGGATAAAGCCATCAACATCTTCTTTGGCTATCCCCAAAAATAGGCCGATCTCATGCGGGCACTTACAGACAAACCGCTCTTTAAGGATATCCAATATTTGCTCCAGAGAACACCTTGCTGGGTAACCCATGTTCCGCAAAAAACTCCTGTTTTCATAATTTACCAGGACATCTGCCAGTAACTCCGGATTATAAAACAAAACCAGTATATACTTTTCTGATTTTCGCAGTTCATAATAATGCAGCTGGAGTCTTGCGCAACATTGTTCCTTGCAGCTTTCCCATCTTTGATATAAGTCACGGGAATCTTTACAAAATGTCATTAATGCAGAGGGTTTTAGCCCGTCTAGTACCGGCGCTACTTCTACTTCAATTTTAGCCATAAGATATTCACTGTCATTTAGCGTAGTCAATGCAGTTACAAAATCGCGCAGTAAAAAATTTTTCAAAGCTTCACCTCATTACGAACCTAATTTTCAATCCACGTTTTGATATTGGGAATCATTCTCAATATCAATATTATTACTATCCCTCTTCTTTGTCAACCTTTTTTTGCTATATCTCCCTGTGACTTTTATATAGCTGGCTAACTACCCTGTCTTTTTGCGTATATACGCTGCAAAATAAAACAACAGGACAAACTTATCGCTTCTCAAAGAAACGCAAGCTTATCCTGCTGCTTATCAGTTCTTACAAACTTAACTTAGTTTTGATACGTTCGATTGCTTCCTTAGTACTCTCCTGACTGCCAAAGGCGGTTAAGCGGAAGTAGCCTTCGCCAGACGGTCCGAAGCCCACACCAGGAGTGCCGACAATATTAACATCATTCAGAAGTTTATCAAAGAAAGACCAGGAGTCATAGCCTTGGGGCGTCTTGAGCCAAATATAGGGGGCATTAACACCGCCAAATACATCTAAACCAACACTTTTCAAACCTTCGCGGATGGTCTTCGCATTAGCCATATAATAGCTAACGAGCGCTTTAATCTGCTCTTGGCCTTCTGGTGTATATACTGCCTCAGCTCCCCGTTGGATAACATAAGGCACACCATTAAACTTCGTGGTCTGACGACGGTTCCACAGTTTGTTTAAGGGATGTTTACTGCCGTCTTTAGTTGACGCCATAACGGTCTTCGGCACTACTGTAAAGGCGCAGCGCGTACCGGTAAACCCAGCATTTTTAGAGAATGACCTAAATTCAATAGCTACATCTTTAGCGCCTTCAATCTCATAAATACTATGGGGAATATCCTGCTCCTGAATATAGGCTTCATAGGCAGCATCATAAAGGATAATCGCCTCATTAGCCTTTGCATAATCTACCCATTTCTTGAGTTCTGCTTTCGACAATGTAGTTCCCGTTGGGTTATTCGGAACGCATAAATAAATGAGGTCTACCTGTTCGTCTGGCAATGCCGGGGTAAATTTGTTCTCTGCATTGCAAGTTAAGTATGTCACACCAGCAAACTTGCTATTAACCATTTCACCGGTACGTCCAGCCATAACGTTGGTATCTAAATAAACCGGATATACCGGGTCAGTAATAGCAACTTTGTTATTAACGCCGAAGATCTCTTGAATGTTACCGACATCGCTCTTGGAGCCGTCGCTGACAAATACTTCATCTACATCAAGATTAATACCTCTCGTCTGATAGTCAGTCGCAATGATTTTTTCAATAAGAAACTGATAGCCTTGTTCCGGACCATAGCCGCGGAAGGTTGCCGCATCAGCCATCTCATCAACAGCTGCATGTAAGCTCTTGATTACAGATTCCGGCAACGGCTTGGTAACATCACCAATTCCCAAACGGATAATATCGGCGTTTGGTTTATCCTCCTTGAACTTGGCTACACGTCGTGCTATTTCAGCAAATAAATAACTTCCTGGCAGTTTAAGATAGTTTTCATTAATCAGGGCCATAACTTCATACTCCTCTCAGATTTGAATAATTTGGTATTTTGTAATTGTGCCCCAAAAAAGCGGGGTCAATGCAATTAACAGTGCTTGATATTTGGTATTATATTCTGCTAGATGTACATTTTTCCTTCATGTCTTTGCAAAAAAATGGCTGTTGCCACAAAATACAGGCAACAACCACTCAGCTTCAACCAATCAAATCTTATCTAAGCGCTCATCCTGAGAGCCGCCAGGGCGATGGTCAATCCCAACATAAATAACATCGCTACATAATCACAACCGCTAATAGCTACATCACTAGTGAACTGCCTTCGCCCCCGCCTGCCAAAGCCCCTAAGTTCGAGGCTCATAGCCATCGTTTCCGACCGGGAGATAGCCCGCAAAACCAGCGGTTCAACAATCGCGACATAATCCATTAAGCGCTTTAACGGATTGCCGCGAAAAACATAGCCACGGCAAGCTTGCGCCTCGCGCACGGCTTTACTCTCTTCAAGAAAATCCGGAACAAATCTGAGTGCGGACGTAAACATAAAGGCATATTCATACGGTATCCGGCACTGGCTAACCAAGGCTGCCGTTAAATCCTGCAGTCGCGTTGTCGCTAATAAAAACACAAAAACCTGTGACATAGCAAACATCTTGAGTCCGGACATTGCAGAAAACACCAAACTACTACCAAAAACATACTGAATACCTGTTAATAATCCGGCAAAAATCAAGAGCCCGCCAACAGCCTTTATTTGTTTGCCTGACGGACGGTACAGCAGCAATAATAGTATTTGAGCGCCTGTCAGCATAAACATTCCTGATACAGTAGGAATACACAGCGCCCAAACAGATACGGCAGCCGTCAATATAAGTTTGGTAAGCGGTGCAAGCTTAGGCATAATCTTCTTTCCCCCTGTTAATTGCTAGTGCTACTTGTTTTATTAATTCTTCCGCATTTTCTGCGCTTATGCCGCTTAGTTGCCGTGCCAGCGCAACAGCGGTTGGCGGCAACAAGCCCCAAGCGTTAATGTCATGATTGCCGTCAAATAGTTCTGACGGTTTGCCGTCAAAAACCTTACTCCCTTTATCAAGTACCGTGACTCTGGCCACATACTTAGCGATAAGTTCCATGTCATGAGTAACCAGCAAAATCGTTATCCCCTGTTGATTCAGACCGGTTAACAGTTCCATCAGGGTCAGCGCATCCCACGGGTCCTGACCGCTGGTAGGTTCATCCAAAATGAGCATTTGGGGCCGCATAGCAATTGCAGATGCAATGGCTACTTTTTGCTTTTGTCCCCGACTAAGCAACCGTGGAAAACTGCCTGCTAACTCGGTTAACCCTGTCACCCGCAATGCCCATGCTACCGATTGATTAATCTCTTCTGGGGAAAATCCTAGCTGTTCCGGTCCGTAAGCTACTTCTTTGGCAACCGTATCCCGAAAGATCTGTCTATCAGGATTTTGAAAAACATAACCGATACTGCGAGCCATATCAGCCGGTGTCAAATTGGCAGTATCTTGCCCTTGAAAGATAATTGCCCCGCTGGCCGGCTTTATCAGTGACATGGCCATCCGCGTAAGCGTGGTCTTGCCACTGCCATTTCGCCCCACAATTGCTGCAAACTCTCCGGTTGCAATTGAGAAATCTACCCCAGACAATGCTTGCCCGCCGTTATTATAGGCAAACATTATATTTTTCATGTCTAATAATATTTCAGGCACTTTTGGCCACTCCCTCTTCACACGTTCGCGTCAGTTTGTTTAATTCTGCGGCCGCCTGGCCTGCGGTTTTC
>Ga0074195_1003835_pt1 | contig 13360 bp, 17 predicted proteins | sample EPASupsiteHSE623_FD_64525 | JGI IMG/M metagenome (GOLD analysis project Ga0074195, IMG submission 64525) | Bioremediated contaminated groundwater from EPA Superfund site, New Mexico - Sample HSE6-23 | ecosystem: Environmental > Aquatic > Deep subsurface > Groundwater > Contaminated ...
GGGAGTTGCGCCAAAGACAAGGAGGATATGAAGTAAATATGGACAGATAGGGTCAAAAAAAGAGTAAAAAGGGCAAATAACAGCAACTGACTATAAAACTTTTTACTTGACATGCGGGAAGTAACGAAGCTGAGCCAGAGGCAGGCTTTATTGCCGATTGGCTCCAGCGTTTGGATACTATTCAAGGCCTCCTCGAGAAGTGATAAAATAGGTTTTGCGAGGAACCAAATCTTACCTATACAGGAGGAAGCCTTATGAACTTTTACAAAGGTCAACACAAATTTTACTGCGGTATCGATCTTCATGCAAGAAAAATGTATCTCTGCATTCTTGATGAAAAAGGAGAGGTGAAGCTTCACCGGAACATGGATACAGACAGGGAAGTCTTTCTGAAAGCAATTGAACCTTACAGAGAAGATATTGTTGTTGCAGTAGAATGTATGTTCACCTGGTACTGGATTGCTGATCTGTGTCAAAAGGAGAATATTCCGTTTGTATTGGGACATGCCCTTTATATGAAAGCTATCCACGGCGGCAAGGCAAAGAACGACAAGATCGATTCACAGAAAATTGCAGTACTTTTAAGAGGCGGAATGATCCCTCAGTCATATGTGTATCCTGAGAAGATGAGAGCAACAAGAGATCTTATGAGAAGAAGGAATCACCTTATGAGAAAAAGGGCAGAGCTTCTGGCTCATATACAGAATACCAACAGTCAGTATAATCTGGATGAGACATTTGGTTGTATTGCAGTGCCAAGCAAGAGAGGAAACATTATCGATAAATTCGATCATCCTGCTGTTCAAAAAAGCATGGAGGTAAATCTCAAGGTTATTGAAACCTATGACGCCACTCTTCATGATCTGGAAAAAACAATCCTGAGACTGGCTCAATACCATAACCCTGTATCTTATGCTTTGCTTGATTCTATTTACGGCATAGGTAAGATAGGTGCCCTTACCACCATACTCTATGAAATAGAAAATATAAAGAGGTTCCCAAGGGTCCAGGATTTCGTATCATATGCCCGGCTGGTAAAATGTTCTCACGAATCCAATGGTAAAAAATATGGCAATGGTGGCAGTAAGATCGGCAATGCTCATTTAAAGTGGGCATTCTCTGAAGCGGCAGCTTTGTTTTTGAGAGGGAACGATCCGGCAAAGAAATGGTTTGAGAGGTTAACCAAAAAGCACGGCAAAGGGAAGGCATTATCGATCCTTGCCCATAAACTGGGAAGAGCTGTTTACTTCATACTGAAAAACAAGGAGGCATTCGATATGCAGAAGTTCTTACGATAATTATGGAGGGAAGCGGATCAGCCCGAGTCCTAACTGGAACACATACGGGTATGAACACGTAACGTTATCTCTATAAGGTACAAGAGCACCCATGCGCACAAAACGCAAAAGAGATACTGTGACAGATAAAACTCTGGAACCATTTTGGCTTGATTGGATATCCGTTTTCGCTCCTTAAAGATGAAACAGACTTATTACAAAGGTTTCTGCCCCTCACCCGAGCCTGAAACTAACTGGTGATGAGCAATCATACCCTGACTTTTTGATGAGGACGGTATGAGGGTACGATATATTTTCTAGGTCGTAAAGGATTGACCTTTGCAGCCCAGCTTTATGCGGGGTGAACCTCGATAGGTGTTTGGTGCAGAAGCTTTGTACCGATATGAGAAATAAAGACGGAACCATTAGCAATAGGTCAGATGGTATGTAACGATCCAAAGCGAAAAAAAGTAAAGATTTTTCGTTCAGGGAGAGAAATATCTATTGACAACGGGAGGCCTTATAAGTGTTATCCGTTTTTTGCAATATACCGAACCCCATCAATTTCCTTGAAGTCGGAATCTTGAGTCCATATGGTTGCTCCGTATACCCGTGCGGTAGCCAATATGATGCTGTCAGCCATGGGAAGGTGATGGTCAATACTGATTTTTGCTGCCAGAATGGAGATATTTGACGTGAGATCTACTACATAACTCTGCTGCATAAGAGCTATCGATTGGAGGGCATCAGATTCGTTACGCTGGCGGCAAACAATCTTGAATACTTCATAGATTGTGATGGTAGGGACAACAAGGTCTGCCGTTTCTTGAAGAGGCATGGAAAAAAAGGAGGCATTGGGACCATCAGAAAAGTATTCAAGCCAGCCCGATGAATCGACTATGTTCATAATCTATCAGGCTCTCTTTCTACCGTTGTATCTATTCCCTTGAGAAACCCTTTCATTTCCGATATTTTTCTCAAAGGAATCATCTCGATTCTATCGCCATAGACAACCATCTGAACCTTTTGTCCAGGCGTTAACTTAAGGGTATCTCGAAGCTTTTTTGGAATCACAACCTGAAACTTTGGGGATATCTTTACTGCTTCCATACTTAGTCTCCATCGATAGTTGTTTTGTAAAATTATAGCCAATATCGTATGGTATTACAAGTATTTGTTTCTTATTTTATGGATAATGCCGAGTTCAGCGGAATGTCTGGAGCATCAGACCGCACAGGTACTCTGCTATAAATCTTACTCTCTGGTTCATAATGGTAACTGCCTCCCAACCCATAGACACCTCCTTCTGTGTGCCTATGAATTAATACGAAAGTGTTACCCATGTCCCCGTTCGGTCATTCAAGACATCTCCGCGCTGGCCGCTTTCAATACCCGGTTAAGGATCTCAAGCTCACGATCTGGAAGCTCAACTTCGGTGAGTTCCATGACGCCCATTTCGAGAAGCCTCGTTCTATAGCCGAGCGCGCGGATAAAGCGGCATCCCTTAGGAACGACCAGATGACACCTAACGTGTTCAAGCCTTTCGCCATAGTCGCGCTCCGCAGCCTGCAATAGTGAATCTTTTGTTGGCAAGTGTGTAACGATTGAAAACCGGGCAAAGGCATCAGCAAGCTTTCTTGTGGCACCGATATGAAAATCCTTGCCACGGTGCCCGAGAAACCCTGAAACAGTGATTTCGCAAAAGTATAAGGCTCTCTGCTCTCGATGAATTCCGATGCCATCAAATTCCATCCCGAAGAGTTCTCTGCGTAAACCGGAGGATGGGACCACTTGTTGGGCACTCTTGATCTTCCAAAAACGCTCCGATAGCGCCGGCTCAATAATGTTTTTCAGCTCATTCGTGTTTGCCATTTCTCTTCCCTTTTGTGAAGGCCATAACCGCGCGGACAACCTGGACAAAAGGCACCAGCCTTTTGGATCAGGATTAATCCGCTGGTTATGTACGGTTTTTCAATCTTGCTGTGATTCAACCCAGTCGTCCAGAGCAGAAAAGTGACTGACGTGTGTATCACATATGTCTGCAACCTTCTCCGCGACCTTTGCCGATGGGTTAATCACGTCAATTGTATTCGCACTTTCCATCCACGCGCGATAGAGGGATACCAAATCTACATCGCTTTCTGTCAGACCAACACCCCACATTATAACGTGATCTGGACGTCTATTATTTAGAGGCTCAATAATCATAGCCGCAGCAGGATGTTGCGCGCAGCTCTTGTTCAATCGTGGTGGAATGATACCTGAAAAACTGCGGTATCCGGGTGGCTGCGGCATTCCAAGCCACGATGGCTGACCGAATGTGAAGCCACTATTGTTCATCACCATATTCAACGACCCATGTGGCTTTGCAACTAAGATTTCTCTGCCTGATGGTTTGTTGGGTGAATAGCAAAACGGCCTCGCCAATTGCTCCAACGCCAATTCGAAAACAGTGTCGTAATTCAGATTAAGAACTGCATCGACGGAATCCAGATATGAAATCATCATTTGCGACTGCCTGAGTTTTTTCCAACCCACTCTGTTTTCGAAAAAACACTGGATCATAAGCAATCCAAGCGGTGATCCAACACCATGGTAGAGCAGGTTTTCCCAGTATTCGCCGTGTTCATCCAGAGCTGTGTCATCTTCGTTGGAGCTACCAGGCTGTCGAATTCGTAATCCGGTAATATAACCGGGTGGAACTGATTTATTCGTCGATTCAATCTTGATGCGCCTGTTAACCCAAGCAAACTCCATAAAGCGCTCAACGTTCGTCTGATGAGCTCGCTCGAGACGATAGAAGAGTTGGCGCGGGTCATCGCCCAATTCTGAATGCCCGAGGCTTTGGAGATAGTGCTCAAGAAGTGGGCAAGGAGAATAGTTCGCCCACATCTTTTGAGCGAAATCGCTCATTAGAGGAGGACACGCTTCGCGCTTATTCCCGAGCGCAAGTGCCTCGAAAAACGTCGCACCTGCGCCGATAACAAGATGCTTCATACCCTGATCCTGTCATGCCAGCATAACCGGGAGGCAACACCTTTTTTTGCCGATCCGGTTCATGCGGTTGTTATGAGCTGTACTCCATCAAGATTTCAATATGTCCTGTGTGTTCGTCAGCTCTTTCCTTTACGAGTGTGAATCCACATTTCCTGTAAAACTGAATGCCTTTTTCATTCTCACGATACACGGTAAGATTCAATTTTCTCCTCAGCGATTTTGCTTCATTCATCAACTGCTGCCCAATGCCTTTACTCTGGGCATCTGGAGAAACGAACATTGCCGCCAACGAATCTCTGTGGAGTGAGAAAAAGCCCTTAACGGTTCCGTTCTCTGAAAAGACGTACGTATCAGAAGCTGGAATATATATCTCCCGCATGTCATCAACTCTTGATTCCCAAAACTCTTTACCAACAAAGCTGTGTGCCCTGATTGAAGCTTCCAGCCAAATATTTAAGACATCATTCATGTCCGATGATACAAAAGCACGTATCATGTCAGTCCTTAGACTCATAACGGAAAGGTAGCGATTTGTTATGGCCTCTCTCTTGATTCGCTGATTGCTTCCAGTATTTCCTGTTTGGTGACACTCTTGCTCAAACCGGGTACGTCAAATGGAGAACGGCGAGGGCGGACAGACTGGGGAACAATGGCGTACATATCACCCCTACGACGCTTTATAACAACCTCTTCAGTCTTAGATTCTTCGAGGATGCTCGACAGTTTTTCTCTGGCCTCAGAATATGTGTAAACTTTCATAAGATTACGTCACCACCTTTATTGAAAGAATTTTTGCCACTTCGCACATGCGGTTATCAAGGCTGATGAGGGGCGATTTCGTCTCAAGACAACACTGCATATAGAAGGCGTCGTACGCATAGGTATTGAATCTAATGGCTACTTTCAAGGCATCATGTATTTTTACAGGTACGAGCCTCACCGGGATTCTTTGGGAGATGTTAAAAGCCTTAAGAACTTCTCGATCTGTTAAGCGCCCCCTTTTCTTCATGGCTGATAGTGCATTTGCGATTTCGTAAGGAAGGACCTCGGGCGAAATAAGAGTCGAACCAGATGTTTTCTCAATAACCCATTTACGGTCGGCCTCATCAAGAACAACAGCGAGAAAGGCACTTGCATCAGCTACTATTTCCATACGTTTAGTTGTACAACTCATTCATAGAGTTGTCAATATATTTTTTGGCATAACACAAAGGTCAGCGAGCCGCGCATAGCGCGGATTCGGTGCAGCGACGGGTTATACCACATCTAAATATCTGTCTATGTCGAGCGCACCGTGAAATACTCCCAAAATGTCTACGACATTCTTTTCTTTGCGCAACAGGTATGCTATGCGATAGTGACCATACAGCAGAATTCTTATTTCCCCTTCAGTTTCAACACGATGTATATAGCCGATCTCGGGAAATTGGCGAAGCGCTTGAGCTTTATTGTAAATGCCTTCCACGACCGTTATGGCGGCATGCAGGTTGTCGATGGCTATATAGTCGTAAATATCGCGAAGCCAGGTTTCGGCCTCGGATGTCCACCTTATCTTTGCCATGTTCCTATCCGGTGCCTCATCTCCTCGTCTGAAATGACACGTCCATTTCTAGCGTCATTAAGACCCTTTTCAATCATTCGTTCAAATGCAAGTTCTCGGATGATTTCTTCATAGGACGCATCGTCCGGTTGGGCTTCTATGATTTCTTTCATCTTTTGCTTGGCCATGGCCATAATAACTTACCTCCTCATATCAGATACAACACCAAGACTATTATAGCAAAAACAGTTAAGTATTTGAATTGCCATGTTTTCATTCAGGCATAACATTTGCTTAACCGGCAAGCCCGTTCCGCGAAGCGGATTGGCGCGGTTTGTGCGTAAGGAGCGAAGCGACAGCACAAACCGTGACAAAGGGCGCTGTCCGGTTGAAGCAGTTGTTAGGTAAGTTCTTCAATTCTAATTTCAAATGCCATTTTTGAATTTCCATTGAACCCAATATCTTCATAGAATATATGAGCTTCTTTTCTTTTTTTATTACTCATTAAACATATTTTATAACAATTATTAATCTTGGCATATTGAATAGCATTCTCTATTATTTTCTTTCCAATTCCTTTTCTTCTGTAAGAAGAATCTGTAATAACATTTTCAATAATTGCATATGGTCTACCGTTCCGAGTCAGATTTGGAATAATTGCTATATTACAACATGCAACAATTGTTAAACTGTCTAGTGCAACAAAGTATTTCATAATATTACTAGATTCTGATATATCCCATATTGATAATGCCTTTTTATATTCAATTTCTTTATCATCAGGATTCAATTGTTTGTAAAGCTTCATAATTTCATTTAAATCTGTTCTTTTCGCGGTTCTGTATTCCATTTTCGATAAATCCTTTATCCTTAATGGTAAATCATTTTTAATTGAACAATGCAAATATTTCTAAATTCTAGGATATTATATGAACATTAAGACAGATAAATCAATTTTTGTGATTCCATTCTTAATCTTCCTCGCCGAAGGCGATCTTCACCTCGCGCGCTAGCGCGATGGACCTAACATTGGGTTAACCTGCGAGGCGTGATTGGCGCGGTTTGTGCGTCGGAGCGAAGCGACGAGCACATAACCGTGACAATAGCCGAGTCAGGTTGAACCCGTTGTTAGAAATCTGCACCATATTGATGCTTTATTTCTTTCTCCGATAGGATCATTCTTCTTAAATCTTCTCTTCATTATCACATACCTAAGCATTATGGCTGTCAGGGTATATCCCTTCCTGGGGGATATACCCTGACAGCCCGCAGGGGCTCAGTATTTTCTAACAAAAAAATCAGCCGCGGCTGAAAGACGTCGGCTGCATTGCCGGGTTGGGCAATACTTTTTATTCTTCTTGTCCGCTGTCACTTTTCCCTTTTCCCTTCCATTATCTTAGAATTCGATCCGCAGATCCAATTGATTTTTGGCCGCGAGCCCGATAAGACCAGTGCGTTGCATGTCCCAAAATGGATGGTCGGCGTGGAAAACCGCATCCGCTATCTGCCCCGTCAAAGCCGGGAAATGCTTCCTGAGCACAGCCAGAACATTCTGCCAGTTCGAGTCTTGCTCATTGCGAATGCGAAGCCCGTAAACCCAAACAGTGTCTGCATAAGGGGCCACAGCTTGGACAACAGATTCCGTGTCAGTTACAAAAGGTATCACGGGGCATACCAAAGCATATGTTCTGACCCCAGCAGCGCGGAACTTCCCCAAGGTCTCTATCCTATAGGCCGTTTGACAAGTGCCCGGCTCGAAAAAACTGCGAACTTCCTCGTCAATAAATGACACGGATATCCCAATGGAAGACTCCGGCATGGTGGTCAGTAAGTCGATATCTCTTGTGACCAGGGCAGACTTGGTGAGAATCGTCACGGAGAAGCGATTCCGTGCAAACAAAGATAACGCATCCCGTGTAAGCCGAGTCTCTGCTTCGACAGACTGGTAGGGATCGCTGTTCCAGCCCATATAGATAATTTGCGGCTTCATGTTGCAGAGTTCAAGTGAGAGTCTCTGTGCCATATTGTCATACCACTCGATCCCCTTGAACCAGCCATTACCGTTGTGGACAAGAGCATAACAGTAGCAGCATTGATGGCCGCAACCCATATATGGGTCAAGCTGGTATTGGTGACCTTCTAAAGAACATGGTTCGAGGACCGGTCGTGTATGATATAGGAGCGTTGTACTACTTCTGGAATCTCCAGCCCAATAGTCTGACAACTACATCGCCTCCAATTTGCTACCCATGTTACGGTTCATTCTGTTCTCATGCCGAACGAGCCTGTAGAAAAACCCCTGACCACGCTCTGAAACGATTAAAGGTTGGTTTTTCGGGAATCATCTGACCCCTCCCAGGTTTGAAATTTTGATTGTAGCGCATCCTACAACATCACTTTTTTCTGCATCACTCAAATAAGTTTCTCCAAAGACTTTTCTACAGGCTCAACGAATGGATGAGCCGCGACTGTAAGGAGTCGGCTCCATCCAAGGGTTAGACGCCTTTTAGTTCATCTTCCAACAAAGCCAGAATATCCCCCACAACCATATATGTAAAAATCACATAGCGATTTGCCTCATCACGCTTGACTGTGCTATGAGAACCCTTTTGAGTTGCTGAGAAAACCGCGTCCAAGCGATCACCCAAGAAGCCAAGGTGTGATCCGACTAGGTCAACAAAACGTGCAGATGAGGTTCTGTCCTGAACGAAACACATAAGCCTATTGATGTACTGGTCTGGACCCAGCTTTATGGGCTTTTGTTTCCCGTTCTGGCTTTTTATTCGGTCCTCGGCCTGAGGTGGGAATACTGCATCAGCCAAATCTTGTAATATACGACGACAACTATGGACGGCGTTGGACCAATCTTCGGGGTTTTCAGAGACAAGATTGTCGTGTACAGCGGCGAATTTCTGCACAGCTGACGGCACGTGTTTGCCAATTCGAAAATCAACCTCTTCCCGCACTTTTGAAAAGACGTCTTGCGCTGCTCCCGAAAACTTGAGTTCGTAGTAACGTCGAGTGGCATACTGATACAGGAGGGTGCGACGACTCGAAAGTCGTTGGCTGGCAGTTGAGATACGCTGGTGTAAGCCGTGTCTTTCTAAGAAATTGCCGCCAGGAGCAATCACGTACTGATTCGGGTTAGCTGAGGATATCGATATGTCATGGTCCTTTGCTGCCTCAAGCCCAACTCTTGCGGCCACAATATCCTCTTCCAACTGCTCGATGGATTCCAAAAAGGCGAAAGCCCCTATGTTGTTGGTTTTAGAGTCTTTCTCTTGGTAGGTACGGCCAGCAAGTTCAAGTAGCCTCCATATTTCTGGCGCCACGCCGTTTGGAGTTGTAGGGTATCCACTCGCTTCATATGCAAAGATCTGCTGGGGATTGTCTTGATTCAACAGCCGAGCCAGCCTACTTGCCTTAAGAGCTACCTTGGACAGGGATATGGTGCTCAACTCTATATCTTTCAGGATTTCAGCAGAAAGCTCCAGTGCCTCGTCAAGCGCTTTTGGTGTTGGCGGAATTTCATTTTCCATGTTTATGTCCTCGTTTCCGTTCCGTTACGTCTAACACGGCCGATCAGCGAGAGGCCTGATTTCAGGCCGATTCGCTGCATGGCATGGTTATACGATTTTTTTACAATCTATCCATAAACATAATCCCATTTATGCGCTCACTTAATAGGCGTACCATTTGTAACATATTTGTATTTGCCTTTCACGTATTTGTAGCGCTTTGTCTCACTAAGAACTGATATTTTTGTACGACAAGACCCTTCGTTTCGTTTAATATGAACAATTATATCAAAACATTCTGAATCTTGTGTTTTATCAAACTCGACTTCAACTTTCTGTTCCTCAATGCCTTTACCGCACACGTCATGGCTGGGTTTTTCGCTAAAACCAACGTCCAACACTTTTTTTAGAATATTGTTATAAGAAACAATCATAAATTTATATTTTGTTTCATAGCCTTGATAAACATCATCAACAGACAACATCACTCCATATTTGTCAGGTCCTATTTTCACCAAAGTTATGTTTTCATGAAATAAATCACTGCTCCATCCAATGATTTTACTCTTGCTTTCTATAGACCACCCATTTTTGCTTTTAACAAAAACAGCTCCACCAACTAGATGAGCACAAGCATGGCACTGATATTCTTCATAAGGTCTCGGGGTAATATGTGAAATCACGACATGCTTTTCTTTGTTGTTTTCAATATAGGCCGATTCGAAAGCTAAGGTGATATAGCCGGTATCGGTTGATTCTTCCTTAAAATAATTTTTGAGAGCATAATTCTTCCATATCATGCCCCCGTACAGCATAATCAGTGCTTCATCGGGATTAAATGGCTCCCTTAAGGTCTTTCTTTCTTTTGATAAGACATTATCCACGCATATTGCTATTAAGAGAATGACAGTGATTAGTATACAAACTTTTTTGATCATGTCAGAGATGCTCTTCTCTCCTCAATTACATTAACGGTATAACACAAAGTTGAGCCTGAGCCCGCATTGCGGGCGATTGGCTCCAACGCCTTGTTATGGCTTTTTTATTTCCTGTTCTGTCATCAGCTCCGCCAGTCCTGTTTCTACCGCTTTTTAGGTGTCCATTCTAGTCGGCTGAAAGAATACCAAGGTGTACAGTTTTTCCAGACAATTTGTTCAAATTGTGTTTTATCAGCGCCGCATGCGTCAACAACCCTCGTGATATCATCTTCAGCGCAATCTGTTCCGAACAATACTCCTGCTATCGTTCCATTAATGTTCAAGAAAAGTTCTTCCTCTCTTTCCCCAAACACAAGAACCCGGAATTCATTTTCACTACTCCAATCAGTTACTTTTTCAAAGAAAAGGGACTTATGGTAGGTTTCCACGTGGAGCCTTGCGTATTTATCAAAACCAAGTTTCTCCAAATGGTCGGCATCAATCAAGAATCCGTGCACCGGATTGTTCACCTCTGTAATGAGGTGATTTTCGTAAACCACTGGGCCACCATAAATACGAAATCTGTCGTTCCCGAATTGGTCAGTTACGGCTTTGCAAATAGCTGACTTTTCTAAAACTATGCAGACTCCTTTATGGTTGTCCGCATATTGAGCCCACATCCTGGACTTACCGAAACCTCTGGCATATATGTCCTTGGTATGGTCCCCTGTAAGGGTGCCGTCCTGAGAAAAACATGCGAGGTTTGTCCTGTGCTTCAAGGCCTGTGTGAACTTCTCCGATATTTCCTCAAGGCTATATCCTGAAAGATCGCGCTTCTCGTTGGTACCAAGGGAGAATTGCCATGTCTTTGTCTCCTTTGGGTCGTTCGTATTAATGTACCTGCCGAGCTTTAGTTGCTTGTCTTTGAGGATATACTCTATGGCTGTCTTGGCTGATGTATAATGATACAGAAACTTATCCTGGTCTTCAAAAAATTGAAATATACTCGAATCTCCTATGTTTTTCTTAAAACTATCGACCAAATCCATATGTCTTCACCAATCCCCTTTTTATATTCTGCCATAACACCATGATGAGCCACGACTGTAAGGAGTTGGCTCCATCAATTTGTTAGAGTATCTTTCTTTCTGATTGCCCTCAGAGATATCATCACTGATTCACCGTAAGGGGTCAGGGTCCAATAAGCGTTTCGATCAGATACGCTACGGGCCTTCTTCTTTGCGCTGTTTGATATCAGACGGAGAGCCAGAAACTGAACCTTAATCGTGTTGAAGTCCTCACTGAATAGGGTAAACTCTTTGAGTGCGTATTCTTTGAAGTCTGGATATTGCTTTCGCAGAGCGGCCGCGCATTGCTGCGCAACAAACCCATCTAAAGCCTCTTTCAGGAGTCTATCTGGTGCCTCGTCTATCAAAGCGGGGGAAATGACCGCAAAAAGGCTATTCCATGTTGTAACTAATGTGTCTCTGTATCGTTCGTCTGGTCGATAGGTTTTTGTAGGGTCTTTATAGACGTTGTAGGTATAGTCCAACGCGACGGTCTCTTCGCCTTGCGAGAAAAGCTCAGTTCCGGCAGGAGATGAATCTAAGCTCTTTTCCAGCTCTTCGATCTGCTTTCTTAGCCTGAGTATCTCTTCAGCTGTACTCTGATCGGGCAGAAGGTCGGCTCTTACCCAACCGATGGCTGGGTGGGTCTTTATTAGCTTAATAAGGCTCCTGCTTACCACGGAACCCAAATCCGCTGCCGATGTCCAAAATCGGCACATCTTCTCCTGTGCGAGGGTACGAAAATGCTCTAGTTTCTCTCTCCCTTCTTGGGTCTTCTCACACTTGTTTGCCGGTAATGCCCCGGGCTCCTTGTGTAAAAACGCCATTACGGGCTTTCCTTGACTCACCGCATATTCGTATTCCATCTGCGTGTAGCTTAGGCCGGCTCGACCGACAGAGCCGTAGCGGCCGCCAATCACTACGACGTAATAGTCACAGTCGTCAATAACTCCCTTAATGAGGGTCCACTGATCTTCATTTGCTGCGGGAAATAACTCCATACCGGAAGGGATGCAGTCAAGTTCCAGTAACGCTTGCATTACTTCTTGCCGTTCTCCTCGGAGATCCTCATATGTTGAGCTAACGAATACCTGGTAACGTTTATCCATTATCGATCCCTTTCAAAATTCACTCTAACGCCAGGGCTGAGCCAGAGGCAACGCTTTTTGTTGCCGATTGGCTCCAGCCCTTTGTTAGCTGCTCTTTATCGTTCCTGAAGCTGAATCTGCACACATTGTCCGGCAACCACCGAAAGCGTGCGAACCTTGTCCAGGTTTTTGTCGGCGACGTTCCAACCATAGTCCGTTACGTGGAGGTTCTCTGGAATAACCACTTTGTAGGTACCCGGTATGACAGTAATGCTAAAGCTGCCATTCTTGTCAACTGTGACCTTCCTGCTGAGGCTTTCGCCCATGATGGTTAGTTCGGCGCCGGAAACGGGATTCCAGTTCGCATCACGAACTTCCCCCTCAATGACGGATGATGTCTGGGTTTTGAGTGCTTGGATTTTCTCTTCCAGCTTCACCGAATACGGCTCGCCGTCAACATGCTGGACTTCTCCGCAATAATTTCTCGCATTATACTTACCGCCCTGACTCTTTGATGCAAAGACGATGTATTCTTTGCCAGATTCCAAGAGTAAACGTGCAGTCGTATTTTCGCTGTATACGATAACTGACTTGCTGGCCTTGCCGCGATATGTCTTCAACGCTTCCAAGTGATAGAGCCAACCAGCCTCGGGATTACCTTCTTCATTCACTGTTTCACTTTTGACGACCTTGGCATGTACCACGAGATCATTTGAAAAGAAGACATTGCACAGTTTGGCGGGTGGCTGCTCGCAGAAGGCGTGCGCAAATCCATAGAGGAATATGTTCATTACCACGGATATGATCGTTGTTAATTTCATAATTCTGTCAGCTAACATATAAGCTTTTTTCTGATGCTGTAAGTTTCAGAAAAAAGTGGTTGAACTATGCCGCTTAACCATTACTATGGGTATTCAATGGGTTGGCTTTCCGGATAATTATGGCTTTATGATTGA
>Ga0074195_1003836_pt1 | contig 13354 bp, 15 predicted proteins | sample EPASupsiteHSE623_FD_64525 | JGI IMG/M metagenome (GOLD analysis project Ga0074195, IMG submission 64525) | Bioremediated contaminated groundwater from EPA Superfund site, New Mexico - Sample HSE6-23 | ecosystem: Environmental > Aquatic > Deep subsurface > Groundwater > Contaminated ...
CCTCTGGTTCGTTGCCTGGTTCTACTCCTGGCTCTGCTCCTGGTTCCTTTCCAGGTTCTGCTTCAGGCTCTGTTCCTGGTTCTACTCCTGGTTCTTTGCCTGGTTCTACTCCTGGCTCTTTGCCTGGCTCTGCCTCTGGTTCTTTGCCTGGTTCTACTCCTGGCTCTTTGCCTGGCTCTGCCTCTGGTTCTTTGCCTGGCTCTGCCTCTGGTTCTTTGCCTGGTTCTGCCTCTGGTTCTTTGCCTGGTTCTACTCCTGGCTCTGCTCCTGGTTCTGCTTCTGGTTCTGCTTCTGGTTCTGCACCTGGCTCTTTTCCTGGTTCTGCTTCTGGCTCTGCCTCTGGTTCTTTTCCTGGCTCTTCACCTGGTTCTTCACCTGGCTCTTTTCCTGGTTCTGCTTCTGGCTCTGCCTCTGGTTCTTTTCCTGGTTCTTCACCTGGTTCTTCACCTGGCTCTTTTCCTGGTTCTGCTTCTGGTTCTTGTGTCGGTCCCTGTGTTGCCCTCTCCCAGAAATGTGAAAATCTGAAAGCAGCATCTCTTTCTTTTTTACCTAAGTTCAAATAGATTTTTGCAAATCGTCCACCTGTTCCAAAATTTTCTTTTTTGATTAAACTTTTGTCTTTGATTGGCTCTATCGCACGAGCAAAAGCCAAAAGAAGATTTAATACTCCTTCCGATCCATATATTTCTGCATCTGTATACCCTTCGTCAGCAATCATTTTTGTCCAATCTTTGTTTGAAAATTTTGTCATTCCCGCGACGCTTGCCAAAATTTCTGCCGTTTTCCCATTAATCCCAGTTATTCCACCAAAATTTAGCTGAACATGGTCTTTTAATTCTAAAAGTTTTGCAGCATTTTCTGATGATCTCTTATAAAATGCTGGGATCTTGTTAGCCTTTGAATATGCCGTACTATCTACAGATCCGGCTAGAACATATGAACTTGTTTCTCTAACTTCTTGCTGTTCCTCTTTTGGAATTCTATGCCTGCTCAATTCAAAACTATATCTTCTTGATCTTGTTCTTTTTTCCATAGACTCTCTTAAGTCCAATCTGTCTAATACGCTTTTTTCGACCTGTTTGTCTGAAAGGACTGCCTTTAGTTGACCGAATGCATCCTTCAGCGCAGCTTTAACTTCCCTTGAGTTCGTGTCCGCACCAATGAAAATTTCTTTCAACTCTTCATACTTAGCATAGACGCTTTCTGCATCTACCTTTCCGGTTTCAAGAGCCTTCACTCCGTCAAGAAATTTCCCGAACTCAGCTTTAAATCTGCCGACAGCTTCGGCGTTTACTTCTTGTAATGACTTTAATGATTCTAGAGCCATATTGTTTTTGTTTTAAAAAATTTTGTGTTTATATATATTTTTGTTTGATTCTATATATTAACACTTTTGCCAACATAAATCAATTCCTATTTGACATTTTGAGAATTTTGTTTAGGATTAGTTCTCTAACTTTAATTTTTATATATGGGAGATGCTACTGAGAATGGTGATACCGACCCTTTGGGAGAGCCTTTAGAAGAACCTGCCGAGGCATTTCCTCTTCAAGAGGAGATTGATCTCTTTGAACAAAAAAGACATATTTTGAATTATTTTGTATCTTGCCTTCTTACTAAAGCTTTTTTGAATGCTCGTCCGGAGGTAGCGTTAACATTGTTTATGTCTATTGCTTTTAATCCTATCTATGTGGACGATTTGTGGATAGGTGCTTCCTTGATAAGATTGACCAACCCTAAATTAAATTCTATCCAAGCTTTTCGCGGAGGAGCCATTCCCGCTCAATTCGATGGATATTCTGCTGAAAAATTTGCAGCGATTGGGAGAATTATAAGAAGAATCATCAACGGATCCCTTGATGATCCTATAATTAAAGATAAGAAAGTTTTGGACGATTTAATTCTGGAGGTTGGCGGAACTCCTACCGAAAGGTAGGGACTAGCGCTAAAATTACAATGGATGATATAATCCTGGCGCAATTTAACTCATTCTTATGGTTTTTATAAATGACATTTCTCCTGAACTTTTCGCTTACGGTTCTTTTGGGATAAGGTGGTACAGTATGATGTTTCTCCTTGGAATAGTTTTGAATTACATAATTCTTGTTTACCTATTTAAGAGGCATAAATTTTCTATAAATCATCTCGACAGTTTGGTGATTTATTTATTTTTGGGTCTCGTGATCGGAGCAAGACTTGGAGAAGTTCTTTTTTATAATCCTTCGTATTATTTACAAAATCCAGGTGAGATTTTAAAAGTGTGGCATGGAGGATTAGCCAGCCATGGAGCGGCGATTGGACTTCTTGTCACATATTTGTTATGGATAAAAATTCACAAAATGAATTTTTCAAAATTTGCCGATCTGCTTGTAATTCCTATGCCACTAACCGCCATGTTTGTAAGAATCGGAAATTTTTTTAACTCAGAAATTATTGGAACAAAAACTGATGGAGACTATGGCGTAATTTTCAAAAGAATCGGAGAAGATTTCCCCAGACATCCTGCACAATTATATGAGGCTATATTGAGCCTGATGGTGTTTTTTGTTTTATTTTTCACTTACAAGAAGTATTCGAAAAAGACTCCAAAACTTTTTTTCTTATTCCTATATATTCTTCTTTATTTCCTTGGGAGATTTTTGCTGGAATTTTTCAAAGACATTCCAGATCCTCTTCCTGCAGGATTTTTATTATCAATGGGCCAAGTTCTCAGCATCATCCCAATCTTCATTTCTTTAACGTATTTCTCTTTTCTGTTTTATAAAAAAGTCAGATAGCTTGTTTATAAAATTTATTTTTCAGAAGGATTATGCCGAAAATAAAAAGAATCGTTGAAGTTATTGCCGAGAGCATACAGTATGTACAAATTGCCTGAATAACAAATAGTTGAAGATACACGAATCTTGCCGACATTATAAAACCTACAAATGCATATACCGGTAAAAATTTTATGCTGAGAAGTTTAAAAATGTGTGGGAATTTTCTTGATGGGTTGTCTAGGTATAGTAGCCCCATAAATAAAATCCCAAAATAATAAATAACCCCGAAAAGAGCAACCGGTAGCCCCAACATTAAACGGTATTCGCTGCTGGCAACCTTGTCACATCCATCAAAAATCACGCAGTTTAAACTCGTTCCGCTGTATTCTTTTGCAGTCAGGTATGTTGCGTCTACAAATCCAATAAATGATACGGCTATCAAGCTATAAATAAGCCATTTAGGAATTTTTAGCGATGGCATCTCTAATGAGCTTTCTAAAGTCTTCATGGCTTCGTGGATTATTTATTTGTTGGCCATTTATAAACAGTGTCGGCGTCCCCGTTAGTCCTATTTTTTCAGCAAAAGTTTTACTTTCTTTCACGCGATTTCTAATACTTCTTGAATTATAGTCCTCTTCAAATTTTTTCATATCCAAACCCATACTCTTTGCATAATTGAAAAATGATTCTTCCGGATTTTGTTGAGTGGTCCAATCTTCTTGAGTTAGGAATAGCATATCATGCATTTCCCAAAATTTCCCCTGAGCTCCTGCCGCTTCGGATGCGTATGCCGCAGACATTGCATATTCATGTATGCTTTCTAGTGGGTAGTGCCTATATACAAATGCTATATGGTTACCAAACTCATCTACTATTTTTTGAATCTCTTCTGCAAAAATTTTACAAGCGGGACACTCAAAATCGGAATATTCTATTAATATTATTTTTGCTTGAGGGTTTCCTTCTACCCAATCCGATTCAGATATTCCATCTTTTAAAAATATTGTTTTTGTTCCAGAGATGCTGATTATAAGTAAAACAGATGTCACTATCATTAATCCCGCCAGTCCCCAAAATTTCATTCTTTTATTCATTTTATTTTCGTTAGCTGGATAAAAATACATGATATAGTGGCTTAATTCCAGGAAATTTTTGCTTTAACTCTAGAGGGGTTGACTTTTTGAGCATATATGCTAGAGTTGTCGCTCTTAAAAATTATAAAATGGACTTAGGCAGAAGGTTATCTAATGGGATTGAGGGAGAATTGGATCCGACGAGAGTCGTGCCTGTTCTAGTTACCACTAGCCGTATTTCTGAAGACGATGGAGGATCCAATGTATTAGTTGGTTCTGATGGAGGGCTCTACAAGGTTGTTGCCTATGCAGATACCCCCGATAAACTTCATCCCGATCACTGTAGAAAAACTTCTGCAGTTCAGACATATATAGAAGGACGCCTACGCAAACTTCATATAGAGCAGTAGTATTGATGTTTTGTTTTCTTTTGTGTTAGAACTTAGCTGTGGAAAAGGCGAAGCTTTTTAAAAAACTGGATGGGGAAAAAGTCGTATGCACTTGTTGTCAAAGAATGTGTGTTGTTTCTGATGGAAGAAGCGGATTTTGCGGAGTCAGAAAAAACATAGGTGGAGATTTATATTTAATGGTCTATGGAAAAGCCGTTGCCTCACACCTAGATCCGATTGAGAAAAAACCTTTATATCACTTCTTTCCAGGAAGTAAAATATTTTCATTTGGAACAGTGGGGTGTAATTTTCGCTGCAGTTTCTGCCAAAATTGGGACATGTCACAAATAACTGCGACCGCGAAAGAAGCGTTCGATGACGCAGAAAAATCCGAAGCGCTGCTTGAGGAAATTTGCAATGGAGGACAAGACCTATCACCAAAAGAAATTGTTCAATACTGTATTGAGAATAAAATTCCTTCTATCGCGTATACATATAATGAGCCTACAATTTTCAGCGAATATGCTCACGATACCGGGGTGCTAGCAAGAAAAAATAAAATTAAAAACGTATATGTGAGTAACGGCTACGAGAGTGAAGAATGTCTCAAATATATGCGAGATTTCTGTGATGCTATAAACATAGATATAAAAAGTTTTTCTCAAGATTTTTATTCAAAACAGTGTGGCGGAGTTTCATTGGAAGGAATTAAAAATACTGTAAAATTGGCGAATGAAATGGGATTTTGGATTGAGTGTACCACCCTGATAATTCCAGACATGAATGATGGTGACAAAGAATTAACCTCTATCGCAAAATTCCTGGTCGGTGTGTCTGCCGATATACCATGGCACGTAACAGCTTTTCACCCAGATTATAAATTGACAGATGCCGTTCCCACGCCGGCATCGACACTCGAAAAAGCTTATCAGATAGGCAAGAAAGCCGGCCTGCATTATGTATATGCCGGGAATATTTCTGGCATGAATCATAGCGATACTATCTGTCCAAAATGTGGTAAGATTTTAATAAAGAGGGGATATATGAATTGCGGAGAATGCGAAATAAAAATTCTGAAAAATGGAACTGGAAAGTGTCCAGGGTGCGGAGAAAAAATTGCGGGGATTTGGAAATAAATTTTAATTTTTTATAATGAAAATACGAAAGCCTGCGGTATCAAATCAGTTCTATCCTGGAAATGTTCAAATATTAAAACATCAGATTTTAGAGTTCCTGGAAAAGGCTAATCCTAGCGAAATTTCAGGCAAGATAAAGGCCATCATTTCTCCTCATGCCGGATATATTTATTCAGGACCAACTGCCGCATATGCGTATAAAATTCTAAAAAAACTAGATCAGTCAAAAACCTGGAAAGTCGTACTTCTCGGACCTTCTCATCATATTCCTTTTTATGGAGCCGCTGTTCCCGAAGAAGAAAAGTGGGAGACTCCGCTTGGCCTTATAGATGTCGAGAATGTTGCTTCTGAAATAAAAGACTCAAATGAAATTTCTGAAATTCCGAATGCCAACAAAGACGAGCATTCTCTCGAAATTCAAGTTCCATTTCTACAAAGTGTTCTTAAAAATTTCATTTTATATCCTCTGGTTCTTGGTAATGTCAGAACTGGTGCCCTCGCTGAAGAACTCGAAGAATTTGTAAAACATGATGACGTAATTATCGTTGCCAGTAGCGATCTTTCTCACTTCCTTAAATATGACGACGCAAAAAAAGTTGACCTGAAGACAAGCGAAGCGATTGTAAATTTAGATTTAGAAAAAATGTCTGAAGAAGGAGATGCGTGCGGGATTATGGGGATTTTAACTGTTATGCATTTGGCAAAAAATCTTGGATGGAAATGCAAGATGCTAAACTATATGAATAGCGGAGATACGGCCGGGGATAAGAGTAGAGTAGTTGGATATGGAGCGTATGTTTTCTATGAATAGATTACATTGCCTCAACGATGTGTTTTGGAACAACAACTAAGTTGACCTCCGCCCACGCGAACTAAATCAAAATATTGCATAAAAAATTCACTCTTATGAATGAAGAAATTAAAGATTATCTTCACTCTCTCGCAAAAAACACGATCGCAAAAGCGCTTGACCTTCCTCAAGAAAAATTACAGAAGCCGCCTGACTCTAAAATCTTACAAGAGAAGCGTGGAGTTTTTGTAACTTTAAATCTGGACTTACAGTTGCGTGGATGCATTGGATACATAATGCCTATTTTTCCACTAGAGGAAGCCGTAAAGAGAAATGCATTGAATGCCGCGTTCGATGACCCCAGATTTTATCCGCTCACAAAAGAAGAATTCGAATATGTAAAAATTGAAATATCAGTTTTGACCGTTCCAAAAAAACTTGAGTATAAAAATGCCGATGATTTATTAGAAAAACTTCGTCCAAATATAGACGGTGTCATTTTAAGAAAAGACGATCATGAGGCAACTTATCTTCCTCAGGTTTGGGAGAATCTCGAAGATAAAGATTTATTTCTCGGAAGTTTATGTACTAAAGCCGGTATGGATTATCATGAATGGGAAAAAGGAAAACTAGAAGTTCTTACGTATCAAGCTGAGGCGTTTTGATGTTAAAATTTATTTTGTGCCGTTTCCCATTTGTATTTCCTGAACGATATCTTGAACGAACTCGCCAATTATTGGCACGAAGCTTATTTGGCCTAGGAGATATATGAAAAGAGCAACTAAAACTGTGGCTCCGAGAACTGATCCAAAGCCAATCATTATTCCTTTTAGAAGAGAAAGTCCCATTAGTCTCCATGGGTGTTTTAGGACCTGTATTAACTCGAGATCTTTTAATTTTTGAATTTCTTTCGTTAACTCTTTCAGTTCTTTGCTTAATGTTAATTCGAGCTTCGTTGCTGTAATTTTGTTGGCCATAGTTTTAATAATTTTTTAATGTTTGTTTGCTATCCTTTTCCCCGGGGGGGAGGGGGATAGTTATTGGGATGTTGTGGATGAACTTTTTCCATTATATAATCTAGCCATGAAAATATCTACAAAAACTGGAGATAAAGGAAGTAGTGGACTATATACTGGCAGACGTGTTCGAAAATCTGAACTTATTTTTGAAGTACTTGGCGATATAGACGAACTGAATGCCGTTTTAGGTTTATGCAAAGTTGAATTTAAAAGAATGGTAGACGATATATATGTGGATCTCATGGAAACTATTCAAGATGATGTATATCGAGTAATGGCTGTTATTGGAAATGACATGAGCGTTCCAAGAGGAATAAGGGAAATAGACAGAAAGGAAACTTTGTATATCGAACAGCATATAGAAAAACTGGAACAGGAACTTGGAGACATAAAGCAGTTTATTGCTCCTGGAGAAAATGAAATTTCCGCCAGGCTTCATCTTGCAAGATGCGTGTGCAGGAGAGCAGAAAGAAGCATTGTCGCATACAATGATGACGAACAGGAAGTTCCCGAATATATACTGCAATATATGAATAGACTCTCCGACCTATTATTCTTGTTGGCAGAAAAATTCTAAGTGGTAAAATGCGGGTACCATGAAAAAGAAAAGTTTAAGTTTTTTGATCGGGGGGCCTGCAGGATCCGGCATTGAAAAATCCGGACAGCTTTTGGCGACGACGTTTGTTAGAGGAGGATACTTTGTTTTTTCTAACATTGAGCATTTTTCTTTAATTCGTGGTGGAAACAATTTCTTGAGACTTAGAATTGATGAACTCCCTCACGAAGTTCATCTTGAAGAAATCGATGTAATGATTGCTTTGGACAGAAGAACTATCGATGAACATATTCATGAAGTTGTGAATGGAGGAGTTGTAATTTATGACAATGAAGTTGTAAAACTTGACGATACTTTCAAGGCTAAAAATGGGGTATTGATGCTGAATGTGCCATTTCGAAAATTGGCCACAGTAGATGTCGGAAGCGCTATTACTGAAAATGTAATTTCATTATCTATCGTTCTTGGGCTTACTGGATTTGATGTTGTTGGCCTCAAGCAAGTTTTATCAAAAATATTTTCAAGCAAAGGTGCAGAAGTAATTAGAGCTAATGAAAAAGCAGCCGATATTGGATATGAAATCGGAAAGAAGTCTGAAAAAGAATTTAACGTCGGCTTAGAGAAAAAGAAAGGAAACGGAAATATGTTTTTGTGCGGTAATGACGCGCTGTGTGTCGCGGCGATTAAAGCCGGATGTAAATTTGTTGGAGAATATCCAATGACCCCATCTTCATCTGTACTGCATTTCATGGCTAAATGGGCCGACAAGTATGGGATTGTCGTAAAACATACTGAAGATGAAATTGCTGCCGTGAATAGCCTTATCGGAGCTGGATTTGTCGGAGTTCGTGCAATTGCTGCAACTGCCGGCGGAGGCTTTGCTTTGATGACTGAAGGCATCGGACTTGCTGCCATGAATGAAGTTCCGATCGTTGTCGTGAACGTTATGAGGCCAGGTCCTGCAACCGGACTTCCTACCAGAACCGAAGCCGCAGACTTGCGACAGGTTATTCATGCTGGACAAGGTGACCCAATAAAACTTGTGATTCTTCCTGGAGATCCGCAGGAGTGTTTTGATATGGGATTTTTGGCTTTCAATTTGGCGGAAAAATATCAAATTCCCGTGATCGTTTGTTACGATAAATATTTGGGCGAGGGATATTATACCGTTCCGGCTTTTGAAACCGATGGATTAAAAGTCGACCGCGGAAAAGTTTTATCAGAAAAAGAATTGGCAAAAATTTCCGATTATAAAAGATACCTTCTAACTGAAGACGGAATTTCCCCAAGATCTCTTCCTGGAATGAGAGGCGGAATTCATAGAGCAACCAGTGATGAGCATAACGAATATGGAGAAATTTTCGAGGCTGCTGAAAACAGAAGACTAATGGTAGACAAAAGAATGAAGAAAATGGAAGCGGCCTTAAGTGACATGCCTAAGCCGTTATTAATTGGCGATAAAAATGCGGACATAACTTTTGTAACGTGGTGTTCTTGTAAAGGAGCATGCATGGAGGCCTGTGAATTAATGAAAAATAAAAAAGTAAAAGCGAATGTTTTTCAAATTCGTTCCGCGTATCCATTTCATAAAAAAGAAGTTGCTGAGATGCTTAAAAATATTAAACGCCCGATCTTAGTTGAACAAAATCATGACGCGCAGATGGGTGGATTAATCACTGAACAAACCGGGATAATTATTTCTGAAAAAGTTTTGAGATATGATGGCAGGCCAATGACTGCAAAATTTATTGTGGATAATTTGAAAATTTAAAAATATATGCCAACTTTAAAAGATTTAGAAACAAATGACAGGTCAAATTGGTGTCCGGGGTGCGGAAATTTTGGCATACAGGCTGCGCTTAAACAAGCAATTATCAATCTGAATTTGGACCCATGGAATGTGATGATTTCTACCGGAATTGGTTGTGGATCAAAAATAAATCAGTGGGTAAATACTTATGGATTTGCCGGATTACATGGAAGAAGTTTGCCTGTTGCAATGGGTGCAAAATTATCGAACCATGAATTAACTGTAATTGATGTGAGCGGAGATGGGGATGGATACGGAATTGGTATCGGACACTTCATTCACAACGCCAGAAGAAATTTAAATGTTACATACATCACTCAGGACAATCAGACTTACGGACTGACTCTTGGACAAGTTTCTCCAACTTCCGAGAAAGGAATGAAGGGGCCTTCTACTCCAAATGGAGTCATAGAAAATCCTGTAAACCCTATTAGACTAGCCCTTTCCAGTGATGCCACTTTTGTTGCCAGAGGATTTTCAGGAGATATTGCTCATCTTACAAAACTGATTGAAGATGGAATTAAGCATCGTGGTTTTGCATTGATCGATGTATTCCAACCATGCGTAACTTTCAATAAAGTTAATACTTATCAATTCTTTAGAGATAAAGTTTATAAACTTGAAGATGTTGGCCACGATACCAGCGACATAGTAAAAGCTTTTGATAGGGCTGGCGAATGGGGATCAAAAATTCCAATCGGAGTCTTCTATAAAGTTGACAAGTCCGTCTATGAGGATAGCGACGTTGGCCTAAAAGATGGCATACCTAGGGCAAAAGTGGATATATCGAATATAGATGTGGCGGAAGTAATTTCCAGTTTCATGTAGAGGGTTTACTCCAAGATTCTTGCATTTCTTTTTAGTCCTTTTCTTTTTGCGCGCATGATTGGCGAGCCTGCAAATAGCTTTAGGAATTCCGCGTCTAATTTTATCGAAAGAATTTTTTTGATGGAGAGCTCATCGCCCGCAATCTTTGGATTTTTTAGTTCTTCATGTTGATTTTCATTTGCCCGACAATTATGAGGACAGACTTCCTGACAAATATCGCAACCATAAATGCGACGTGATTTTTTTATTTCTTTTGCAAATTTCCCTGGAATTCTTCCTTTATTTTCTATCGTGAGATACGAAATGCATTTGCGCGAGTCTATTACTCCGGAAGCTACAATAGCCTTTGTAGGACATGCGTCCATGCAGCGTGTGCATGAGCCGCACACTGAGAACTTCTTAGATACTCGCGATAAAGTTTTTAATTTTAAATTTGTGATTATTTCTGCCAAAAAAATCCATGATCCAAATTCTTTTGTAATCAAACATGAATTTTTTCCAACCACTCCTATTCCTGCTTGTTCCGCAAAACTTCGCTCGAGAATAGGCCCCGTATCTACGTAACTTTTTGTTTCAGCATTTGGATCTAATGTTTTTATAAAAGCTTCTAGTTGTTTTAATTTCTTGCCGATAATTTTGTGATAGTCGCGACCATACGCATATTTAGCAACTCGGCCATATCCTTTTCTTAGAGGTTTTTGGCCATGATAATAATTCATTCCCAAAACAATCACGGTTTTTGCGGTTGGCAAAATTTCTTTCAGATTTTCCCGAGGAGAGAATTTTTCAAGATATTGCATGTCGGCATTTTTACCTTCCTTGAGCCATTTTTTATAAAAAGCTAATGACGACTTATCCGGACTTGCCTTTGCGAATCCGACTAAATCAAATCCTAAATTTTTTGCGTACGATGTAATTTTTTCTTGAATCATTTTCTGTTTAATAATTAGATTCTCTCTCCTTTGGGGGGAAATCCGCCTGCGCTGAAATGGCATACGTCTTGCACGCTTCAATAATACCACACTTTTCGCAACCAAATTTTTCCCATACGGCTTCACTTGTTCTCGCAGAAAGTGGTAGTATTCTTTCCTTTATTCCTTTTTCTTTTAGCCGATTTATTTTATGAATGTTTCGGCCACCTTTTGTAAATAAAAACATAATCAAATTTATGGACTGCTATCTTCCAGAAAAATTAAAAACAGAATTCTTTAAAGCAAAAAAGGCTCTATTTGAAGCCAATAATATTTGTATAATTTCACATAGAAGTCCAGACGGCGATGCGGTTGGCAGCAATCTTGCTCTTCGACTAGGGCTTAAGTCTATCGGGAAAAATGTTACGAGTGCTTGTGTAGATCCAGTTCCCCCAAATAGCGATTTCCTAAAAGATGCAGACACTTTTATAACTGATTTTAATTATGAAGATTTTGATGTAATTGTAAGTGTGGACTGTGGGGCCCTTAAACTTGTTAAATTCACCGAGACCAAACCTGAAATTTTGACTGGGCCAAAGCCATTTATAAACTTCGACCACCATGAATCAAACAATGATTTTGGCACCATAAATCCTGTTGACCCACATGCATGTGCGACATGTTTTATCATGTACAAATTCTTCGTTTTTTGTGGATGGAAAATAACAATCGATGTCGCTACTTGCTTGCTTCATGGGATTTATTTTGACACCGGAAGTTTGATGCACAGCAACACTGATTCCGAAGTCTATAAGATTTCCGGCGATTTAATGATGAAAGGTGCCAATGTCCAAAAAATTTCAAAAGAGCTTTTCCATACAACTCCTGTAAATAGGCTTCGCCTATGGGGGAAAATTCTGGAAAGAACTTACGTGAATGATGATGGCGTCACCGTTTCTGCCGTAAACAGAAGTGATTATGAAGCCTGTGACGTGAGTTCAAAAGATACTGGTGGAATTATTGACTACTTAAATGCTGTACCTGACAGCAAATATTGCGTACTTCTCAGTGAGGATGAAAAAGGCTTGGTAAAGGGAAGTTTGCGCACTCAAAGAGATGACGTAAATCTATCTGAAGTCGCCTCAAAATGGGGAGGAGGAGGACATCCGAAAGCTAGTGGATTTGGTGTCGAAGGAAAGCTCCAGCCTGTCTTGAGCTGGAGAATTGTTTCTGGCGATGCGAGTGGTGCTCATGACTTCGAGTTCTAATAGGGTTGGTGATTAGCAGGTTTTGTGCTATAATGTTTGGATATTTTTGAGTCCAAATTCATGCCAAATGTTTTAGCAGGAAAATCAGTAGAAGATGTTCAAAAGATGACTCCCGAAGCGGCTTTAAGTGCCGTGATGGCTACGTCTGTCGATGATTTAAAGAAACTTTCTCCGGATATTGTAGTTGCCTTAGTAAAAACCGATCCGAGATTATTCAATGAAAGGCTTGATGAAGACAGGAAAAACGCATTGAGATTTGCCATTAGCGGAGAGGTTGCTGATGACTTAACGGCAGATCCTATTCCTGAGGATGCGGACGCAGAGGTTGACGGAGATTCTGCAGCTGATCCAGCAATTGCCGTTCCTCCAGAAATGCCACGAGATGACACCGAAGTTCACAATAGTGCCATTCAAATTGCAAATAGATTAATTCTTACATATCAAAGGCAAGGAGTTCAGGCCTTCATGGGAAGACTTGAGCAAATAAAAACGACCAGTCCGGCATGGGCTGAAGTTGTCTATGACGCCGTGATGGAAAGAGTTTCAAAAGAAGACGTCAGATTTTCTTCGAAATTTATGCAGGACTTGATTGCCGCAAATACCGATAAGTTAAAGGCTGATTTTGATCAAAAATTAAAACTGGCCCTGGAGGCAGAAAAAAATCCCGCAAATAAAAAAGTTATTGAACTGATGATGTATCTTTCATCTCTTGGATATGACAATGCGATAGTTCCCGCCGGTGGAGAAAAAGGCACCTCTTCTAACGTGATGGCTAAAGTTGTGGAGAAAATTTTAGCAATAGACCCTGCACAAAT